>Ga0080004_1128930_pt1 | contig 10410 bp, 12 predicted proteins | sample WasSprMetagenome_FD_69207 | JGI IMG/M metagenome (GOLD analysis project Ga0080004, IMG submission 69207) | Sulfidic aquatic microbial communities from Washburn Spring, Yellowstone National Park, USA - WS (SPADES assembly) (version 2) | ecosystem: Environmental > Aquatic > Thermal springs > Hot...
TGAACCTTACAGTAGACTCTCCTAAGCTCATAAAGGCTAGATGGAGGCATGATCTTACAACACCACTGATAATATCGGCTGTGGTGCTAATTTTCATTCTGATTCTAATAAAAAGGGTTCGTCCGCGTTAATGATAATGGACAAGAAGGTCATTCTCTGTCCTCGCTTAGCTCCTTGATGAGATCACTTATCCCTATTATTTCAAGGGCTGTTATCTTCCCAGTCTTCTCCTCTGTGAAAAGGGTTACCAAAGTTCTCGTGCAGAGGGGCTCTCCAACCTCCTGCTCATCTGGCTCGCTGAACCTTATGAACAGAAGGCCATGATCTCTGTCAAGGTAGACCTCTGTGACCTCCCTTGGCAGCTTTATTCCGCATTTTCTCTCCAAGGAATCTATAAGCTTCCCCAGATCCAGCAATGTCTTCAAATCACCTCCTCATCCTGAGTGTTTTTGTCCTGTTATAATCCATGCTGTGATCGCATCGCCACCTTATAATATATTTGGTATTTCCACAACCTCTATTCCCTGCTCTAGCTGAGCTGCCTCCTTCAGTGCTGGAGGAGCTCTTTTGCATATTATCATCGGCTTTGCAACTTTCCCATGAATCCTGTGATAAAGATATCTGTACGTTATCACCTGCCCTATGGCATTGTAGTTAAGCTCCTCCTCCACCTCCACCACGTATTCATCGCATTTTCTCATGTGTATCACGGCATCTGCGGAGTATTTTTCCAGAGGATACTCAGTTATGATTTTATCAAGCTCTTCTCCGTGAATCTTAATGTATTCCTCCAGTATTTCCATCTCTCTTTTTGTCAATGGTTTTGCTTTCACCGTTTTTGGCAACTTTGATGATTTGCATAAGTTTGCTATCGGGCAAAAGCAACATAAAGATCTGGCTGGATCCTTCGTACAATAACCCATTATTGAGATTCTGGACAGCACATAGTCGTATTTTGTCGGATCCTCCGGGTTTAACTTCCTCAGAAATCTAGTTGTTTTCAGAACCCCATGCCAATTCAGGTTTACATCCAGCTGAAAGGCTCTTGAAATAACTCTTTGCATACTTTGGTCAAGCGAGACAAACAGATATTTCTTATCAATGAAATTCCACAAGCCCATATCTGGATATGGCCTGACAAGCCATCTGAAGAAGAGGTTAAACCTCTTTAAACAGGAGCTCATGTTTTTGGGTATTATAGGAGGCCCTCCACCGTATTCCAGCAAGACTTTCAGAAAATCCCTGAGAACTCCCTCCATGGGTTCAGGATCATGCTTGTGCTGGGCATATGATTCTTTAACTAGGTTTCCAAGGGATCCATGGGTATCACAGATCCTCCTGAAGATGGTTAACAGGTTGATTACATCATGAACCTTGACAAACCTGTGGGTGAATCCTCTTCTGGGGCCTTTTGGGGAAAGCCACTCAAACTCCCTGAGAACTCTATCCGCAAGATTTACATTGTAAATCAGGTCAAGGAATTTTATATTGTCCTTCTCGATGTGCTTAGCTAGGCCAGTGAGCATTGGATTCAGAATATCAATGACGGACATTTGAAAATCAATTAAAGCGGAAAATAGAGCCCAAAACTCTCTGTCAGCAGTATCTCTGGCGGAGTACAATCTGACAGGGCCAAGAACAGAGGTATTCAGATAGACATCTCTCAAGCGGTCATAAGCTTCATCTAGGACATAACTGGCATAGGACAGTGTTGTATCCATTTTACTTCATCCTGTTTTTCTTAACCAGTTATCAGTTTAAAGTCCTCCTCCGGAATTTCCCTCATTGCCTTTCCCATCAGATGGCCAGTCCACTTTTTCTTGTTCTCTATAAATTTCAATTTCGGTATCAGCTTCTTGAATTCAACAGGTTTCTCAAATATCTTGACAGGCTTCAGCTTTATCCTCAGAGGGAATGTCTCGCTTCCCATTCTTGGAGGAGGCCTGAATATCCTCGAGGAATCCCTGAAAACCTCCGAAGCCGCCTCATATAGTGCTACTATCTTAGGCCCCTCAACCTCCTTTCCCACACTTCTCTGCTTCACGTAGATGAGGAGAAGATCGCCCGGCTTAACCCTGGATATCGTGTTCTTATGCCTCTCAGGAACTCCCCATATATTCTTCTCCTTTATAACCCTCCAGTTCTCCTCCGTCGTTATGCAGAGCCAGTAGGTCATACATTAAGAAGGACCTAGTTTTATTTAAAGATTTGGATTGTTCGACTTTGCTCAGTTTTCGTGCTGCAATTTAACTCTTTGGATAAACTAGAAAAGCAGGGAAAAGGACAGAAAATTTAAAAACTTTGGATTCCAGGCTGAAGGGGGGACATGAATGTCCTTTCCTGAATTGAATGAGGTGATAGAGCACCCTGAGAAATATTTCCTATCTGGCCCGATAGTAAAGCGCATCTCCTACTCATATTACTTTCCACTGAGATTGGCTGTTAAAAGAACAGATTATATAAAAAGCCTGAAAATCTCGGAGAAAATCCTCCGAAGGCTTCCGAATGTTCCCATAGTGGAGGCTTTATCGAGGATGGGCATCAAGGTTGAATTTGAGAAAAGGGGTTTTCTTGTATCCCTGCTGGAAGATTACTTATCGGAAGGAGACTCATCATTCACGTGCAGGAACTGCTCTCTAACAGGTGGCATGGTCATGGATGGACACAGCGAGGCAGGTCCTGTTGGAGCTGTGGTCATGTATTTTCCGTATGGGAACTATGTCGAGGGGGCGATCGAGGCTAAAACCAGGGGGAGATTGAACAGGGTGCTTGCAGGTATAGAGGTGAAGCTTGATGACGATGTTCTTAGGAGGAGAATTGAGAGCGATGATGTGCTGATGGGATTGCTCAGGGAGTTCTTTGAAAGTTTTACTGTTTCATGGGATAGTGGAATAGGTCTCGGTGTTGGAAAGATTGATGGGAGAGAATACAATGTGATCGAGCTCGCATTGAAACGGTTCACCGACAGGCACATCAACGACCTAATTGAAAAAGGAATTGATTTTCGAAAGGCTCCGGAACTTGTGTTCGATATAGCCGAGAGAATAGCCCGAAAATTGCTTTAAAGGGGCTATAAAATTAATTTTGGGAGTTAATCTAAGGGGAAATTTCAAGCAGGACATCCTACAGGATATTCATTATCTGAGATCTCCTTCATCGCCTGCCTTTCTGCCACTTTTCTCAGACTTCTGTCAAAGGAAAGATCACCAAGCAACTTTTCCAACAGCTTAAATGGATCTTCTTCTTTTCTTATCATGATGCTCCCCTCAACCTTCCTCTTTTATGTTCACCTTCTCCCTTATATCCTTTGGAAGGATCGCCCTTCCTCTTCTATCCACCTTTGTGATCACTACATTGATGGGTCCCTCATTTTTAATTTTTCCTAAGACTAGTTACTGGTATTCAAACATTTGACTTCAGCAAACTTTCTTGAAAAGCACGATCTGCTGTAAATTGACCTCAACTCTGGCAGGTTCCTCACTTCCAATCCTTTTAATGTCTGCATCAGAAGAGTTGGAGACTCTCTTTTCTATTATGTAGTCGAAGAAAGTTGATATGTCTCTTTTTTGCTTATATTCCTTTGTGTTTTGGTGGTTTGAAAATAAGGTTTATTACTTCCGCAGCGGAAGTTACTTTCGGTGCGGAAGTTGCTTTTCGATCCAAGACCGAAGGTGTCAAGAAGGGATCTGTATGACTTCGAGGAGGAACTAAGGACGTTATCTAGGTATTTGGGAGAGCCATTAACGGTGGTTTCCGGGCTAAGGAGGACTGGAAAGACCTCCCTTGTGCTTACAGCTTTGAATGAAAGCGATAAGCCTTATGTATTTGTCGATCTCAGGGAGGGGTTTGCCTCCTGGAGGGAGCTCTACTCCTTGATTTCGAGGAGCTTCAGCGAGTTCGTTGAAAGAGCTTCAAGATGGGGTAAAGTGAGGGAGATATTTCTCAAGCTTATTTCTAGGTTAAGAGGTGTTTCGGTGCTAGGCTTTGAGGTTTCTGTTAACTGGCTGCCAGAGAAGAGGCCCCTTTTAGGAGAGATTTTTGATGTGCTTGATGAGGTTGGAGAAAGAACTGGGGAAAAGGTTATCGTGGTTTTTGATGAGTTTCAGAGGTCTCAGGGCCCCGTTGGGGCATCTCTTCACGGTGCAATAGCGCATTCCTATGACTTTCACAGAAACCTCTCGTTTGTGGTAACAGGCTCGGAGATGGGCGTGCTTTATGGTATTTTAGAGAATCCTGAGAACCCTCTTTACGGCAGGGCTTATTTGGAGGTTAAAACCCGAAAGCTCTCGAGGGAGGAGTCTCTGGACTTTCTAAACAGGGGATTTGAAGAAGCGGGAGTTAAAGTGGGAAATGAGGTGGAGAGGGCTGTTGAGGAGCTTGATGGGATCATTGGCTGGCTCACCTACTACGGCTATCTGAAGGTGAGCGGCAGAGATAACTTTGATAGCGTGATAAATGAGGCTGTAGAGCTGGCGAAAAGAGAGCTTGAGTCCTTTCTTGCAAGAAGGGTGAGCAGGAGGTATAAAGTGGTTTTAAAGCTGCTTGCCGAAGGTATAACAGAGTGGGGAAGGCTGAAAAGGGCAATTGAGAACTATGAGGGGGTGGAGCTGAGCGACAGAGTACTACATGAGGTGCTTCAGGGCTTGAGAAAACACTCGATCATAGATGATGAGAACAAGTTTACGGATCCCGTGGTTAGGAGAGCTGCACAGCATCTCTAACAGTTTTCCAAGTGTGTTAACAGCTTTTGTGCAAAACGGATCCTGTCAGCTAGATGCTAGCTACATGCATTTGTCTTGTCTTGAGGTATGTTTCAGCTATTTTTACTGTTCTGGCTTTTGCATCGCTTATTCCTTGGACCGGCAGGTGGTTTATTCTTGCCGCTGATAGGAGAGCTTGGACATGGCTGACGTGTGCTTTTATGGCTTTGTATATTTCTTCAAGCCTGTCAGTTATGGGTGTCAGGGTTTCTGGGTCTATTAGGGTGGCAGTCGCGTTGTCCACTGGTTGCTCTATCTCCCATCTCTGGAAAATGAGATACACAGCTGCAGGAATCATCATCGCTCTTTTTAACCTTGTAAGTGCGGCGAATTCCTCTATTTCATGTGCATAATCCGTGATTATTGTTATTGCTGTGTTTTTCCCTGTATAAGCCCTGAGGATGTCGATGATCTCATTTATTCTTGTGCTTCCTCGTGCTTCCCTTTCCCTGCAGATGATGTTTTCAAGAACTCTTATTGCCTCCCTTCCCCTGAGAGCTCGGTATACTCTCGGCCCATGCGTCAGAGTTACAAGGCTTATCCTATCCGAGAGCCTGTGTGAAAGTTCAAGAAGGAGGGATGAGATGTAGAATAGGGCTGCGAGCTTTTCCTCTATGAGCATTGAGTCCGTGAGATCTGCCACAAAGATGATGTTTTTCATTTTTTCTACGTGGAAGACCTTTGTGTAGAGCTTGTATTCTCCTGTGGCGGTGTCCAATGACCTTGCTGAGAGGGTCCAGTCAACGTACTTCACATCATCGCTTTCTTGGTACTCCCTGAAGTCCGCATATTCAAGCCCTATGCCGAGGAAACGTGACCTGTTTAATCCAAGCTCCATAGCTGTGGCTGCTGCCTGTCCCAAGCTTGCATAGGTTCTTGCTAAGCTACAACTGCTACTTTGTGATGACAACTTCACCGACCTTGAGTATGTCGCTGTAGGGCACATCCTCGAACTCAGTGCTAGCAGCTTCAGCTTCAATAAAGCTCCTCATGGTATCAAGTATCTTTGAGTCTCCAAGAATTTTCTCAACCTCCCCTGCTGTTGAGAGATCAAGCTTGCTGTACTTGTAGGGATCTCTAAACTCCACCAGCTTCTCGTAAGCATCTCTGAGCCCAAGCCTTTTAACATGGGCGGTGAAAGCTATCCAGTTGACCACCTTCCTCATGCTCTTAACCCTGTAGACTCTGAAGCCCAGCGCTCCTGGTCCAACAACTATCTCCTTGCAGATGCCCAGAATTCCCCTTGAAGTGCTGAGGACAAGCTTGTTTAAGACCTGTTCAGTCCTGTAGGTGGGGCTTGATGACTGCACCGACATGCCTCGGAAGAGAGCCTCACGGGGTTTGGAGAGAAGGATCACCCTTAAAGTTGTGTCCATATCATCGACCGAGATCCGCTTTGCATCGATAAGCCTCACCTCCTCCAGCGGTACAAAGCCCTTTATCCACCTCACCTCCTTCTCTGTTATTTTATAGGGCACATCGATGTTCTCCCTTCTTGCAATGGATACCAGCACCTCAAGAGGCTCGTTGCCCTTCAGGCTAACTCTTTTGGCAAGCTGGGATCTCAGCTTCTCCACGTCGATTGCCGGCTCATTCACCCTGAAGACAGTGTACGCAGCCAAGCTTACTTTTTCATCCTCAATGCGAAGGTCTTCCACATAGCCGTAGATAAGGCCCTCGGAGTCGAGGATCATCGCATCCCTGAGCTCATCCATGCTGTAAAACCTCTTCATCACTTTTAATCACAGGACTTATTTTCACGAAAGATATAAAAAGATTTGATAGCATACTCCATGTGGACACCAAATTGTCAATCGATTCCATCAGGAGCACAATCGGGGAGATTCTCAGCCAGTTAGACAGGGCTGTGATCGGCTATGAGGCTGAGAAGAGAATTATTCTTGCAGCTCTTCTTTCGAATGGGCATGTGCTTCTGGAGGGCGTGCCGGGAATAGCTAAGACGACTCTTGTTAAAGCTCTCTCGAGGATACTTGGGCTCTCTGAGAGGAGCCAGATTGTATTTGATGGGGTTCCATATGCTGGTTTCTCGAGGATACAGTTCACACCTGACCTCATGCCTGCTGATATAACGGGATCCCTTGTTTTCAACATGGCCACCAGAGGATTTGAAACCAGATTTGGTCCAATATTCTCATACATCGTCCTAGCAGATGAGATCAACAGAGCCATTCCTAGGACGCAATCAGCACTTCTTCAAGCCATGCAGGAACGGGAGGTGACAATAGGAGGTAAAACATACCCTCTTGAGGCAAGAAAAATGGGAAAGTTCTTCTTTGTCCTTGCAACACAGAATCCAGTGGAGCAGGAGGGCACCTACCCTCTTCCAGAGGCTCAGCTTGACAGGTTCATAGCAAGGGTGTTCATGGGATATCCTGCAAGCCTCGATGAAGAGAGAAGAATCTGCGAGCTCCACATCCACAGGCTTACAGAGCCAGTTGAGGATCTGGAGAAAATTGTGGAGCCAAAATGGATAGTTGAGGCACAGGAGTTCATAGCGAGGAACATCAGAGTTGACAGTTCCACGCTCAACTATGCTGTGTCCCTTGTTAGAGCCACGAGGGCAGAGGTATTCGAGTCAATTTCGAGATATTTTGAGCTTGGGGCAAGTCCCAGAGCATCTATCGCTTTGTTGAGGCTCTCAAAAGCAATGGCAGCGATGAGGGGTTCCGAATCAGTTGCCGTGGAGGATATAGATAAAGTGGCCTTCTATGTGTTAAATCACAGGACAATACCCAATCTGGAGACAGTTATGGAGAGAGGAGGGGGCTTTAAGGCCCGCATATCGGTCATCAACGAGGGACTGGATCTTGCTAGAAAGGTTGCTGGAGGTGGCAGGGCGTGAGCACAGTTGAGTTTAGAGAGGTAAGCAAGAGGTTTAAGAATGTTGAGGCCTTAAGAGGGGCCAGTTTCAAGATCTCGGATAAAACCGTGACGGCCTTCTTAGGCCCAAATGGGGCCGGGAAGACGACATCGATGAAGCTGATCATGGGATTTCTGAAGCCAAACAGGGGAGAGGTACTTGTTTGGGGCGAGGAACCCTGGAGAAACGAGGATATCAGAGGAAGGATCGGTTTTATGCCCGAAAAACCCGTTTATCCAGTGGATATAGCTGTGGAGGATCTTCTAAATCACTTGGCAATGCTGAGAAGGATCAGCAGGACGGATTTGAGGAGAATTGTCAGGCTTGTGGGCCTTGAGAAGATGGTTGAGATGAAAATTGGGGCCCTTTCCAGAGGCTATATACAGAGAGTTGGGATAGCCCAGAGCCTTTTGGGAGATCCGGAGCTTCTTGTCCTCGATGAACCCACAGCAAACCTCGATCCAGCGGCTAGGAGGGGTATAATAGACCTTCTGAAGGTTCTGAACAAGGAGCTGGGGGTTTCGATGGTAATTTCTTCGCACATAATTCCCGAATTACAGGAGGTCTCTAATTATGCAGTATTTATAGATAAAGGAGTAATTCTGGACTACGGCTATCTTGAGGATCTGTGGAGGAAGTACGAGACGGAGGCAGCTTTCCACATTGAGGCCACAGATGTCAACGCCCTTGGAAAGATCCTCATTGAAAAGCCGTATATACGCTCTGTAAAGAGATTAAATGGGGTTTTGGAGGTCTCCATTGACCCTGGACACTACAGGTCATTTGAAAGCCTCCTCATGGAGATGGGCCACCTAGTGAAAAGCTACAGTTTCAAGACGACAAGCCTGGGTGATCTGTATGAGAGGGTTGTCAGGGGTAGATCTTAGGAGAGTGCACGAGCATGTTGCATTTATGGCGAATAGAAAGCTCTTATCATACTCAATAGCAATCATAATTGCAAATATCATTTCAGCACTGTTTTTAATATTCTTCTTCTATGCCGGTCCTGCTTCCTCAATATGGTCATCGATACCGCTGGGATTCTCGATATTCATCTATAAAATTCTAATAAGCATTCAAGCTTCCAGAGTTGGGAGGGAGCTGAACACCGGCGAGGTCCAGATATATCTGGCACATACATTAACAAGGACAGAGTATCTGCTCAGCGCACTGCTGGTTGTGGGAATTACACCTGCTCTTGTCCTGGTAGCCACATATCTAACTTTTTTGGCTATAGCAGCCCCATTGAGCTATGATGTTGGTTCACAGCTTCCCTACCTCTTTGCAGAGCTCATGATGCATGCGACAATAGTGATGGCCTTGGCCATTGGAGGTCATGAAAATGCAGCGTCGATTGTTGGGGTCATGCTGGCGCTTTTCATCGGGGCAATTATGGGCATACCACTATTCCTCCTGATCCTCTTCGGTTCCAATAAGCCGGCATTCTACGTGGCATATGCAGCCACATTGCTGGTTGCAATGGCGACACCGCTGACCTATCGCTTCACTTATAGTACCATTATCTCCTCACCTCTTCACTCCCCTGCAACACTGCCAGACCCGCTGCTGGTGCTATTGCTCTCCACAGCCGCTTTTATCATTCTTTGGATGGTGTTTTTCATAAGATTTAAGCGCAGAGACCTTTAGGCTGGTGATAGCCATGATAAAGGTTGTGTTGGTGGCTCTTGCCATGTCATCAGCGATGCTTTTTGCAATACTTGCATTAGCGAGCATCCACCCATTGACCATCCTCAGCTCCAGTCCGTACATACCGCTGACGCCGCCCACATCACACAGCGCAATCGCTGTGACAGGCGATAGAGTCTGCTATCTTTATATATATGATATTCAGTATAGTGGTGGATTTGGCTATTATGGTCCCAGCGCCAAGCCTCCCTCCGACCTGTATCAGTATAACTTCTCCATATCAGAGCTCCATGTTGAGGTCTACGTGCCCCTCGGAGGCTTCAAAAATTTGAGTAGTGGTGATGTCTCCGCACGGGTCTTTGAAGTTGATAGGAGCAGCGCTTTCGAGGTTCAGAGGATGATCAGAGAGGATCTTAGGCATTCTAATTACTCGCAATACCTGAACATAATTAGTGGCAAGGGATATGGGAGCATTGTCAGCTATGTTGAACAAAAAGCAGTACAAAAAAATATATGTAAATACGTGCATGCACATTTTATATGCAATACTACTAGCACGCCATTGAGCGGGAATGCCCACATAGTTGAGATTTGTTTTCGCAGAGGTGTTGAGCTTAGTACAACAGGGATAAATGATACCAGGATTGACAGGCTCGTGGATCTGGTTGTTAATGCCAGTCTATATAAGCTTCCAGATTCAACGGTCAATAGACTTTTGCCCCTTGTGCATGTAGATGTGTCGGTCCTTGCCCCCATGAGGAACAGTGTTTTGTTGTATCCAAAGCCCGTGCACGTGATGCGTGCACTCGCATTCCTTGCAGTATTCGTTAGCTGCATTGTTCTCCACTACAGGTTTAGGCCTCATGAGTATGCGGGTTTTTCGAGGCCGCTTAGAAGGTTACGCCGGAGAATCTATAGACAGTGAACCTGTAAACCAGGTAGAGTATCGCTGCACATGCCAAAAATATGCTCGATAGGGGCGTGTAGACATCCACTGTCTTCGTTATCCTTGTCTTAACCTCCACCTTCTGAATTGATTGTGCCGCCTTCTCCAGGGCATTGTTGAGCAGCTCAGCTAGTCTGTCAACGGTCTTTGCAATATAAGCCTCCCCGCCTGTGGTA
>Ga0080004_1063226_pt1 | contig 10409 bp, 6 predicted proteins | sample WasSprMetagenome_FD_69207 | JGI IMG/M metagenome (GOLD analysis project Ga0080004, IMG submission 69207) | Sulfidic aquatic microbial communities from Washburn Spring, Yellowstone National Park, USA - WS (SPADES assembly) (version 2) | ecosystem: Environmental > Aquatic > Thermal springs > Hot...
AAAGCATATTTATACAACAAACGGGGTAGAAAGCTTGAATAGTTTGCTCAAGAAGATAAGGGCAAGGTTGGGAGGATATTTTCAATCTATGGCTATTCTTGAAATAAATATTTTGCTTCAGATAGAGAATTTAAAAGAGAATAAGTGGAAAAAGGGAATACCAGCTTTTAAAGCTAAAGCTTATGAAATAAACCAAATTTTTAACCTTAAATTTTACTATGAGAAGGAGACACAAAATTATTGACAACTCCCGATTTAGGATTAAGTTTAGAATTCATAAATTAGCTCTCCTTCTCTTAATGTCTTCTCTTTTAAAGTTTCAAAGGCATCTTCAAAAGGAATTAAATTGACTTCTACTTTCCACTGCACAATATCACTGGCATCAACTAATGCTTTTATGTAGGCTTTCGGTGATAACCCTTCTACCACGAGGTCAATGTCAGATCTTTCATGTACATAACCTTTTACCAATGAGCCAATAAGAAAAATCCTTTTAACTTTATATTTCTCTTTTAGCATCTGAGCAATTTTCTTGCTCATTTCTCTTAATTCTTCTCTTCTCTCCATTTTTGTACTCCTACAAGTTTTCAAAAATCTTCTCTTGATGAGAGTTTTGGATATATTTCTTTAAATCTGTTACCTAAGATAGATTTTCAATAATTTGAATTTCTTCTTCTGTTAAATTATAAAGGTAGTAATCCAGTCTGTCAATTTTGATTTCAAGTTTTATACTTTTTCTTTATTTACTCATATAAAGTTGTTTTTACTTGATTTTTATTCTTCCCCAAAATTCAGTTAATAATTTTCTGATCTAATTCTACATCTTGCTTCTTCATAGCTTTTGTTATCCGTAATAGGGGTGGATTTTACTAAAAGATTATACTTTTCTCTTAATGCGTAAACTTCCCTTAAAAATGCTTGTTCATCAAGAAAAGGTTCAAAAGTTTGATATAGGCTTCTTGCTTCATGCTTAAGCGCTGTAAACATTTTTCCTGCAAATTCATGTTCTTTGATCTTTTTATCCGTATCATTTAAAAGATTAAAAAAGCTAACAGCAGTTGATCCAACCGAAATGAGAAGTGAGAGGAGTTGGAATATTATATCCCGCTTACTTATTATTGCATAAACAAGAACTGCTTGAGATACAAAAGAAACAACTGTTGGTATATATTTTATTATCATATTTTTTCTGGTAAGCTTTTGTGCAATTAAAAAATGTGTTTCAGCTGTATAGTGAGAGTCTTTCTCAATGCGTTTGCATTCTTCTATTAGTTTTTTACGATCATCATTCATTTTTATTTCATTAGAATAATCTAACCATAAGTTGGGAATGGTTCTCCAAAAATTTCTCTAAATATTTCAATAGCAATTTTATCACTAATACGTCTTTTATAATAAAGCTCATTTATTTCATAGAAAATTTCATGTAGTCTATAAAAACATTCACTTAATTTTTTCTTTTTCTCATCAGTGAGATAGCTATCTGCAGGTGGGCTCTTACTTCCTTCTAATCTAGCTTTGGTAAAAATATCTCTTTGAGCTTTTTTAAAGAAATCCATTAGTAAACACCAATCATCAGTGAGTTTTTCACACGGATAATTAATTATTTTGGCACCAATTGTTAAACTTAAGTTTATAGTATGAGATACAATCTTCGTTGCAAGGACTTCAAGATGATAAGATTTCATTTGTGGAAAATGGGCTCTTTTAATTGCTTTTAATATCTTTATAGTGGGAATTAATAATCCATCACATTTTTGATTTTTTTGAGAAATATAATTAGCATCGTAGTCATAATCAGCGATATCCCACTCATTATAGGTTTTAGGTATCCAATATCCTCTGCCTTTAGGTTCATCTATATAATCCCTAAATGCTGGCACTATTTCCACTTTTGTATTATCAGAATATTCTATAACAATTGTTGGATAATCTTTCTCTGGTTCCATTTTTGCATATCTTTCGTTTTCTAAAATTATTTCGTAAAGATTATCTAATGCGTCCTTTGGTAAAATCCCCTTTTCCCAGGGATTAGCCACTCTCGTAAAATCTCCCATTATAACCAATATATCAATATCAAATATATCATCTTTTCGTGGAGCGATTCTCGTTTTTCTTTGTAGTGAACCTATAAGTTTAGTTTCATATCCGCACTTTTCTACCCAAGTTCTTACGGCTTTATGCCTTTGAGAAATTTTTTGTTGAAAACTTTCGCTTAATTCCAGTCTACTTTTTAATTCATTAAAAGCCTGCTTCAAAGTGGTAGCCATCTTAAACACCTTCTACAATTTTTATTTCTTCATCAGTTAAATTATATAATTCATAAACCAACTGGTCGATTTCCTTTTCTAAGTTGCTTGTGTCAGCATCAGGGTCTTGTTGTTTGATGGAGAGGATGTGGTCAACGAGATTGATAATTTGGTCTGCGATGGGCTGGTTTTGGGGAGTGAGAGGTGGGATGGGAATATTTAACAATGGCTCTTTATCAATTTGATAGTTGTTGCCTTGCATTTTTCCTTTATGTCTCAGCCAAAAAGCAATTAGTTTTGAATTTAATAGCCCTGTTAGATATTTCATATTGAATCTATTTGTTTTAATTACATAAAAAGCGGCTGATACATAACAATCAAAATCTGTATAAGTAAAAGTGGGTTCTACACACTTTCGCAAAGCTATTATTTTTTCACCCTTAAAGAATCTTTCATCTCTCGCCCTATGAAGACCATAAGGTTTATTATCAGAAGTAATAACTGCCTGAAATTTGTCTAAGTGCTTTTTGATATTCGGATAAGGCTTAATTGCCTCTGGATCTTTAAATCGTGAATCTGTATAAATAATCCACTCAGAATTTTTTCTTTTTGCATAATATTTTTTAAGTTCCTTAGAAGTATAGTAAGGTTTTATTAGTTCAAGTTCCTTTTCAGTAAGTTGTAAATTGTTTTTCTCTTCATCACTTAAAACAAAAATTCCATCTCCAACTTTAAAACCTTGCCCTAATTTTTTAAGCATATCTCTGCTCACTTTGTCATGGTGAGAATGAATTCCGTTTGTAATTTCATTTTCGTGCAATCTTTCTTTTCCTTTTTCTTCAATTTTTTTGAGAACTGCTTCTACATCAGTTTTACTAAAAGTAAGAGGTTTATTTAAGAACTTATTTCTGTTAATTGTTGGGTTTAGATATTCATTATTTGGATTAGGGATTTTATTTAACAAATCTATTACGTCTTTATAAACTGGTTTTTTACCAATAATCCTCCTCAAATCAAAGGAATACTCCTTAGGGTCTAAACTTTTCTGAAAAATCATAATCATCGTTTGTATATCAGAACTTCCAAATATAAAATATGGACCAAAATCTAAAAGTTGAAGGATTTTACATTCTTTCACAACCTTATTTCTCATTTTTGATGCACCATAATTTGTAACCCAATTATTTTGTGCTATAAAGGTCAAAATCCCTTTATTTTTTAAGAAATCTATTCCTTTACATGCAAAAAGATACCATATATCCATTTTCCCCTGATAATATGGCAAATTTCTAAGCCCATCAAATGCTTTTCTGTTTGTATATTCTTTAACATACGGCGGATTTCCAATCACAATATCAAAGCCACCCTTATCTTTGAAAACTCTTGGGAAAAACAGCCTGAAGTCAAAGTCAATTTTATATCCAAAATTTTTCTCGGAGTTTTTAAGTCTTTTTAAAATAAGAGCATCCAATTCTTCTTTTATTTGTTTTTTTCTGCCAGGATGTGTTTCTGAAAATAGTTTATTTTCCAATTCATCTATCCTTTCTGATATATCACTTTTCCAATTCTCTGGGAACCCAACTAAAGAATTTCCCTTAACTACTTTATAATCCAAGTTGGGGAGAGGTTTTATATTATAAAAATCATCTTCATCTACCACCAAAGAAAGCCATAATCTCAATTTGCAAATCTCAACCGCTCCTGGGTCAATATCAACCCCATAAAGAGAATTTTCAATAGTTTGCCTTTTTAAATCATAAATAGAAACTTCATTTCCAAGATACACTGATAAAAGTTGTCTCAGTTTTACTATTTCGTGAAGCATTCCAACAAGGAATGCACCAGAACCAACTGCTGGATCACAAACTTTTATATTTGCAAGAAGGTTATCAATTTCTTTTGCATTCTCAATTATACTTTTTGGTATTTTATGTTCATATTTTGTTTCTTTTTGCTCTCCGTTTTTTATTTTTTCATTTTTTTGAACTGCTATTTTTTCATGTTCTAAAAAATTATCTGCTAAATTTACAAATCTTTCTATATCTTCTCTTTTCACCTTTCCATTTAGCTCTGTTTCAAGATAAGAAATTAAACTTTCCTGGCACATATAATGCACTATCACCCTTGGCGTATAATACACTCCATAGTCTTTATTAAATTTAGTTTCATCACCCTTTTTGCCAGATTTTAAAACCTGTATATACTCATCAAAATTATCTTCTCTTATTGCATTTAGTTTTTCGTAGATTTTACCCAGCAACTCTGGATCAAGTGCAACTTCTTTTTCAAGCGGTTCTTCTTCATTTACTGTGAAATTATATCTATCAAAAATATCAAGAATACCATCACCTACGTCTCCTTCTGGTGTCTTATTAGAATTTGAAAATAATTCATTAGGTAAAAGCAAGTCTATATTAACCCAATCAAAGTTATTTGGTGGATCAAAAAGACCACCATTTAAAAAAGGAATTTTACAATTAAACCTACTATAGTAATGATCGTCAGCGCTCCTATCAGTTCTTAAAGCTTCATAAAGTAAAGGTTCAAGAATATCATTATAAAAATTTTGATAATCTCCATACTCTTTGTTGAATAATTTTCGTATGAAATCTTTTGGACCCGTCCCCCAAGGTTTCCCTCTTTCTACACCAAACCATCCTTTCTTTTGAAGAAAATAAAGAAAAACAATTTGCCCAAGAAGTTTTTTGGCAAAGTCTATAGTGGTGATGTTCTTGCGTTGAAATTCATCTTTTACTCTTTTATCCTTTTGAACAACTTTATCAAGTTCAATTTTTGTTTTTATAAAGAGATCTCTATATTTTCTAAAAAATTCCTCGGTTACAACCTCAATATTAAATGCTTCTTCAAGTTCGAGAAGAAGGGGTGGTTCTTTCTTTTCAAGAAGGGGTATAAATCTTGATTGTGCAGTATGACTTTTTTCATTTGGACCAACTAAAAAAGACCATCTTTTGGCTGGAGTAAATTCCTCTTTAATTTTAACTCTTCTAGTTTCAGTTTCCTCAAATTTATAATCCATTTTAACAAGAGAAAAACGCCAATCTTCTTCATTTGGTGATACAAAAGCAACAAGAGCCGCGTCTTTTAAAGAGGTTGTACCTAATTTTCCCCTTAAATAGTCAGCCACAAAATTTCTTTGGGCTGAACGAGCTCTTAAAAGAGATATCTCCTTTTTTAATTTTACAATCAAAATGTCAATTATATTACCTTCAGAATCCTCATAACGTCCAATTCTTTCCCACGAGCTGATGAAATCAAGATATTTTTCTGTTATTCCTTGTACTCCAATTCTTGGATCGAGGGCTTTACTTCTATCATATTTTTTAAAAAGATTTGCTATAAAGCGAATAAATTTTTCTTTATCAAATTTATTTTCAAAAGTTTGGATTACTAAATTTTTTGCTTCTTCTCTGTTCATTCTTTAATCTCCTGTCAAGTATAATGACAAGATGACTTCACTTTTTGTGTTGGGATCGAAAGGTAAATATACATAATGACTTTTAAGAAAAGCAGGAGAAATTTTTATTTGAAGAATTTTAATAACTTGCAAAGGATTAGAAAGTTCTTTCTCAAGTAAATTTAAAGATTTAAGTACTTTTTGAATAGTTTTTTTAGGAATTGCTCCCTCTTCAAGCCGTTGAATTAATGTTTTAATATAATCTTCTTGTTCATCAGTTAGTTGTTTCCCATTTTTTAAGGTCGCTTTTAAAATTTTTAAAAGCTTTGCTGAACTATCTAATCCTTTACGAGATTGTGTAATTATTTCTTCTGTAGCAGTTGCAATACTAAATGCAGTTTTATTCTTCTCAAGCAATTCATAATACTTTTCAATTGGTATATCAGTTTTTCTTTCATTTTCTGAACATTCAAAAATTTTCGCAGTAGTTAAAAAATCAAGTTCATACGTTCCTGTGTTATTAGAAATATAAAATTTCATAAGTTTGCCTTTTCTAAAAAAAGTGATTAAAGAATTTGGTAAAACTAAATCTTCTGTTGATTCAATATATTTCCTTGAAGACCTTGCTTTCTTAGGTAATCTCTTTATTTTTTCAAACAAATCTGGATTTTCGTTTCTTATTTTTTCTATAATTTTAAAATATTTAAGTTCACTTTCTTCAAATTCTTCATCACCAAGCAAAACTTCTTTGGAAATTAATTTATCAAACAGTTCGTGAGATTCAACAGGTTCTCCCTCCGTTAAAATTGCTGCATCATCCCCAAGAAGGTTTAAAAAGGCTTCAACCTTTGAACGAGCGATTTTTATTAGATCAATTTCACTTTCGGCTTGTGCTGTAGGGAAAAAGTTAAATGTGTAAATTTTATCAAACTTGGTATCTATACGATTAACACGCCCGACTCTCTGAATTAATTTAGTTGGATTCCAGGGTATATCATAATTTATAACGATATTAGACCTATGTAAATTAACTCCTTCAGAAAGTATATCAGTTGAAACAAGAATTTTGAATTCATTTTTTTGATTTTTTGCTCTTGCATCAAAATTTTCTATTACTTTATTTTTTATTTCTTCAGATGCTCCTCCATAGAAAAGTAAAGCTATTTTACCAAATCTTTCGTTTATTTTTTCTACAAGATAACTTGCAGTTTCCTTTGATTCTGTAAAGATTATAATTTTTTTATTTTTCATAATTTTATTATTTTCTAAATGTTCAATCAATACTTCAAGTTTAGGATCCCTTTTTATTGTATCCCACATAGACTTTATATTTTTAAGAATTTTAAGGTCATTTTCTAAGTAATTTCTAAATTCTTCTTTAAAATCTTTCGATTCATATTTTTCAGCTTTCCCCTCATCTATCAATTTTTGTATAGCTTCATCATCTCCATTTTCCAAAAGTTCGAAAATTTTGTTTATATATTGTTTGCTGATGAACACGTATCCATTATCATAAGCATCAAGAAATTTTTGATAGGAATTGATAAATCTTTGTATAGAATTTCTGAAAGCAAATAAACTGCTTTCAAGTCTTTTTACAAGAAGAACCTTCATAAAACTACCAAGATTCCTTTGAGACTGTTCTTCTAATTGTGAGATGCGCTTTTTCAAATATAGTAGGGGTGTGTAGCGAGCATAAGTTAAGTTTTTAGTTAAAAGCTGAACTGTTTTCATAAAAATTTCATCTTCCTTATTATTAAGCTGATAAAAGATTGGTTTAGGGGCTTCAACCTCTGGAAATTTGATATCATTTTTTTCAAGGTCATCTTTAAAATAGGTTTCAATATCTTTGCGAGTTCTTCTTACCATTACATATTTTAAAACCCTATTCCTTATTTCTTTCGCTACTTCTTTTGCTTCTTCTATGTACCTTTCAGGGTTATTGCTTCGTTTGGCTATTTTTAATTTTTTTTCGAGTTGGCTGAAAAATCTTTCTAAATCTGAAACTCCGGGTATGGTGCTTTTTCTTACATTTTGAAAAAGTTTTAACTGAGCAAGGATATCTTTAGGAGAATTATTATAGGGTGTAGCAGACACTAAAATTACTCTTTTCCCACGACAAATCTCGGCTAATTTTTCGTAACTTAAAGTTGATTCATTTCTGAACCTATGAGCTTCATCTATTACTATATTTTTATAATCTTCCCTTTTATTTAGCTCATATATAGCTTCATCAAGTTTTCCTGTAGATATGAACTTTGCTAAAATATGAAAATCTGTAAAAACATTAGGCCATGAACCAGGGTTATTTTCATCTAATAAAGCAGGTGGAGCTATAACCATTGTTCTTCCATCAAGCTGACTTACAAGTATAGCTGTAACATATGTTTTACCAAGCCCTACAACATCAGATATAAACACACCTCCATATTCTTCTAATATTTTCTTAGCATTTATAACCGCTTGTTTTTGATAGGTAAGTTCTTTGAAATCTTGAGGTAAATATTTAGTTAAAATTTCATCTGTTCTACTTAATTCATCTTTAAAATATTCATATAAAAGTTTAAGATATAATTCATAGGGTGTAATATTTGGATTTAACCAGGTTTTTTCAGTTACAGTTTGAACAAACGTTTCATTTATTTCAACAGCTTGGCTCCATAATTCTTCAAATTTTTGTTTTGCAAACTCATAATCTGCAGGGTTTTTCAATTCAACATTAAACTCCAAATTATCTTTTAGCCCAGATTGAGTAAAATTACTTGATCCTGTAATAACCCTTCCAATATCTCTGTCAGATTCTTTAAAAGTTACAATGTATAATTTGGCATGAAACTTTCTTGAAGGATAAGCTTTAATTTCTATTTTTTTATTTTTTGTCCATTCTAAGAATTTAATAATTCCTTCCTCAATTTCCCTTTTATTTTCACACTCAGCAAGCTCATTTTCTATCTCTGCCTCGATATGTTTTTTAATTTCGAAATGAGAAAGTAAATGCTCTTGTTCTTTTAGTAAATCATAAGCTTCTTGACTAATCCCCATCCCTATAAGAATTCTTATTTTTTCAGTATTTTCTAAAGCTTTATAAAGATTATAAAAACCGCTTAAATAAAAATATCCTACAAGACAATCAAAAAATTTAGAGTCTTTTATAAGAACTATAAATCTATCTTTTAAGGTTCTTCCTGGTTCATTGGTAATAAAGGTTAAATCAGTTCGTGATAGATTCATTTTTTATTCCTATTTAATTAAAAATTTATATAAAATTCTATAAATACCAAAATCAAGGTCTGAAGCCTCAAACTGAAAAAGCTCTTTTAAAAGATTTTGAAATTTTTCAAATTCCTTTTGAAACTTCATTTACGCCTCCAAGATTAAACTATTTCAAATTTACTTCAAATTTTAGTTTTCTTACATATCTTTACATCAAGTTTAATAAACTTAAAAATTAAACAGTTTGGTTCTTTTTCTAATTTCTGTTAAGCCTTTTTATACTCTGCAAGTATCTTTTTAATCTCTTCAAAATTTGGTACATTAAAGTTCCCAAATTTTTTTATCTTTTCTTCTAATAAATTATAAAAGCATTAAACTAGCCTGTCAAATTTGGTTTTTAAGTCCCGTTGTTATAAAAGTAAAACATAATCTTACCTTTTCCTTAAGAGATTATCAGATTTCATAAGATTCTTGCAATCCCTTACTAAATCAACCTTGGGGAAGTATAAGAAGATGATCCCTAATAATGTTTTATTTTTGAAGAAAATTCAAGAAAAAATACTCATTATTAAAATAATCACAAAATTTAGTAAATTTTTTTTAAAATTATTGAAAAATTCTTTATTTTTGAACTTGACAAAATTCTTATTTTACATACAATTTAAACTAATCAAAAATCAAAGGTATTTTGGATTTAACAATGGAAAATCCTGGACTCGAAGAAAAAGGATTTTCTCCTCACCTAAGCTAAGTCTTTTTTCTCATCGCAGATACATTCTCTTTTTAAAATTTTTAGATCATTTTATCAAAAATAAATAATGGAGGTGGTAGTATGCTTATGAAAAGACTAAGAGAGACCAAAGAAAGGTTGGAAGATGTGACCAAAAGGGTTGGCGTTGGTGCTTATTATAGAACAGTTCCTTATGAAATTTTTCAGACGGTTAAATCATATTTACTCAAGCTTTACATGGGCTATGAGGTTAATCCTCCAGCTGATGAATTGCCTTTTTCTGTTGAAGATGCTTTCTCTTATGTTAAACCAGGATTTTTGACTCTGCCTATGGTTGTAGGGTTTGATCCTCTTGATAATTATACTTCTTCAGAGCAGTCTTTTCTTGCAATCGTTAGATATAGAAATAGAAGATATTACATTTCATTTTCTTTTTTTCAAGAGAGATATAGTGGGGATCTTTACGTTATTTTTGTGGTGGGTGAAGACCCAGAAGAATTATACTCCATTGAGCTAACCAATCTTCTAATAAAGCTTGCTATCAGAAATTCAGGCTATTACGGGAAATTTCTAAAATTTTCTAGTCCCACTGACAACATTGAAAAGGTCAAATTTAAAGTTTTACCTCCTCCCAATCTTACCCTTGATGATATTTATTTAAAAGACAAATCAGATCTTGAGGATTTTGTAGAAGCTGTAAAAAGGAAAAATCAAGGGCTTAGATATCTTTTTGTTGGTGAGCCTGGGACAGGAAAAACAGATACAGTGAAAGCTATCATAGCTGAGTGTCTAAAGTCTAATG
>Ga0080004_1134473_pt1 | contig 10409 bp, 17 predicted proteins | sample WasSprMetagenome_FD_69207 | JGI IMG/M metagenome (GOLD analysis project Ga0080004, IMG submission 69207) | Sulfidic aquatic microbial communities from Washburn Spring, Yellowstone National Park, USA - WS (SPADES assembly) (version 2) | ecosystem: Environmental > Aquatic > Thermal springs > Hot...
TCTTGCCTATTTTTAACTATTAGCGCCTACGCCGATGCCCTAAATACGTGTTAATAAAGGAGGAGAGAAACGCAGAAGCGCCCGCCGCAACCACCAGCAACATGTCTACGGCGGGCGGCGCCGGAGATGGGACAGGCGGAGATGGCGAGGGCGATGGCGAGACTGACACATCTACCTCACGTCTGTCTGTGTAGTCGTAGGCGTAGGGGTCTATGAACCACCCCGCCACTACGCGGAACTTGTACTGCCCAGGTGCTGGGTACTTCACCCAGCCTTCGTATGTGAATTCAGTCCCTACTGGCACTCCTCTCTCGGTGAATTTGCCACAGGCGACGCAACGGGGGTAGTGGCACACAGGCATCTCGCCACAACTGGTCTCCACAGAGCCTGCGGGTCCCTCGAGGTAGTAAAACATCACGAAAAACGCAGTCCTCTCGTCGTCGTTGTCTGTGACGCGTGCAACTATCTTCACAGGTGTCTGTCTCCCCACTGCGGCAGATGCGGGGAAGTCTAGCGACACTATTCTGGCTTCCTTACCCACGATGAAAAAGGGGGTGGGATTTATATATGTAGAAGGGTGCCTAGGCCCAGCTTGCCCGCCACCACAACTGCGTATGTGCCAATGTATACAGCGATGTCTTTTGGGTTTCTGTCTTCAAACAGCTGATACACGACGTATAGAGCAGTAAGTATGGCCGAGACGGCTATGCCTGCAGCGCCTTCGGTCACTGCGTTTGCAGCCAGCGTAGCCAAGGCGATGTGGGAGAGGTCTGTGTACTGTACATGCGTCCTAGCCTTCAGCGTCTTCCGCCGGACGTACTCAAGTAGTGCAAGTACGCCTGAGAGAGTCAGGAAAATCAAAAAAAGCATGGATTTAGACGTAGCCGACGCGCTTTTTAGACGTCAACACTATCGGTGGGAGCCACATGACTACGTATTGTTGTGGCGACGTGAGTCTGGAGTCTGCAACCACCTCAATTACGAACTCCTTCCCTGGGCCTATCACGATGGGCTCTGGCAGGAGGGCGTACGCAAGCGGGTAGTCCATCGGCACTGTAGATAGCAACATGTTAAGCGTCTTCACTGGCTTCTGCTTCGCCAAGTCTTGGTAGATGTTTATCTGGACAATTGGGACCCCGGTTCTGAGCGTCGCGTCTGTCTCAACTGCGAAACCAGCCACCGCCAATGCGGCTACGTCGGGTTTCAGCCTGGCCGCCAAGACGTCGGTGGCGCCTGGGTTCACCGCCGCCACCCAGTTGTCGCTCTGGTAGGCGTTGGCCTGCACCACGTCGACGTACTTGCCCCCGGTGCCGAAGTCTGCCTTGGGGTTGGCGGGTGCCGCGACGCATTCGTTCTGGGGGTCTACGTTGCGACACTGTTGCGCAAACAACATAACCATGGCTCTGTAGATCGCCGCCTTGACGTCTGGAGCTGTGTCTAAGTTGTAGTTCTGGTACATCTTGGGGATGAACTTCTGGAGCTCTGCCATAGGCATGTCTGCAGACATATTTTTATCTTTTGAACGCCCTCGCCACTAGCACTCCCACCAACGCCGCAATTACTATCACCGCCACGATTATTAGTATTGTTTGCCAGTCTAGCGACATGGTGAAAAAAGAGGTGCTAAAATATAAACTTAACGTCCCGTATAGAGCGCGGCCATGAAAGACGCAATGCCCGCCGAAATCGGCAACACATATGGCGGAATCGACACGCCTGGCGGCAACGGAGGCGGCGCGGCCGACTTAGTCAATATCTTGACGCCGAGCTCCCTCTCCACAAGCACGGCGCGGTTGGCCACGCTCTCCACATCGCTACCCGCGAAGTCTAGCCCAATGGGCTCCATGTTGGCGCTGTAGAGCCCGGAGCCGCTGTCGCCTGGGGATAACATATACGACATGAGGATCTGGTCCGCGAAGTAGAATGTGTCGCAACCCGCATTTACGCCGACCTGCACCCCAATCGCCTTGACCTGGCCTTGCCGGGTGGAGAAGGTGTAGACTCCCCGGCCGAACTTGACCACGGTCTCGCCTGGCTGGGGGTCTCTTGCGGAGCCCTGCGGCTCCTTCTTGGCTCCGCCTTCGTCCAGCACCGCCAGCTCGTAAGGCACCTCCAGCTTGACCCACGCCGAGTCCACAAGCCACTGGCCCCTGCCATAGTCCTTATACACGGGGTTCTCACCTATCTTGTCCTGCTGGGTGCCTCCGCAGATACTGCCCGGTTGCGTCACGTAGTAGCCTCCTCCGTTGCACATGCTGTATGCCGTGCAGTGGTTGTTTGAAATTATGCCCACGTCGCTGTCGCGTCTTGCAAAGAAACCAATACTACAGCCGCGGATAACCACGCCCCAGTTGCGGTCCCACGAGCCGATGTCCACACCGGCGATGACTGGCCTGTACCTCTGCGTGCGGAAGCCACATGTCGCCATTGTGCCGACTTTGCAATGCGTCAACGGCAGTATCGTGAGACGCGGGGTGTTAGGCTGGATAGATACGTCGTTTGGCGACAGACCCGTCAGCTCAAGCGCATACGCCGGGTCCACCCCGGGCAAGACGCCGACGCAGAGCTTGGGCCCGGCGCAGACCCCCACCCAGGCGAATTCGCTATTTACCACATGCTTCCCTAGCGACCTGGCTGTATCTAGGAAGAACTCATACGCCTTAACCACGCCCTCCTTCACCTCCCACATCCACGTGTACTCATACGGTTTCATGGCATGAATATCTGCTCCTAGTAAAAAATTTTATGTCGCGCGAAAAATGTATAAATTCGCGCCCCATCTCCTCTATGTCTGAGGAGTACATCGGCACGCTGTATGTCTACTGTTCATGTGGGATGGGGGCGCCGCCTGTAGTCGACTCGAAGTTTATCGGGTACGATAAGCAAGCGACATACGTCAAGGCGGTAATTAGGTACAAGACGTGGTCTGAGTGGTTCTGCGCGCCGTTTCGCATCGACGTAAATATCGAGTACAAGGTGGAAGACGTCGTGTATTGGTTTAAAAACGTCAAGGGCGAGACGTCTGGCACCGAGGTGATACAGCTACCGCCAGACGTGCTGAACAAGACGCATCAGCTGGCTGCGTGGGGTGCGCAGTGGTACGCCTGCTGGCCCGTAGAGACGCGGATAGATCTCTACGCCGTGTCCATCCAGCCAACGCCTACACCAACACCGACTCCGACGCCTACACCAACTCAGCCGCCTGGCGGCGGGGGCGAGTGGGGCTTCTCGCCATGGCTCTTCGTGTTTATGGCCATGATGATGGCGATGTTTATGGTAGTCGTGGCGGTGGTTGTCAAGAGAAGATAAACCTTAATTACCTGGTTAGCACTTTTTTCCCATGTCTGAGACAGTTGTAGATACGTTGAGGATTAGCCAGGGCTGTACCATCGGCGGAAACGTCCAGGAAAGCAAGCGGGTGTACTACAGCGGGTCCTGCACGCAGGCAAAGGTTAGAGGCAGAGCGGTAGTTACCAGCTGTATCTTCCCGCTTCCCTCTGACGCATGTACGCGTCTGAAGTACCTAATCGATGGGCAGGAGGTGTTCTCCCGCCAGATTGAAGTCGACATAGGTGGGTCTCCGGTTACGGTTGACTTCGAGATTACGCTGAAGTGCTCCGAGATACAGGGCAAGACCCACACGCTCTACGCCGAGGGCTGTCTCTTCACGTCTATGTGGAACGTAGATGCACAGGCGGAGGTCGTGGCTGTGGTCGGGCCGACTCCCACCCCCACTCCCACGCCGACGCCAGGACCGACTGTTGACCCGTGGATTATAGCCATGGTTATAGCGGCGGTCATAATGGCGGCGGCGCTTGTGGCCGTGGCGCTCATCGTGCGCAGATGAGACTCTACTTAAGGGCTGAGGGCACCCCCATCACGGGGCCGAAGGTAGCCCGCCAGCTGGTCCTCGCCCCATGTCGCGAGACCAAAGCCACCGTTAGATACCAGACGTGGCAGAGTGGACAGCCGTGTGGCGTAAACATTGAGTACAAGGTGGGTGGGCAGGTGGTGTGGAGTACAGGCCCGATTCCGTGTGGCGGGTCTGGCGAGGTGGAGGTGTCGGCGCCGTGCAACGGAGTGCATCAGTTGGCGACGTGGGGCTGTGCAGGCTGTTTCTGGGGAGTGGAGGTCGAGGTCGTGGCCGACGTGCCTTCTCTTACGCCACTTGTAGTCGGCGCTGGGGTAGTCGGTTTCGTGCTGTGGCTGTGGCGTGGCAGGAAGCGCTGAAGAGGGCGCTGTGGCTTTTAGTCGCGCCAGTACTTGTGTTGCTCGCATTGATCTACCTCAAGCTGGCTGAGCGCAGAGGTGTCTTGTCTACACTGCTCTTCCCCTTTGGCTTGGTGCTGTTTCTAATCTTCGTCACGTCTAAGACCGACAAAGATAGGGGTCCATAGATTTATTAATATGGGTGTTTTTTCTACACATGGAGGACGTACTTAAGCTGGTGGTTGATGCTGGTGGCTACTGGTATAGGCAACAAGACGGTACAATAGTGGTTGGGGTGCCTAAAGACAGGCCAGACCTCGCAGAGTGGGTGCACAACCTGCTGGTTGCATTGGGTGTGAGACACAAGGTGCAACTAATCGAGCGCATATCTTTCCTTACAAGCTGAAAGCCCCGCCCTAAACGCGGGGTTTTCTAGAAGGTTTTTAAATAACGAAAATCATAACTACGATGACGCAAGCAGAAATTGTCCAGGCGCAACAGCCCCAAGAAGAGCCTGTCCAGCCAGCTCCCGTCTTGTCTCAGGAGACGCCCGAGACGCCCCCTCCGCAGGAAGAGAGTGGGGGAGAGTTTGTAGATATGTTTTCCCAGATGTTTGGCATACCTAAGGAGGTGGTGGTTAAGGCGCTTAACAAGGAGGAGTCTCTGCAGAGGGCGCAGGCCCTTCTGCAACTTATGCAACAGCTGTCGCAACTGCCGAAGGAGATGCGTAAGGCACTTGCGCCGCTTGTAGCTGGTATGGTGTCTGGAGACGACGACGCCGAGCTGAAGAGGTTGGCGAAGTGGATGGCGGTGATGCGGGCGCTGAACGACCCCACGTCTAAGCTGTTTATTGAGCTGTTGCTTGAGGAGCGGAAGCGGGTGTATGAGATGCAACAACAAATACTGCAACTCGTGCTTGAGAAGAATACGAAAAATGGCACACAGAAGGAGGAGGTACAACGACTTATGCAACAAGTGGTTAAGGACCCGCTTGATGACTTGGCTGAGCGGCTAGAGAAGTTGCAGAAGGCTGCGCAGATACTCGGCTTCCAGCGGTCTGCGGCGGAGGAGAGACCTAAAAACATATTCGACGCGGTTGAGGAGATAACGAAACTCGCGGATACTCTGCGCAAATTTGGTTTCGACGTAAAGCCTGCCGTAGCTGAGCAGGAGATTGAGCGGATCAAGAAGGAGTGGTACATGAGGGGTGTGCAAGATGGCGTCAAGCGTACTGAGCAATTTGCTGAGCTTGCTAAGACTGCGCTGGAGAAGCTCGGCCCGTCTCTAAACAAGCTGTTGGACGCCCTGGCGGACGTCTTAAAGACAAAACAGATGCAGACCGTTTAAAAACCCACATTTTTTCTTCTTTATGCTTAACATAGAATCCGTAAAAGATGTAGACATCGGCGGTGTGAGACTCGGCACATGTATGGAATACATCATTGAGCTGTACAAAAAGGTGGGCGACGGCGGCGAGGTTCCTCTTGACTTCGACTGCGACCCGGATGATGCCTTTAGGAAGATTGTACATATTCTCGGCGATGAGGAAAAGGCGAAATATATATTGAAGTGCGGAGCCACGCTGGGCCAGTATATTGACTACGTCAACAACCCCTTCTACCGCGCCATGGCTGAACTGGCGATGAAAACCCTCGGCGTCAACGTCGACTTGGAGACCGGTCTCAAGCTGTTTGACTCCCCCTGCGTCAAGAAACTTATCGATAAATACCTCTGACTACCTCAAAAGAGGGTAGGTTTTCAACTAGATTTTAAAAAAGGGGTTTTAAGAAGATTGGACGTAGGCGCTGGAGGCTTTGGGTATGAGCTTCACCGACGGTAGTAGTTGAACTTTTATCGCGACGTTTACTGGGGCGGTGGCGCTGGCGCCTGCGGTCTTCTGCGTGATGTAGTTCTCGCCGAAGATCAGCTCCACGACGACCTCCTCAGAGGGGCGTATAATCAGCTTAGCGCCGAGCGGGACGTAGTAGTAGGGGCAAGAGTCGCAGGTCGTGGCGCGGGCGACGTCTACTGTGTACGCCAGTCTCTGCTTGTTGAGAGCTCTGTATATGTTGATGTGTCTAAGCGCCTTGACCGCCTCTGCGTCTAGCAACATGGCGCCGAAGGCGAGCACCGCCGCGTCTGCCTTGACGCGGAAGCCGAAGGCGTCGGCCTTGTATGACGTGGCGGGCGAGGTGAACTGGAACGTAAGCGTCCAGTCGTCTTTGTAGTTGTTCGCGCTGACAGCATCTGTGAACTTGCTAGGCGCAGTGGGCGTGCCTATGTCAGTCAGCGGGAAGAGCGGGTCTAACGTCACTTCGGCGGGGCTGTTGGCCACAAGTCTGTAGTTGTCGAGAAGCGCTTGCACAGCTTGCTCCTCTGCATATATGACATCGGCTAAATACGGCTGGCCTACGTTTACGTGGTAACTCACGCCAGCCTGCACGATTTTAGACATTATCGACGCGCTCATATCTCCACTATACCAACAGATTTTTGTGCTTGTTGCTGAGCCTGTTGCGCTTGCACAGTTGGCTGAGGTACATATGTCTGGGACACCACGACTCTGCTGACCGCGGGAGGTGGGTTGTAGGCAGTGGCCGACTTGGCGCTGGTAGCTACGCCTTTCCATTCATCGACGCGCAGGTAAAACGGCTTCTTTGACTGCACATCTTCCATCACCGCTCTAGACTCACGTGGATAGCTGAGTTGCTCCACTACAGACGTGAGCATTCTGACTCCTGCTTGGTACGCCGTGACGCCAGTCTCGTCTAGTCTATTTAGGCCGTACCATCCCAATCCAATTCCCGCGATTGTCTTCAGCACAGCGGCGGCGACGGGGCTGAGCGTGGCGTTTAGTATGCTTGCGCCGATTGTGCCAGCAAGCTCGCCATATAGCACAGACTTGCCATATCTACCAAGTTCGGGGTGGGACATGAGGAAAAAGTGGGGTCTAGTTTATAAAATTTTACCGCCTAAACGGATATATCGCAACGACCTCCCCCTCTGGCTCGTCGCTTTCACGCAGTTGCTCAACCCGGTACCTAACTCCTCTAAACGTGATGGCGAACTTGTCAAGCGCGGTGGGTAGCGGGTTCACCACGCGTATGTACACCGCCTCGCCCAGTCCAACCGCCACACGTAACGGAAATGCCATCTCCCACTCCACCACGGCTGTGATGTCTACGTCGGCTGTAGACACCGCTCCCAAGGCGCCGCGGACCGGGATGTTGAGCTTATCCAGCGCAAGAGTCCCCCCGGCAGGCGCCGCCGCCTTTAGTATGTTCACCGTGGTGGTGCCTGTTGTTTGCGTAAACGTGACTGTGGCAGGCGATGTGCCAGTGTTGGCGATGTACACCGCCTTTAGGTACATGAGCGGTAGCTGGGCGTATGTTGTGGGCGGCGCTATCAACGTGGCTGGGGTGTTGGCAGTAAGAGTCGCTTGTAGCGCCGTTGAGCCGTTGGGCGGGTAGAACAGATCCACCAGCGAGCGGTAGGATTTGAATAGGCGCTCCTCCGCCCCCCCTATGCCTACGCCAAACAGCGCAGGCAACGGCTGGTCGTACTCCAGCACCCATATCTCGTCTGGGTACGTCTGGAGCTCCCGCACCTCGCTCGGAGTGTCGGCGAAGCCAGACGCAGGCACCGAGGCGATGTAGTTAGGCACCACAGACACCATAAACCTCGGCATCGGCTCTTCGTGGAGCACCTTAAACACCTTGTACCTCCCCCTATACGGTATACTTAATCGCATAAGAGTTTAAACACCTACGTTATTATGTTTTTTGTGGACGTCCTCTACTTCCCCCCTGGCTCCGTGCCCCCGGTTAAGGTGGCTAGGTGGCGTACCGTATACGACGTAATTTGGCTTAAGGAAGGCGACGACTACAAGCCGTATCTAATCGTGATGCAGAAGATGAGGAACGGGAAGGTGGGGTTGCGTCTGCACCCCCTCAACAGCTACTCCAAGGAGGTGGCGGAGTACGTGCGTCGGCAGGTTAAGAACTGCTGGGCGGCGAAACTACGTGGCGAGGAGTTTAGCTGGTTTGTGGACACACATGGCATGCACCCCACGGCGTGGTGCATAAAACAGATCATGTATGGCAAGAAGTTCAAGAAAGAAGAAAAGAAAAAGACGTGGAGCGAACTGGCGCTCGAAGCCCTAATCAATAAGTACAAGGAGATGTTTAAAGTAGAGTGAAAAAATAGGTTTTTAACTCTTTTTATTTCGCTGTCTTCGTCGTTAAATCTACCAAGCGGCCCTTTACCATCCTCACGGATTTAGGCTCCTCTGCCTTGATCACCCTCTCCAACGCATCCTTGATCCCTAACTGATTCGCAATCCTCTCCAAATCGCTAAGCTTGTGGATGGTGGACTGGTACATCTCTCTCTTCACCGCCACCCTCACTATGCGATCCTCCGCTTCCCCTAGTTGCGTAGCAATTGTTTTAACCGCTTGAGCAAGGACATCCTTCTTCTTAGATATGAATTCGGCTGCGGGTGGTAACTTGCCTTCTAGCGTAACATCGTCGATTTTCATGCCTGCCTTCATGGGCACTCCGCGTGTCTTTCTCGCAAGCGCGCCGAAGGCGTACCTAACGGCTACCTGCAATGGCGATGGCGTGACGACTGTCTCTGGCACGTTTCTGATCGTGAAGGGCTTCTTTGACCACTTAGGCGTCCTCGCCAGTACGAAACCTGTCAACGCAATTTTGCGCCGCGGCTCCATCCCGGTGCCTAACGCGCTTGCGACAACCGCCGACCCTCTTAATACCGCCATGTGTCCTACTTCTGTCCATGTTTATAAATTTTATCGAGGGAGGTCATCTGCAATAAGTCGGCATATGTATTACCTTGTACAGCCGGGCAAAGTAGTCGATGTTGTTTCTAATGGCGCGACATGCCTCGTCGTATCTGCCTGCGTCTATGTCGGTCTTTATCTTACGGTACTGCTCCCGGTCGATTCTGCCGCCACTTGCTAGTCTGTCTATCAGTCTCGCGAGACACAACTCCACGCATTCCTCTGGCGTGTTGTAGAAACAGGTCCGGTCGTCTAGCACGCCCCAACATATGGCGCGGCCCCAGGGCTCTCTGGTGACTATTGCGCCAGTCTCGTGCGTCCTCAGCGCGTCTCTAATCGCCAACTCCCTCACTGTCTGTATGTACGTCTTCCGGTACAACTCTTCAAGCTGTGGGCCAGTTATCTTGACAGGGATGGGCTCCCCCACCGCGACGCCTGGCGTCTCCTCCTCCCTCTTCTTCACCAACGGATACGCCACCAGCAGGCGACTCAGCGTCTCTACGTTTGGTGAAGTCGCCATCGCCAGATAGACGTCGCGTATGGTCACCCAGTTGTTCATTGCGTTCAGCGCCTTCGCCACGACACTGCTGTAGTCGGCTGTCGGCATCGCCCTCCTCATTTCATCTAGCACCGTTCTGTATAGCACCCTCATGGTCTCCACAAGTTTTCTGAAGTTTTCGTGGCGCTCTAAGTCGGCTAGGTAGTGGACAAAGCGTCTGTTGCGCGTAGTGCTCTCCCTCCTCTCGAGACCGTATATGGAGTAGAGGAGAGACAGCTTCTCCAACACTTTGTTCTCCGACTCCACGTCGCCAGGCGACAAGACTAGGGAGATGCGGACCGCAACTTTGTCCGTAGATAACTCCCACCTGAGACCTGGGATGGCTGGCAACTGTCTCTTTAGTTCCGTCAGCCAGTGCTCCAACACCTTCCTAGCCAGCTCCACAACCACCGCGTCCTCCTTCGCCAGCTCCATTGCCACCTCCTTCGCCTTCTTCGCCAGCTCCTCGGCCTCGGGCTCCGCGCCTCTCTCCACGGCCTCCTTAGCCAGCTGAAGCACTGCCTTTGTCTCCTTGACCGCCCTCCTCCTCGACGCCCTCCTCTCCGTCGGCTTCCTTATCTTGACCGAGATAGGTATCTTGTACTCCCTCCTCACAGTTTCGTACCACCTCCACGCCTCCCTCCTCTCGCCCAGCTCAGCCAGCGTCTTGATTGTCTCCTCTATGGCGTGTATCACGTCGATTGTTCTGGTTCCGGACTTCCACGACTCTACTGCCCGCTGGAGCTCCTCAATCACCGCAGACACGTCGATGTTAAGCGTCGGCACCAGTCTCCTCTTCACGCGTTCGAGAGACTCGAAGAAGGCGTCGCGCGAGCCGCAGTCCAGCTCCTGGGGGGCTATCA
>Ga0080004_1098711_pt1 | contig 10408 bp, 9 predicted proteins | sample WasSprMetagenome_FD_69207 | JGI IMG/M metagenome (GOLD analysis project Ga0080004, IMG submission 69207) | Sulfidic aquatic microbial communities from Washburn Spring, Yellowstone National Park, USA - WS (SPADES assembly) (version 2) | ecosystem: Environmental > Aquatic > Thermal springs > Hot...
CTTCCCCTTTCGCCTACGGGACTGTCACCCTCTCCGGTCGCCCTTTCCAGTGGCTTTGCTGGCTGTTCGGCTAGAGGAAGCTTTTGTAACTCCTTGGGAGGTCCGCAGCCCTTCCCGTTGCCGTCCCACTACCCCCCACGAGCAACGCCTGCGGGCTTTTGCACCCGTGAGGTTTGGGCTCTTCCCCGTTCGCTCGCCGCTACTAGGGGAATCTCGGTTGATTTCTGTTCCTCCCGCTACTGAGATGTTTCACTTCGCGGGGTTCGCCTCCAGGGCTTACTCGGATTTCGGCCCTGGATACCGTGCCTCAACGGCACGGTGGGTTTCCCCATTCGGGAATCCCCGGATCACAGCCTGCTCAGCGGCTCCCCGGGGCTTATCGCAGCTGGCCACGCCCTTCATCGCCTCCGGCTGCCTAGGGATCCACCGTCCGCCCTTACCATACTTGCGCAGCGAACGCCCTATTCACTTGTCGAGGACCGCAGGATACCGCTCCAATTATACGCCCGCAATCTCGGCGGGCAAGGGCCAATTATACTGAGGAGACGGAGGGAGTCCAGCCCTCCACGACCCGGTCCGGCCAAATCCCCTCCAAGTCGTAGAAGGCCCGCACCTCCCGCGGAAAGAGGTGGACCACGAAATCCCCGTAATCAAGGAGCACCCAGCGCCCATCGGATAGGCCCTCGGTGTGGCGGGGGGCCACCGGAAGCTTCTCCATGAGATATTCAGCGATGGCCCGCACGTGGATGGGGTTTTCGCCCTCGGCAATGAGGAAGAAATCCGTAGGGATCGAGGTTTCCCGCAAATCGAGGAGCGCGAGCCGATCCCCTTTTTTCTCGAGAATGAGGCTTGCCGCGCGGGAGAGGAGGTCCATCTCAGGTCCCCAAGTCGAACCCTGCCCCAACGACCAGGACCAAATCCGCTCCCGCTGGCCATCCCCCGAGTTTATCCATACCGAAGGCCTGAGCGGTGGTCACCGTTATCTCCTTGGGCAAAGCGCGGCGCAAAAGTTCAGCTTTTTCCTCCGCGCCTGGGCTAATTACCAGCAAAGTTTTAGTGTAATCATAGCGGTCGGCATTGCCCACCCCTACCACCTTGAACCCCCGCGCGGAAAGCCAGCCCGCGGTCTTTGTGGCCAAAAATCTCTCCCTGGTCCCGTTGAGCACCACCACTTTCACCTCGTCCCTTGTGAGAAAGGTTCGGCCGAAAACGACTTTTTCCCAAAGCTTTCTGGTGTTCACGAAGTCCGGCATAAGGCGAGAATCTTCGGCCAAAACGGGCAAAATTTCCAGCCTAACCCTTTCTTCGGGCAAAGAGAGGGCCCGGCGCCAAAATTCCTGGGCCTCCCAAGATTTGTCCATCCGCAGGCTTGAAAGGGCATCTTTCCCTTTGGCCCACAGCCGTCCCAAAAGGTCGCGGAAAAAACTAGTTACGAAAGAAAATTTGGGATCCCCAGCGTAGCGAACCCCGTAAACCAGAAATTCCCGGGTGTTTGGACCAAAGAGGAGCTGTTCGCCCGCGAGGAAATCCATGGCGATACCTTTGGTTTCGTCCCGGTAGATCAACCGCTCATCCAACCGGACGACCACGCCCCCGACCGTTTCTACTATTTTGTCCCAATCCCCTGGCCCAACCTCCACAGCTTTCAAAAATGAGCACTCCAAAAGAGCGGACAGGCGCTTATCCCATCCCTCGATTCCTTCAGCGGGATATATTGCACTTAACGTGGACCAGCCGTTTTGGGTGGGGATGGCAATGGTTCCGGGGATGAGGAGGAAGAAAACTTCCCCTTTGGGGAGGAGGCTAATGGCTACCGCCAAATCCGGCGGATCCTGGGGAAGGAGGCGCACGGCCCAAAGGAGGTGCACGGGCTTGCCCTGGCTCAGGGAGCGGGAGACCTCGGTGCGGCTTAGGGAGAAATACAAAGCTAATCCCAATCCAACGAGGACCAACCCTATCACAACCAAGGCTCGCCGCATCGGGAATAACTTAGCCCAAAGGCCAGGGTTTGCCAAAAGGAAGGTTGCGTTTTAGGGGAACGAGGATAGTCTAACTTTCCGATGAAGGGCGATCCGTATGTGGGTTTAGCGCGGTTGGCCATTGAGGCCTGGGTGCGGGAAGGCCGGCGGATTCAACCGCCTTCGGATCTTCCTGGGGAGCTTTTCTCCCGGCGCGCCGGAGCTTTCGTTTCCCTGAAAAAGTACGGTGTTCTTCGCGGCTGCATCGGCACTTATCTTCCTACCGAGGAAAACCTCGCTCAGGAAATCATCGAAAACGCTATCCGTGCCGCTACTGAAGATCCGCGTTTCCCACCCGTTCGCCCGGATGAGCTTCCGCATCTCTCCATCACCGTGGATGTGCTTTCGCCCCCGGAGCCCTGCACGGAAGAGGATTTGGATCCTAAGCGCTATGGGGTGATCGTGGAGAAAGGCTGGCGCCGGGGGTTGCTTCTCCCGGACCTACCAGGTGTGGATAGCGTAGAGGAGCAGCTTCGCATCGCTAAAATGAAGGCTGGCCTTGCCCCAGATGAGCCCTGCAAGCTTTACCGGTTCACAGTGGAGCGCCACGGCGAAGGATGAGGGTATTTGTGCATAGTCTGGGCTGCCGGGTCAACCAGTACGAGGCCCAGTACCTAAAAGAAAAACTTGAGGCCATCCCTGGTGAAGCGGAAGTTCACGTGGTGAATACCTGTACTGTGACCGCGTTGGCGGACCGCAAATCCCGCAAGCTTGTGGCTCAGCTTAAGCGGGAGCACCCGGGAGCACTGGTAGTGGCCGTAGGCTGTGGCGTGGACGGGGCAAAGGCTGGCCTTTTGGGCGCCGGAGCGGATTTCGTGGTGGGCAATAAAGACAAGGCTCGCCTTCCTAAAATCCTTCAGGCCTTCTTAACTAATGGTTCTTTCCCTGAGGGGGATTGGCTACCCCTTAGCGAAGAGAGGGTGCGCGGGCCGTTTCCCCGGGCGCGCGCCCTCCTCAAAGTTCAGGACGGCTGCACCCAGGCCTGTACTTTTTGCCGGACTTGGCAGGTGCGCGGCCCTCTGCGCAGTAAACCCCCGGAAATCGCGCGAAAGGAAGCGGAGGATCTCGCTTCTTGTGGGCATAAGGAGATCGTGGTCACCGGGGTCAACCTCGCCCAATACGGGCTGGATTTGCCGGAGCGTCCCACGCTAGCGGATCTCCTCCGCGAGCTTTTGAAGGTGGAGGGGGTGCGGTATCGCCTCACCTCCCTCAATCCGGAGGGTCTTACGCCCGAACTCCTTTCCCTTTTTGCCCGAGATCCGCGGCTTTGTCCGTACCTCCATATGCCCCTCCAATCCGGGGACAACCGGATTCTTCGGGCCATGGGCCGGGCCTACACCGTCGAGGAATACCGGGAAAAAGCCCAGGAATTTTTGGCCCGGGTTCCCAAAGCCACGTTGGGAGCGGACGTGATGGTGGGCTTCCCCGGCGAGGATGAGGAGGACTTTTCTCACACGGTGGAGCTCTTGGAGGCCCTTTGCCCCTTGAACATCCACATCTTCCGTTTTTCGCCAAGGCCGGGGACCGCGGCGGCCAAGCTCCCCGGCCGTCCCCAAAAAGACGAGGTTTTGCGGAGAAGCGAAATTTTGGCGAAACAAAAGCATATCTGGTCCAGGAAAGCCAGGGAGAAATTCCTCGGCGAAACTTTGGCTATGGTGGTGGAGGAAAGGGAAGAAAAGGGGTGGAGCGGGCATACGGAAAACTACATCCTGGTGCGCGTAGACCAGGAGGATCTTCCGCGGGGTAAAATCGTGCCCGTGAAGATTTTGGAAGTGAGGGAAGACTACGCGTGGGGGGTGGTAACCGATCGCCCGGAAAATTGCGGAAATATCCCTTCCTAGCCAGGACGTAGCCTTAGGCGTCCTCGGCCAATATAACCGCAACTTGCGCCTTATTTCCCAGGTCTTCAGCAAGGCCAAGATCGTGGCCCGTGGGGATCGCATCCTCATCGAAGGCGAAGCCGAGGACGTGGAAAAATTGGAGCGGCTTTTTGGTAAGCTCCTCGAGGTCGCGCGCACTAACCGCATGCCCTCCCTGGAGGAGGTGCGGTACCTCCTTACTCAGATCGAGGAAGGCGGTGATCTCACCGGCGTCCTCACCGATGTGATTCAGATCACCCACTGGGGCGAGGCCATTCGTCCCAAAACTGCCGGGCAGAAGCGCTATATTGAGGCCATCAAGGAAAACGACGTCGTGTTTGCTATAGGCCCAGCGGGCACAGGGAAGACATATTTGGCGGTGGCCATGGCTTTAAGCTACCTACAGCAAGGGAAGGTGAAGCGGCTGATCCTCACCCGGCCAGCCGTGGAGGCCGGGGAACAATTGGGATTCCTTCCTGGCGATATCTTCCAAAAGGTTAATCCCTATCTTCGTCCCCTTTACGACGCCATTTACGACATGATCCCAGCTCCTGAGCTGGATAAGTACATTCAAACGGGGCGGGTGGAAATCGCGCCTTTGGCGTTCATGCGCGGAAGAACCCTCAATAATGCCTTCATCATCCTCGATGAGGCCCAGAACACCACCCACACCCAGATGAAAATGTTCCTCACCCGGCTGGGATTTGGGTCCAAGGCGGTGGTGACGGGCGACATCACCCAGATCGACCTTGTGGGCGTAACCTCGGGGTTAGCGGAGGTGCCGCGGATACTTTCGGGCATCCCGGGCATCGCCATCGTCTACCTGGACCGCACGGACGTGGTGCGCCACCCCTTGGTTAAGGCCATCATCGAGGCCTACGAGCGGGCTGAACGCGCAGATAAAGGGGAGGTGAGCGAGGATGAGCGTGCCCAAAGAGATTCAGGAGCGGGTGGAGAAGCTGCGTGAGGAGATCCGGCGCTATGACTATTACTACTACGTCCTGAACCAGCCTATCATCTCTGATGCTGAATACGACAAACTTTTCCGCGAGCTCGTTGAACTCGAGGAGAAATATCCGGAGCTCAAAACCCCGGATTCGCCCACCCAGCGGGTGGGAGCCCCTCCGGCCGAAGAATTCGCGCCCGTGGAGCACGCCATTCCCATGCTCTCCTTGGACAACTGCTTCAACGACGAGGAGCTCGAGGAGTGGGATGACCGGGTGCGCAGGATGCTTGGGGGCGAGCCGGTGGAGTACGTATGCGAGCCCAAATTGGACGGGCTTTCTGTGGAGCTCGTTTACGTGGACGGGGTTTTCACCGTGGGCTCAACCCGGGGCGATGGCCGGGTGGGCGAGGATGTGACGCGAAATTTGCGCACCATAAAGCAAGTACCCCTTCGCCTTTTCCCGCTCAATGGGAAAGTCCCGAGGCTTCTCGAAGTCCGGGGTGAGGTGTACATGGAAAAGGAGGCCTTTCGCCGGCTGAATGAGGAGAGGGAGAGGGCGGGCGAGCCGCTTTTCGCCAATCCCCGCAACGCCGCGGCCGGAAGCCTCCGCCAGCTTGATCCCAACGTCACCGCTTCCCGACGCCTCAAGGCCTTCTTTTACGGCATGGGCCGCGCTGAAGGGATCGAAATCCGCTCCCAGGTGGAGCTCCTCACTACCTTCCCCAAACTCGGCCTCCCCGTGAACCCCCTTTGGAAGCTGTGCAAAACTTTGGACGAGATCAAGGCTTTCTATCGGGAGCTTTTGGCCATGCGGGATGAGCTTCCCTACGAGGCCGATGGGATGGTGGTGAAGGTCAACGATTTTGCCCAGCGGGAGATTTTAGGCGAGGTTGCTCGAGCGCCAAGGTGGGCCATCGCCTACAAATTCCCCGCGGAGGAGGCCACCACCCGCGTTTTGGACATTGTCGTCCAGGTGGGGCGGACAGGGGCGCTCACGCCGGTGGCCATCCTTGAGCCGGTGGAGGTTTCCGGCGCCACCGTCTCCCGGGCCACCCTGCACAATGAGGACGAGATCCGCCGGAAGGACATCCGCATTGGCGACTGGGTGATCGTGCGCCGGGCCGGCGAAGTCATTCCCGAAGTGGTCAAATCCATTCCCGAGCGCCGCACCGGAGCGGAAAAAGAGTTCAAGATGCCCGAGCGCTGCCCGGCCTGCGGAGGCCCGGTGGTGCGGCCACCAGGGGAAGTGGCTTACCGCTGCGAAAACCTTTCCTGCCCCGCCCGCATCAAGGAATCCATCCGGCATTTCGCCTCCCGGCGGGCCATGGATATCGAAGGCTTGGGCGAAAAGCTCGTGGATCAGCTCGTGGAAACCGGCCTCGTGCGAAAGCTTTCGGATATCTACCGCCTCAAAAAGGAAGACCTCGTTAATCTTGAGCGCATGGGCGAGAAATCCGCCCAAAATCTCCTTGAAGAAATCGAGCGCTCGAAGAACGCGGGATTGGCTCGCCTGATCTTTGCCCTGGGGATCCGTTACGTTGGTGAGCGCCTCGCCGAGATTTTGGCCGAACATTTCCCCTCTTTGGAGGCGTTGAGCAACGCTACTTATGAAGAGCTCATCAAAATTCCGGAGATCGGGCCGCGCATTGCTCAAAGCATCGTGGACTTCTTCCGCAACGAGGAAAACCGAAAGCTCATCCAGGAGCTCAAGGAACTCGGGGTCAAAACCGAGGCGGAAAAGCCCAAGGAAGGCCCGCTTTCGGGAAAGACTTTCGTTTTCACCGGTACTCTCTCCGCATTCACGCGGGAGGAGGCGCGGAGGCTCGTGGAATCTTTGGGCGGTCGGGTGGCCTCAAGCGTCTCCCGAAAAGTGGACTACGTAGTGGTGGGCGCGGATCCTGGGGAGAAACTGCGCAAAGCCCAGGAGCTTGGGATCACGATCCTCACCGAAGAGGAATTCCGGAAGCTTGTGGGCCGCTAAGCGGAGGCTAAAAGTTTTCGGTAAAACTCCAGGGCCTTTTCGCCCCAAGCTTCCTTGAGGCGTTTTAGGGCGCGCTCCTCGATCTGGCGGACCCGCTCCCGGGAAACCCCGAGTTTTTGGCCGATTTCGGCGAGGGTGAGGGGACGTGGCCCCTCTAGGCCATAACGCCAGCGCAGGACTTGGGCATCCCGGGGCGGGAGTTTTTCCACCATCTCCAGAAGTTCTTCCCGGAAAAGTTCCAGAACTGCAGCTCGCTCGGGCGTGGGCATTTCCTCGTCGGCGACGAGTTCCTCCAAAGTTGTGCTCTCCTCGTCGTCCAAGGGCACATCCAGGGAGACAACGTTGCCCACGGTTTCATGGATGCGGAGAAGCCGCTCGGCGGTGAGGCCAGGGGCCACGAGGAGATCCTCGGTTTCCTCGATTCCTTCAGCGCCAAAGCTCGCCTTGAGCCGCTGGAAGCGCACGATGGCCCGGAAAAGGTACGCCGGGATGCGGATCATCTGGGATTGCTTCTCGATCGCTTGGCCAATGGCCTGCCGGATCCACCACCGGGCATAGGTGGAGAGCCTCACTCCCCGAGAGGGATCGTAGCGGTCCACGGCCTCGATGAGCCCGATGTTTCCCTCCTGGATGAGGTCGAGGAGATCGAGACCGGTATCGCCGTACTCCTTGGCCACGGAGACAACGAGGCGAAGGTGGGAAACGATGAGGCGTTCCCGGGCCGTTCGGTCGCCCTGCTTCATCCGCCAAACGAGTTCTTTCTCCTCCGCTTCGGAAAGAAGGGGGGTCCGGGCCACCTCCGCCAAATACAGGCCCAGAACATCTATGTCTTCCTCAGCCTCGGTGATTTCCTCTTCCTCCCAGGGCTCTTCCATACCAAGGTGAGTGTATCCAGCTGGTTGGGCCGGGCAAGACTTGCGATCTTTGGAGGATCGGCTATAGTAACCGTTGCAGGACCGCACGAAGTGCACCATCCGAAGTGGCTGTTGGGGGTTTCCCCCAACAAGCAGTAGGGGCGCATGGAGTCGGTCGAGTTTCAAAGAAAGGGGGGAAATACCCAATGGCCATAGGCAAAGTTAAGTGGTTCGACGAGGCCAAGGGCTACGGCTTCATCGCCCAAGAGAACGGACCGGATGTGTTCGTCCACTTCTCGGCCATCGACATGCCGGGTTTCAAGACCCTGCGCGAGGGCCAGGTCGTGGAGTTCGACATCGAGCAGGGCCCCAAAGGCCCGCAGGCCAAGAACGTGAAGCCGCGGTAAAACGCGCTTGAGCGTTGAGGAGAAAGGGGGCCTTTCGGCCCCCTTTTTCTTTTCCGAGTCCTAACGAAAAACCCACGCGTATAATTGGGCCGTTTGGAAAGGAGGAAGGGTGAAGAAAGTCGAGGTTGAGAAGCTCTCTGTAAACGCGCTCCGTTTTTTGGCCGTGGACATGATCGAGCGGGCAAAATCCGGGCACCCTGGGCTTCCTCTGGGCGCTGCGCCCATGGCCTACGTTCTTTGGGCCAAGCACCTGCGCCATAGTCCCAAAAACCCGGATTGGCCCAACCGCGACCGGTTCATCCTTTCCGCGGGTCACGGCTCAGCCCTCCTCTACGCCCTCTTCCACCTCTTCGGCTATTTGCCCTTATCAGAACTTCAAAATTTTCGGCAATGGGGAAGCAAAACCCCTGGGCATCCGGAGGCCGGCTTAACGCCGGGAGTGGAAGTCACCACCGGCCCTTTGGGCCAAGGATTTGGGAATGCGGTAGGAATGGCCATCGCTGAAGCCCACCTTGCGGCCATTTTTAACCGGCCAGGCTTCCCTATCGTAGATCACTACACCTACGTTCTCGCTTCCGACGGCGATCTCATGGAGGGCGTTTCCTTCGAGGCCGCTTCCTTAGCCGGACACCTCCGTCTGGGAAAACTTATCGTCCTTTACGACCGAAACTTCGTTTCTCTTGCGGGGTCCACGGAGCTTTGCTTCACGGAGGATGTACGGGGCCGCTTTGAGGCCCTGGGCTGGCAGGTCCTTGAAGTCCAAGATGGAAACGATTTGGAGGCGATCGATCAAGCCATCCAAAAAGCCAGGGAGGAAACGGAAAAACCCTCCCTGATCGTTATTCATACGGTGATCGGGTATGGAGCGCCCACCAAGGCCGGGACGTTTCACGTCCACGGCGCGCCCTTGGGTCCGGAAGAGGCCCGGGCCGCAAAAAGGAATTTGGGTTGGCCCGAAGAGCCGCCGTTTTACGTTCCCGACGAGGTTTATGCGCACTTCTCGGAGCTACGGAAAAAAGGGGAAGAGGAGGAAGCCCGCTGGAACGAGCTTTTCTCCCGCTATGAGAGAGCTTATCCCGAGCTTGCGCGGGAATTTTCGCGGCGGATGAAGGGGGAGCTTCCGTCGGGCTGGGATAAGGGCCTTCCAGAATTTTCCCCGGGCGCAAAGATCTCCACCCGTAAGGCCTCGGAGACAGTGCTCCAGGCCCTGGCCGAGCGGATTCCCGAACTTGTGGGAGGCTCGGCGGACCTGAACCCTTCTTGCTTTACCTGGCTCAAGGGGAAGGGCGATTTCCAGGCGCCGGGAACGAAAAGGGACGTGCAGGGCGCGGTGGGCGGGCCCTGGGATTATTCCGGCCGAAATATCCATTTTGGGGTGCGGGAGCATGCCATGGGCGCAATTGCTTTGGGCCTTGCCCGCCACGGTGGGATCATCCCGTTCACCGGGACGTTCCTCGTTTTCTCGGACTACATGCGGCCGCCGGTTCGCCTCTCCGCCATGAGCCATAGCCGCGTGGTCTTCGTTTTCACCCACGATTCCGTGGCCGTGGGAGAGGACGGTCCCACTCATCAGCCGGTGGAGCAGCTCATGAACCTTCGCTGCATCCCGAACCTCGTGGTCCTCCGGCCCGCGGACGCCAATGAGGTGCGGGAGGCCTGGATCGCCGCCCTCCGCCGAAACGAAGGCCCCACAGTCCTCATTCTCACCCGTCAAGATCTTCCCGTTCTGGATCGGACGGGCTTAGCCGGGCCGAAAAATTTGCACCGCGGAGGATATATCCTCTGGCAAGTTCGCCAAGGAAAGCCCGATTTGATCATTATTGCTACTGGTTCCGAGGTTCATTTGGCCCTGGAAGCCGGGAAAAAATTGGCCGAAGAAGGGATCAATGTGAGGGTTGTGGCCATGCCCAGCTTCGAACTTTTCCTTTCTCAGCCTGAGGAATACCGGGAGGAAGTGCTTCCTAGGGGTGTGCGGGCGCGGGTGGCTGTGGAAGCTGGCTGTCCTTTAGGTTGGGAACGCTTTGTGGGCCTCGATGGCGAGGTTTTGGGTATTCCCCGCTTCGGTGCCAGCGCCCCCGGTTCTGTGGTTCTAGAGAAGCTTGGGATTTCTGTTTCCGAAATAATCGCCGCGGCCAAGCGGGTTCTCAGAGGAATGGCCAAGGGCCCAGTTGTCCCGCGCGGGGAGAGTCAATAACATTTAGTTTGGTGGGCCCGTAGCTCAGGGGTAGAGCAGCCGGCTCATAACCGGTCGGTCGCAGGTTCGAGCCCTGCCGGGCCCAAAGCATGCGTAAGCTTGTGCTCACCGCCAGTGGGATTGCCCGCGGAGAACCAGCCCAGGGCGCT
>Ga0080004_1090684_pt1 | contig 10402 bp, 13 predicted proteins | sample WasSprMetagenome_FD_69207 | JGI IMG/M metagenome (GOLD analysis project Ga0080004, IMG submission 69207) | Sulfidic aquatic microbial communities from Washburn Spring, Yellowstone National Park, USA - WS (SPADES assembly) (version 2) | ecosystem: Environmental > Aquatic > Thermal springs > Hot...
CACCGGTACTCTCCTCCTTTCTCTTCGTCTTCCTGTATCCTCCCCCTCTCAGGCTCTCATCGTGCACCATGCAGGCTCTTCCGCCTCCATCTCCCAAGCCTTGGGAGAGGGGAAGGTGGGGGACAGCATTCCGAGCGGTCTTCACCGACCATGACAGTTAGGCGTCCTTCTCCCACCTTCTCTTCTTCCTTCTTCATAATACATCGAATAAATGGTTTACCAGGAATTTAATATACGATGACTGAAGGAGAAAGGCTCGGAATGACCAGGGGAGAAGGACTCGGAAGGACCAGAGAAGAGGGGCTCGGAAGGACCGAAAGAGAAGTGTTCAGAATGACTCAAGGAGAAAGGCTCGGAAGGACTGAAGAAGGGCTTGGAAGGACCAGAGAAGAGGGGCCTGGAAAGACAGGAAGAGCATTGGCTCGGAGTGACCAGAGAAGAAGGACTCAAAGGGTAGAAAAAATTGGCTCGGAAAGACAGGGAAAGAAGTGGCCTGGGATGACCGAAAAAGGAGTGGCTCGCAAGGACCGGAGAAGCAGTCCCTTTCCCCTGCCTTGTAGCCCGGAACGATCGGGCAAGAACAGTCGAGAGGAAGACAGCAAGAGCGACCAGTGCAGAGAACACTGGAATTCCAAAAGGGTGTGAAACTGGCCACTCTGGGTGTTTCCAGGTGTTGCGTCACAGTGTGGTATAATGGGGAGCAAAAAGGTGAGGAAGCCCTATGCCTCGGCTCATCAGCGTGCGTGACTTTCGACAGCACATGAAGGAAATCCTGGGGAATGAAGAGGTCATCGTCACCAGAGACGGGGTACCGGTGGCCCGGGTAGTTCCCCTTGACCCTGTAGAGCGTTTTGCAATGTTCCTCGAAGGGGTGAAGAAGAACTTCGAGGAAGCAGGCCTTGATGATGCTGAAATCCAGGCAATGTACCGTAAGGCCCGAGGAAAGGCGTCTTGAAAGTCGTCCTTGATGCCAATGTCTTCATCGCCGCGCTCCTCAAAAACGGAGGCACCGCCTTCCAGGCTATGAGCATCGCCCTGCGGGAATACGAGGTCATTGTGCCAGAGCAATTCATCAGAGACCTTTACTCTTTCCTGCAGCAGGCCAGGAAAAAGGGAGTGAAAACCAGTCCTGAAGATTTCCTCAAAGAAATCGCCCATCTCCAGGACAAGGGCATCGTCAGGGTCGTCAAAACGTGCGGTTCCCTTTCCATTTCTCCCCACGAGGCAGACAACCACTATATCGAGGCAGCCGTGGAGCACCAGGCCCCGGTGATCCTGAGTGGCGATGCAGACCTCAACGTTAGGGAAGTTCGAGAAAAGGTCCGTGAGGAGTACGGGATCACCATCCTCCCTCCCCATGAGTTCCTGGAATGGCACAGAAAGTGTTGCGCCTCGCACTGAGGCACCTGGACTTTTGCAGGAGCTCCATCCAGACTCCATGCTGTGTGTAAGAAGGCTACTTCATCGCTTCGCTCGCAACGACAGAGAAACGCCTGCCAGATTGCTTCGCTTCGCTCGCAATGACCAACAAAAAGAGTCATTTCGAGCTTGTAGTATCGTTTGCGAAGCAGTCTCACCTCTCAGGGGTCATTGCGAGCTCGTCTTTCCGTTTGCGAAGCAATCTCCTTCCTCACTCTGTGGGAATACGGGATTGCTTCGGGGCTTTGGCCCTCGCAATGACGAACAGAAAGAGTCACTGCGAGCCTCGTTTGTTCGTCTGGCGAAGCAGTCTCACTTCTCAGGGGTCATTACGAGCTCGTTTTTCCGTTTGCGAAGCAATCTCAGAGATTCCTCGCCGCTTTGCGGCTCGGAATGACTGAAGAAGGAGTCATTGCGAGCCTCGTTTGTTCGCCTGGCGAAGCAATCTCGTTTTTCCTGGAATGTGGGGATTGCTTCGCTACGCTCGCAATAATCAAAAAGGGGTGAGGCGGTCTCGCTTTGTCCGCCTTTCCAGGGTGGTTACTGCGAACTCCTGTAAAGCAGTCTCTCCCCTCAGAGCATGGGGAAGAGGGGACTGCTTCACTCGCTCCTTGGGGTGAAAAACCAAGAAACAGCCACCCAGAACCCCCAACTTTTCAAGCGTATCTCTCCAGAAACTTCCGGTAAATTCCCTCCATCTCCTGCAACACCCGCTCAAGCGAATAAGCCTCAACTTTCCTAAGGCTTTCTCTACCCATCTTTTCCCGCAGTTCTTTCGACTCGATGAGCTGCCCTAAAGCAAAAGCGAGCGCCCCGACATCCCCCAGGGGAACGAGAAACCCGTTCACCCCATCCTCCACGAGGTCCCGGTTCCCCCGCACATCGGTAGCCACAAGGGGTTTCCCTGCCGCCATCCCCTCAAGAAGCGCCCGGGGAAGCCCTTCGTGCTTTGAGACGAGAACTACGATATCGGAGGCAGCAAGAACGGCAGGGACGTCCTCCCTTCTCCCCAGAAAGTGTATCCGGGGGAGAGAGGCTTGCGCTACCCATCTCTTCGTTTCTTCCCAGAGCTCCCCATCGCCCACCAGAAGCAGGTGGGCTTGCCCAAACCTTTTCGTCACCTCCCTCCAGGCTGCAAGGAGAAAGGAATGGTTCTTGCGAGGAATGAACTCCGCCACACAGGTTACCACCACCTCGTCATCTTTTATCCCCAGTTCCCTGCGCAGCGAAGCATCGACGTTGCGGAAGCGTTGAAGGTCCACCCCCACTCCAGGGACAAGAAAGAGGCTCTCCCCGGGGGTGAACCCGAGCCTTTTCCCGTACTCAAAGTCCTCCTCATTCAAAACGATGAGCGCATCGGTGAAAAGGGAGGCGATTTTCTCGGCGGTGTACCAGAAAAGCCAGGCCTTCCATGAAGCTCCCCGGAAGAAGTGGAACCCATGGGCAGTGTAGAGTACAAGGGGCACCCAGGCTATTTTCGCTGCAATTCTCCCCAGGAAACTCGCTACAGGAGTGTGGGTGTGGAGGAGAATATAGCGCCTTTCTCGCAAAAGTCCAAGGAGCCGCCAGAAACTCAGGAAATTCGAGAAACTCAGAGGGCGGCGGGAGAAGGGAATGGGATGCACCCGGAATCCCTCACGCTCAATCTTCTCCCGAAACCCTGCCTCCCCCGCTGCCACCTCCACCTCGTACCCCAGAGAGCGCAAAAGCTCCATGAAAGGGAGGTGGAAGTAGAAGATGTGGCTATCCACGGTGGCGAGAAAGAGAATGCGACGGCTCATCGTCTCTGAAAGGATCCCGTTCAACATCCAGATCTTTAACTTTTCCCAGGCCGATAATCAGTCCAATAAGCATCCAGAGGTATCTCTGATACAATGCTTCTATGCCGAGAGCAAAAGTCAACATGCCTGCGAGAGAGGCGAGTACTGCCAGGACGTAAAGCGATTCAGGGGTGTTATTCTGGCGTGCAAGCACAAAAATTCTCCATCCTTTTTGCCATAATCTGAAAGTAAGTCCAGATTCCTAATCCTACAATTCCCATGTCAGCCAAAATCCAGTAATAGGAGTTGTGAATGATTTGCTTCCACGGAAGCCCAAAATGTGTTTGAGAAAGCTCAAAAAAGGACCCAAGACCAAGTCCAAAAAGCGGAGAACTCACGAAAGCCCTGATCCCTGCTTCCATGATGTCCATCCTCGAAACAATCTGCTTCAGGGAAACAATTCTCGCCAAAACAGGCTCTCGTAAAGGAGAAAGTAAAACACCCAGGATGAAGCCCCCGGCTGGAAGGGCAAAGAAAAGAAATCGCCGCAGTGCACCTCTATGGAGAAGGACGAAGAAAAGGATTCCAGAAAGAAAGCCAAGGTAAGCACTACGAGATGTAGTGAGGAAAAGTCCTACCGTAAGGGAAAAGAAGCTAATCCACACAATCCTTTTCCACTTCCCAAGTGTAGTGTCCTCAAGAGCCGGAAGCAAAAGCAACAACGCTACCATGAGAAGCCCTCCATAGGCGTTGGGGTCAACGAGAAGTCCCCTAAGGCGAGCCTCCGTAGAAGGTAAAAACACAAAAACATCCCTCAAGAAGGTGAGCGGAGGAAGATAGGCAAGGAGATAAAAGCAGTTTATCAGACCAGTGGAACAGGAAAACCAGAGGATACAGAGCTGAAAACCTTCTTTTCCTTTCTGGCTCACCCAGTCACTCACAAACAGCGCACTTACAACGAGCACAACCAGACCAATGTACTTGTTGTATAAAGCATACTGACCGAGATAACCGAAGTTTTTATAACTCCATAAGAGACTAAAAGTAAAAAGTACCCCCAGGACCAGAAAACCCCGGTACCGCATCAGAAAGAAAATTTTTTTCCGCCACAGGAGAAAAATTACGTACGTTCCAATGACAAAATCTGATAAAGCCAACCGGAAAGGAAGCGACGAGATTTCCAGCTGTACCCCAAGGAGAGCAAGCCAGAGGAAGACGAGAATTGTCAAAAAGCAAATGTCCCTTCTCTCTATGCTCCTGTCAGCAGCTCTTCCCACTTTTTCACAATCCTCTCCACAGAGAATTCTCCTGCGCGCTCTGGCCCTTTACGGGAGTAATAAAGGCGCTTTTCCTCTTCGGAAAGAAGACTGATAATGGCTTCGGCAAGAGCAAGCTCTTCTAGAGAAAGCTCCTCCCAGCCAGCCCGCCACACACCGTCAAAGCGAGGGACAAGAACACCGTACTCAGCATGCTCCACTTGCTTCAAAATCGCATCTACAGTGCTTAAAGAGGGTGAGAGTATTTCTCGCAATGGAGGGATGTCAGAAGCAATAACAGGTACCCCACAGGTAAGAGCTTCTAAGAGCGCAAGGGGGAAACCTTCCCAAAGCGATGGAAAGGCAAAAATTGAAGCACGAGCAATATACTTAAAAGGGTTTTCCTGCCAGCCGAGAAAAACCACTGCTTCTCCAATTCCCGCTTCCTGAGTTAGCTTCACGAGAGCTTCCTTTAATTCACCTGTGCCAATGAGCAAGAGCTTTGCGTTCTGGACTTTTTCCTTCACTCTCTTAAAAGCGCGAATCAAATGCCACTGACCCTTTTGTCTTGTGAATCGTCCTGCCGAAATCACAACCGGACCGCCGGTAAAGAGATTCCGTAGGTCTGGTTCAACATCCTCCAGCGCAAGGGCACGAACTCTTTCAAAGTCGACGCAGTTTGGAATATAGACAACCTTTTCTCGGCCAAGACCCAATCCGTTGAGATAGTAATCCTCAATAAGTCTGGAAATAGCAACAAGCTTATCCGCTTTCCTGTAAAGCCATCTGCTGATGCCAATGAGAGCATGCCTACTCAAAGGTTTTTTGCTCAGATCATCAGCCGGATGAGCGTGATCGACCACGATGAGCTTGTTTTTTCCTTTTAGCAGGAAGCAAAAAATGTTGAGAATCAATCCGTGAGACACAATAATGTCTGGATTGACGGCCTGTAGCAGGCGACGTAACCTCAAAAGGCCAAAAGGCAAAAGAAGCAACCGACAGAGCTTCCTTAACATAACCTCTTTGCGCGTCTTTCCAAAATGGGCAATTAGGGGTACATTTACTCGGTGCACCTTTACCACCGGGGAAAACGCGAAATTGATAGGAGAATCATCGTAGACTATCACGTTAAGTTCAAACTTTTCCAATGTACTCAAACGTTTCACCGTCTCGGCAACGATTCTGGCTACTCCACCGTAATGAAGATCAGCCACAACTATTGCTACCTTTTTCTTTGCTCCCTCTCCCATATGTCCTCCAGCCTCACGATATCGTCTTCTTCCAGGTATTCACCATTCTGCACTTCGATAACCTCAAGGTCCGCGTCATTTCCTCCCAGATCCCCCAGCAACCCCTCAGGATATTCCTCTTTATTGGCAGGGGCCGGAGTTCCGTGCCGATGCCACCGGAAAGAATGAGAATTTTCATAGCTTTTGTCTTGAAATCATAAATGAAAACCCCTGCCTTCACAACATTTTCCTATAAGCTTAATATACTCCTCCACAGCCCTATCCACGGTGAAGTCCAGGGACCTTTTCTTTCCCTTCTCCGAGAGCTCTTCTCTGAATCCCGGATTTTCGAGAACCTGAAGGATACCCCGGGCCAAACCCTCTGGGTCTTTGGGGGGGACGAGGATGCCATATTCTCCACCTTCGAGGATTTCCCTCGGTCCTGAGGGGCAATCGGTGGAAACCACCGGACACCCACAGGCCATGGCTTCGACGAGGACGTTTCCAAATCCTTCCCATTGAGAAGAGAGCACAAACACCGTGGCCCGTTTCATGTACTTGTAGGGGTTCTCCACAAAGCCCGGGAGGTCGAGGTGTTCTCGAATGCCTAACTCCTGAGCCAGGTTTTCAAGTTCCTTCCGTTTCTCTCCCTCTCCGAGAATCACAAGGCGAGCGGGAATTTGTTTTCTCACCAGCGCAAAGGCCCGAAGGAGGGTGGGGAAGTCTTTCGAGATGTGCAGTCTCCCGGCAGCAAGAATCAGCGGGGGCTCTCCTTCGCGAAACCAGGGGTGGTCTAAGGGTTCTTCGGCTTTTTTGAGGAGCTCCTCATCCACAATGGGGTTGTAGATGACCCGGAATTTCTCCGAGTCAAAGCGGAGGACCTTTTTGAGGTCCTCCACCACCCCCTGAGAGACACCCACGATGAAATCGGCTTTGGGGTAGAGCCAGCGCATGAGGGGAGGGAGAAACCGAGCTGTGGATTGCCGTTCTGCGTAAGGATGAGAAACCGAGAATGTATTGTGTTCCGTAACAATCAGGGGAACTTGAACTCGAGAAAGTGCTCGAGCCACAAGAGCGGCGACATTAACGTGAGTGAGAGCGGTGATCAACACCTCCGGCCGTTCCCTTTTTAAATAACGGATGAAAGGGGAAATAGATGTCAGGGCCCTCCTTGCACCAAGGTTGATAATCCGACACTCCTGGGGGATTTCCTTCTGGTATGCCCCTTCTCCCCGGTTCACAAGCACAAGGTCCACCGCAAAACCCCGGGCAATAAGCCCCTTGATAAGGGAAACCGTAACTCTTTCCATACCCCCGCCATGGAGGTGGGGAATGAAAAAGGAGACACGGGGCAGGGAGACCTCGTTCATGATTTCACCACCCCACCCTTTGTCTTTGCCGAGAGCCTGTACCTCAACGAGCGGGGCAAACTCAAGAAAAGCCTGGAGATAACATAAGGAGAACGACAGGCCACCCGAAGCGCTTCTTTGTAGGCTCCCCTTTCAAGATTCCAAGTGAAAAGAAGGTAGGTTCTGTCTCTCTGAAACCGTTCCTTAAGTGAAGCAAGGAGCTTCTTCTCCTCCAGAGAAAAGCCAGGATGTACAAGAAGTCGCTCGTAGACCCCCATAAGATGGTCAAAGTTCTTTAAAGCATTCGCTTTCGCAGTGAGTGCACCAGGAGTCAAACGATAAAAGTAGAGAGGTTCAGGAAGAATTTTCAGCTTTAAGCCTATCCGAAAAAGATGACAGAAAAACTCAAAGTCTTCTCCAGCAAGACAACCATCGGTAAATCTTAAGTCAAAGTGTGAGATAACCTGCCTGGGAAAAAGAGGCTTTATATCTGGGAGTTTTTTTAGATATTCCAGCAGATCCATTTTCAATAATCCGCTCTTTGAGAAAAATATCCTGCAACGCGACAAGCTACTCTCCCACGGGACAAGCTCCCCATCACGGTCAAAGCATAGCAGCAGGTCGTCGGAAACAAAAACTCTTTCTTCCTCACTCACGATCCCAAGAAGTTTCTCCAGTCGCTCTGGATGCCAGGCATCGTCAGAGTCAATAAGGGCAATCCACTCTCCTTGAGCCATGGAAAGCGCGGTATTCCGTGCCGCAGAAACCCCACGGTTCTCCTCATGGAGAACAAAACGAACCCTTCTGTCCTTTGCAGCGTACTCCTTGATAATCTCCGGCGAGCGATCATTTTGACCCATCGTCAACAATCAGGAGTTCCAGGTTGCCATAGGTCTGCTGGAGAACCGACTCAATGGCTGTTGCAAGGTATTTCTCACGGTTGTAAACCGGGAGGATGACCGAAACAAGGGGATTGCTATTCATTCCCTCACCACCCATACATATGGTCAAAAAGCCCGCTGAACCTTATCCTGTATCCCATCCTGAAGCTTCGCACCATGCGGGGGATTTCCCGCCAGTCATCGGGGAGATGATAGGTGCATATCGAGAGGCGGGGTTTGGAGCGGCGGATGGTTTCCCGAGCGCCCAAGAGGAGTTCCCGCTCGGAACCTTCCACATCGGCTTTGAGGAAAGAGATGGGAAGGTTAAGATTGGAAACCACTTCGTCTAAGGGAACAATCGGCACCCGTTCCTCTCGATCCACCTTCATCCCCCTTTCAAGGTGGCATCCCGTTACTTCCTGATTTAGAGTATTAGAAGCCGCAAAGGCTGAAAAAAGGAATATTGTTTTTTCCTCTCTCTCTGCCCAGCCCAAAGGGATAAACTTTCGCCCTTCCCGCTTCAATATACTTCTTGAGGGTTCTCTCCAGAGCCCCAGCAATTTCAGGAACCGGTTCAAACGCCAGGACATTCGCTCCCCGCTCCAGCGCATAGAGCGAAAAGAACCCCTCACACGCTCCGGCATCCACCACCCACTCCCCGGGGTGAATCCGGCAGTCACCGCATTCGTAAACTTTCTGCACGAATATTTCTTCATACATAAAACCCAGAAAAGAAGGGTCGAAACTTAGGGGGAACCACACTTCCCGCTCTTTCACCTGGTAGCACCCCAAACCATTTTCTTCGCGAAGAAGGTGCGGCTGGGGGTAGGAAGACTTCTGGGAATGCGAAGAAAAGATTTCCCGCAACACCCCACCCCAGTCGGTTTCAAGAGGGAAGGAAAGGGCTTTCTGGAGGAGATTCAGCCTCCAGGAAATTTTCCGAAACAAGCCAATCACGCCCATCATTACTTCTTCCCTTCGTTTCGCTTCCTCACCCATTCAATATACCAGAAATTTCTTCCCCGTTGAATTCTTTTCGATACGGTAATTGGGGTTGATATCGAGAATTATCCTCCTCAAAACTTCCGGATCATCGGGTAAATGGTAGATGCATATCCCCATCCGCGGTTGAAACCTGCGTAGAGACTCTTTGCCTCCCAAAAGGACTTTCCGCTCGAAGCCTTCCACATCCATTTTGAGGAAATCAATCCTCTCTATCCCCTGCTCCCGAACGAATGCGTCAATCGTCGTCACAGGGATATTCCCGGTTCCATCGACAATCGTTATACCTTCCATCCGGACTGTAGCGGGGGAATCTCCCAGGGCTTTTTCCACTACGGTGACGTTGCGGAGACCGTTCAAAGTGATATTCGCTTTGAGTACCGAAGCATACTTTTGAAGCGGCTCAAACGCATAGACTCTCCCTGCTTCCCCCACCGCTAAACCCGCAAGACAGGAGAAAGCACCCATATTCGCTCCTATATCGAAAACCACCTCACTGCTACGGAGGTGGATTTTTTCATTATCGTATTCTCCTTCGTTGCCCCAGAAAAACCGCCGAACTTTGGGAAAGAAATAGAGGGAGTGAAACTGTGAACGGTTTATCTCCCAAGACATTCCCGGAAAAGCCCACCTCAAAACTTCTTCGGCTTCCTGAGTGATTTTTGTTTTCTCTTTCTCACAGAGATAGGGAAAGAGAAGTTCCAGAAATTGCCCTGAAACGTCATAATGCATTTCTTCCCCGGAAAGAAGACGAAGGGTGAACCTTTTCCCATAGTAATCGATGGGAAATTCGAAAAAACCCTCCTTTCGAAAGAAAAGAGCGACCAACTTTTCCACGAATGGTTTATAGATTTTCTGAGGAGAAAAAGGGAGAGAATCGTAGGAATTCGAGGAGCGAAGAACAATTCTCCAGAAATCCCCATCGAGAAAGGATTTGGGGTAGTACCGTAACCCGTCCAGAACAAACTTCGCTCTCCAGGAAAGTTTTTTCAGAAAATTCAACCAAACCTCCCCCTTTCGCAGAAACGAACTCGCCGGTATGGGTTAATCATAGCTCCCCGGTTTCCTCTGCTTCCTCACCAATATATACCCCATGGAGTACGTTCAGGAAAGTACTGCTGGAACGATGTAACACACGACCACTTCTTTGGGATATCTCTGAAATGAAACGTTCTCCAAACGTCGAGACTGCTTTGGAAACGAAACGACGACCTCGCAGTGACAAAGAAGAAGAGCGAAACGGCGACCTCGCAGGGACACCCATACTTTGTCACCGCGAGGAGCGAAGCGACGAAGCAGTCCGGCGGCATTTTTCGCCGTTGCGAGCGAAGCGAAGCAATCTGAGATTGCTTCGCCAAACGACCAAACGAGGCTCGCAATGACCCCTTCTTCAGTCATCGTATATTAAATTCCTGGTAAACCATTTATTCAATGTGTTATGAAGAAGGAAGAAGAGAAGGTGGGAGAAGGACGCCTAACTGTCATGGTCGGTGAAGACCGCTCAGC
>Ga0080004_1165282_pt1 | contig 10399 bp, 8 predicted proteins | sample WasSprMetagenome_FD_69207 | JGI IMG/M metagenome (GOLD analysis project Ga0080004, IMG submission 69207) | Sulfidic aquatic microbial communities from Washburn Spring, Yellowstone National Park, USA - WS (SPADES assembly) (version 2) | ecosystem: Environmental > Aquatic > Thermal springs > Hot...
CGGGATTTCTCCAATCTAAAATTTTTGTTTTAACCTTTAGATTATTTTCTTTAGCTGAAAGTTTTATGAATTCAAGGGGAAGTTCTTCATAATCTGTGGCAAGAACATCATGTCCAAACTTTGCAGCTACAAGACTTGGAACTCCAAGTCCTGCTCCAAGTTCTAAAATTTTTTTGGGAGACTCAAGGGTGGCTACATAATCAGCAAGAACAAGACTTGCTTCCCAAATTTTTGCCCAAAACGGGAATTTTTCTACTTCTAAAAAGGGGTCTCCCTGAAAGATTTCTTCCAATTTTGCAGGAAGAAAAATTTTTAGAGTTTCTCCTCTTATAGAAATTTCTTCTATTTCTAAGGTGAGGTTTTTAATCTCAGCCATTATTTACCACTCCCCAAATAAAAGATTATTATAAGTAAGCCTAATAAAACTCTATAAATTACAAAAGAATAAAGGGAATAGCGCTTTAAAAAGGGGATTAAAAAAGCTATAGCTAAAAAGCTAAAAAGCCCTGAAGAGAAGAAACCTACTAAAGCAAGGTCTAAAGGAATGAAAGAAGATTGGAAAAGTTTTATACCTTCGTAAAGTCCTGCTCCAAAAATAAGAGGTGCCCCCACCAAAAAAGAGTATTGGGCAGCAACTTCTCTTTTAAGCCCTAACAAAAGCCCAGCTGAAATAGTTATTCCACTTCTTGATGTTCCTGGAATAAGAGCAAAGGCTTGAAAAATTCCTATAATAAAAGCTTTTAAAAAATTAAGCTCTTTAATTTCAGAGCTCTTTCTCCCTAAAATCTCCCCTAAGATCATGGGAATACTCATAATTATCAAACCTAAACCTACTATAGAAGGTGTTCTTAAATAATTTTCTACTATATGTTCTAAAGTTAAACCAGCTATTGCACCAGGCAAAGCTGAGACTAAAATAAACCATTTATAACTCCAGATTTCTTTTAAATCTTTCCAAAAATAACTAACTATTGCAAAAAATGAACCGAGATGAATAAAAGCATCAAAGGAAAGAGAAGAAAAGGTATTAAAAATTTTTTGTATTAAAATAAGGTGCCCTGTGCTTGAAATAGGAAGAAATTCTGTTAATCCTTGAATTAAACCAAGAAAAAATGCTTCAAAAAGGTCCATCTAAGTAAACTCTATTAAAAATATCTCTTTTTGCGAAGAACAAAGAAAACAAAGAAACATAAAAGAAAGGTCAGAATATTAACAAAAAAGAAAGCATAAGGAGAACCTTTAAAAGGTGGTAGTTCCTGAAAAGGTAAGGGGATATTCATTCCATACATACTGTAAATTATATTAGGGATGGCAAGGATTATAGCAATACTTGCTAAAAATTTCATAATTAAGTTAAGATTGTTATTAATTATTGATGCATAGGCATCCATTGTATTTGCCATAATATTTAGAAAAACTTTGGTCATTTCTATAGCTTGTCTATTCTCAATCTGAACATCTTCTAAAAGCTCCATTTCTTCTTCTGTTAAATGAATATATCTCCCACTTTGAATTTTAATAAGAACTGTGTCATTTCCTTGAAGAGAGGTATTAAAATAGGTAAGTGTTTTCTCAATGCTTAACATTTTTAAAATTTCCTCATTTTCAATAGCTCTAAAAACCTCTTCTTCATATTCTTCAAGAGTTCTATCAATTTGGCGCAAAAGTTTAATATAAAGAGAGGTGACAGCTAAGATAAAATTTAAAACAAAATAAACTGGTTTAGCTAAATCAAAAGCTTTACTTTTATTGGCAATAGCTATAAATTCTTCAAATATGGGGTGATCTTTTAAACAAACTGTAATTATGTTTTCTTCAGTTAAAATGATACCAAGGGGGATGGTTTCGTATCTTATAAAAAGACCCTTTGAAACTACATCAGGAATTCTCAATATAATTAAAATCTGTTGTTCTTCCTTTTCTATGCGAGGTCTTTCTTCTTCATCTAAAGGGTATTTTAAAAATTCTGGAAGGATTTGGAATTTTTGTTCTATATAAGAAATTTCCTCTTCTGAGGGATTAAAAAGACAAACCCATGTATAAGGTGAAAGTTTATCTGCAGGCACAAGTAAACCATTTTTGGATTTATAGATTCTGAACATTCACCCATTTCCTATCTACGGATTATTTCATTCCTCCTATTATTTCTCCAAGTTTGAAAATAGGTAAATATAGAGAAACCAAAATACCACCTATTACAATTCCAAGAAATACTATAAGCACAGGTTCTATAAGGGTTGATAAAGTATTAACCATTCTATCCACTTCTTCTTCAAAAAAGTCAGCTACTCTGTTTAACATATCTTCCAATCTACCAGTAAGTTCTCCAACTCTGACCATTTCTACCAAAAGATAAGGGAAAACCCCTGTGTAAAACATGGGATCTGCAAGAGACTGACCTGCAGATACATTTATTCTTACTTCCTCCATAGCTTTTTCTAAAACCTTGTTTCCTGAAATTTCACCTGCTATGGTTAAGGCTGTTAGCAAAGGAACTCCTCCACCTATGAGATTAGCAAGAGTACGAGCCATTCTTGCAACAGCAGCTTTTTTAAAAAGTTCTCCCAAAAGAGGAAGATTAAAAATGAATTTGTCTGTATTATATCTCCCTTTTTCTGTATTTCGGTAATATCTAATTCCTAAAAACAGTCCTGCTAATAAAATAATAAAAACTATAAGGACCCTCCCAAAATTGTTGCTAATATTTATTAAAATTTGAGTTGGTAAAGGAAGAGCTTGTCCTGCACTTTTATAAATTTCTACAAATTTAGGGATAACAAATAGCATAATAATTGAGATTACAGCTATAGTAACTATTACTATCACTGAGGGATAAACCATGGCATGTTTTACTTTCCCCTTTAAACTTAATATTCTCTCTAAATACCCTGCTAATCTTTTTAATACCACATCAAGGTTTCCGCTTGATTCTCCAGATTTTACCATATGAACATAAAGATTATCAAATAGTTTGGGATATTCTGCCATAGCATCACTTAAGATACTCCCTGTTTCTACTTTTACTTTAATATCTTTAAGGACATTTTTAAAATATGGATTTTTCTGCTGTTCTGCAAGAACTTCAAGACTTTTTATAATTGGAAGCCCTGCTTCTAATACCACTGCAAATTGACGGGTAAAAGTAGTAAGATCCTTTTCTGAGACAGATTTTCTTCTAAAAATTCTAAAAGCACTTTCTTTTTTAAGCTTAATTTTAATAGGGATTATGTTTAAGCGCCTTAAACAAACTTCAACAAGTTGTTGATTAGGAGCATCTAAAACACCTCTTCTTATTTCTCCTGTAACTGACTTCCCTTGCCATTCAAATAAGGGCATTTATTTCCCCACCCAGTAGTTTGGTGCTTCTTTTAAAATACTAACATCATGTACATGACTTTCTCTATAACCTGCTTGTGTTATCTTTATAAATTTTGCTTTTTTTCTCAATTCCTCAATATTTTTGCACCCACAATATCCCATTCCTGATTTAAGTCCACCTACAAGTTGATAAATCATATTAGAAACAGGACCTCTATAAGGTACTCTTCCTTCTACTCCCTCTGGAACAAATTTAGATATATCTTCAACTTCCTGTCTATACCTTTCCCTTCCACCAGATTTAAACATAGCAGAAAGAGAACCCATTCCACGGTAAAATTTGTAAGTTCTTCCCTCATAGAGTATAGTTTCTCCGGGAGCTTCTTCAGTTCCTGCAAAGAGATTTCCTATCATCACTGCATAAGCACCTGCAGCAATAGCTTTAGTAATATCTCCTGAAAATCTTATTCCTCCATCAGCTATTACAGGTATTCCATATTTATCAGCAACTATAGCACAATTATGGATAGCTGTAATTTGTGGAACCCCTGCACCTGCAACAACTCTTGTGGTACAAATAGAACCGGGACCAACACCTACTTTTATACCATCTGCTCCTGCTTTAATAAGTGCTTCTGCTCCTTCAGTAGTTGCTACATTTCCTGCAACTAACTGGCAGTCAGGAAAGTGATATTTTATCTCAATAATAGTTTCTATAACATTTTTAGTATATCCGTGCGCAGAATCAATAAAAAGCACATCACAACCTGCTTTTAAAAGCGCTTCTGCATGCTCAAGTCTATTTTTCCCAACCCCTATAGCTGCACCAACCCTTAGTCTACCAAGCTCATCTTTACAAGCATTAGGATATTTCTTAATTTTTTCTATATCCTTTATAGTGATAAGACCTTTTAAACAGAAGTTGTCATCCACAATTAAGAGTTTTTCAATTTTGTAGTGATGCAATATTTTAACTGCTTCATCTAAAGTAATACCAGGTTTTGCAGTAATAAGATTTTCTTTAGTCATTACTTCTTTAACCGGTCTTTCAAAATTGGTTTCAAATCTTAAATCTCTGTTAGTAACAATTCCTACAAGTTTTTTTTCAGATCCCTCAACAACAGGTATCCCAGAGATTCTAAATTCTTCCATTAATTTCAAAACTTCTTTTATAAGAGTGTCTGGATTTACTACAATAGGATCATATATCATCCCACTTTCAGACTTTTTAACCTTTTCCACTTCTCTTACTTGCTCTTCTATACTCATATTTCTATGAATAACCCCTAATCCTCCTTCTCTTGCAATACTTATTGCCATTCTACTTTCTGTAACTGTATCCATAGCAGCAGAAAGTAGTGGAATATTAAGTTTAATCTTAGGAGTGATATAAGTTGACACATCAACGTCTTTGGGTAAAACTTCAGAATAAGCAGGGACTAACAATACATCATCAAAAGTATAAGCCTCATAAAGAATTTCAAGCATAAGTAACCCTTAATTAAATCAAATTTTTATAATTTTGCTAAATTATAATCCCCAATTAAAGAAAGTAAAGTTCCTTCTAAAATTCCATATTCATTAAGAATCATACTTTCTTTGTTAAAATGTTCCAATATTCCTGAATAAATTAAAAACCCGGGAAGCACTATATCTTCTCTTCCTTCCTCCATTCCTCTTACTCTTCTCAGTCTTTCCAAATCAAAATTAGAAAGTTTTTTTATTAATTTTTCTAAACTTTCTCTTGTGATCCTGTGCCCATGCAATTTTTCAGGAATATATTGATTAAGCTTAAGATCAAGTCCACCAAGAAGTGAAGCTGTTCCTCCAGTGATAATTATTTCTTCGGGATTGTCTGTAGGGATTGAAGAAAGTTTTTCTTTTATATAATCCCTAAGTGATTTTAAAACTTTTACGTTTAAAGGATACCTTAAATGGAAAATTTCTTTTAAAATCACAGCACCAAGATTAATACTTTTGCTCCATTTTCTTTCTCCATTATTAATACAAGTAATTTCTGAAGAACCTCCACCAACATCAACAGTAATAAAATTTTTTATTTCTATTCCCAAGGTTTTTAATCCCCAAATAATTCCTTTCAATGAAAGTTCTACCTCCTCCTCAGGAGAAATTACTTTAATTTCAAAATCAGTTTCTTTTTTAGCTCTCTCTATAAACTCTTCAGCATTTTTAGCTTTTCTAAAAACTTCTGTCCCTATTGCTCTATACTTCTCAATTCCATATTTAGAAAGCTCTTCTCTAAATTTTTTTAAACTCTCTAAACCTCTAGCAAAGGCAGAAGGAGAAATTATACCTTCTACACCCAAACCCTCTCCTAATCTAACATTTTCTCTTTTTTTCATTAAAAAAAGCACATTTACGTTAATTTTTTTACCTATGCAAAGTCTGAAGGTTTGAGTTCCAAGATCTAAAGAAGCTAAAAAGGGAGTATTTAACCTTTTTTTAAACTCTTTACCAAGTTTAAATAAAATTCTATATTTCTCTTTAACATAATACCTTTGCTTATTTTTGGGATTTTGAAAAATTGTACCTTTGGTCTTTTTTAAAGTAAAAATCCCAAAATCTCTAAGTTCTATTCTATTCCCCTTTTTTAACTCCTCTTTTATAATTTCAAAAAAAAGCTCTACAATATATTCAAGATCTTCCTTATCAATATCTGAAAATTTATAACTTAATTTTTCAGCAAGTTCCTTTTTAGTCATAATTAATTTACCACTATATACCAGGGTTTAAGAAAGAAAGACTCTAAAATTGAGGAACTTTTTTCTTCTAAAATTTTAGAAAGAAAGCCTTTTTTCTTTGGCAGAAAAACAAGTTTTGCCTCAGTAATTTTAGCCATTTTTTTAGCTTCATTTACTGCATCCCAAAAATTGCCAAGCTCATCCACTAATCCTAAGGATAGAGCTTCTTCTCCAGTAAAAATTCTTCCATCAGCAAATTCTTTAACTTTTTCTATAGAAATTTTTCTTTCCTCTGAAATGGCTTTTATAAATTGATCGTGAATAAGCTTCACTTTTTCTTTTAAATACTGTTTTTCTCCAGGAGTTAAAGATCTATAAATTGAACCAGTATCCTTATAAGCACCGCTTTTTATAGTTTCTGTCTCAACTCCAATCTTTTTTAAAAGTTTTTCTATATTAGGTATTTCTAAGACAACACCAATGCTTCCTGTAACAGTCCCTGGAGAGGCAAAAATTTTAGTTCCTCCAAGAGCTACATAAAGACCTCCTGAAGCTGCTACACTTCCCATAGAAACTATAACAGGTTTTTTCACTCTTATTTTTTTTAGTTCTTCAAAAATCTCCTGAGAAGCTCCAACTGAACCTCCAGGAGAATCTATCCTTACTACTATTGCTTTAATGCTTCTATCTTTTGCCATTCCATTAATAGCCATAAGGTATTCTTCCGCATCTAAGATAATTCCTTTTATCTGAAGAACTCCAATCTGAGGTTTTCCAAAATCTCTTTCCTTAAAAAACATTAAAAAAGAGAGAAGAAAGCTAAGTAAAACAAGAAAAACAACCAATCCTCCAATAAAGGCAAGTCCATAAACAAGCCAGGGTCTTTTCATTTCTTCCCTCTTTTTAATTAATTTTTTTTCTAAAAATTTCTCCAAAGGTTATAAAAGTGGTTTCTTTAGCCTTAATTTTATAATCTTCTATTTCTTTATTTTCCAAATCCTCTAAATATTTTAAATAGGAAATTTGAATTTTTCTTTTTTCTTCTTCAATATTAATGATTTTTCCTTTAATTTTATCTCCTATTTTAAAGCCCTCAAATTCTGTAAGCTCTTTCTTATATTTATATGCTTTTAGATCTTTTAAAAACTCTTTTAAAGGCATAAATGCTGTTAGTTCTGGAGTTAATTCTATTAATAATCCATTAGGTAAAAACTTTTCTATTACCCCTTCTACAATTTCTCCTAATTGATAATTTTTGCTTGCAGAAATCCAAGGGTCAGGTTGAAGCTTTCTCAAACTTAATAATATTTTTCTTTCAGAAGGCTTTATTTCTAAAATTAAAGCAGAAACTTCATCTCCTTTTTCAAGTATTTCACTTATTTTAACCTTTTTATTCCAGGTTATTTCTTTTACAGGAATAAAACCTTCTATTCCTGGTTCAAGTTCCATAAAGGCTCCAAAATCAAAGATCTGGGTAACTTTTCCCTTTACAATATCTCCTTCTTTATATTTTTGGGAAACACTTTCCCAAGGATCAGGAAGAAGGGCTTTAATGCTTAATTTTAATTTCTCTTTAATTGGATCGTAATTTAAAGCCTTAATTTTAATTTTTTCACCTATTTTTAAATGCTCAGAGGGATTATCAATTCTTTTCCAATCTAATTCCTTATAAGGTAAATAGCCTGTTAAAATTTCTTCTATTCCAATCAAAAATCCGCCCTCTACTTTCTTTTTAACTATTCCTTCTATTGGTTCTCCAGCTTTAATCTTATTAATTAAATAATCTTTTTTTCTCTGATATTCTTTTTCTAAAATTTTTTTTCTTGAAACAATGAAGCTTTCGTTTTTTATTTCTAAAATTTCAACCTTTATCTTTTTTCCAATCAAAGAGTCTAAATTTTCAGGTTTATCTCTAAAAAAGGCTTGAGAAAAGGGCATAAAGCCTTTTAGAAGAAAGCCAAATTCTACTTCATAACCACCTTTATTTAAAGCTAAAACCTTAACTTCAATAGGTCTTTTTTCTTTATAAGCCCTTTTTAATTCTTCCCATAATTTCTTCTCTCTTAGTTTTTTAAAAGACAAAATATAAAGCCCTTCTTGAGGTTCTTTTCCTATAACCAAAGCTTCTATTTCATCACCTTCACCTAAAATAAAATCTCCTTTTTTGTCTTTTATTTCCTCTATAGGTAAAAGGGCTTCCTTTTTTAAACCTATATCAACAAAAGCAAAATTCTCAGAAATTTTAATTATCCTTCCTGAGATAATGTATCCAGGTCTGACCTCTTTAAAACTTTCAGGAAGATGCTTTTCTAATTCTTGAATCCAGTCATTCATGGAAAGGAAGCTTCTTAAATTATTTGGTAAATTTTAATTTAATTTTTAGATTTCTTCAAGAGAAATTGAATTATCAAATTTTTTTCTTCCTCTTTATTTTTTATTTTTCCTTCTATTTTTTCTTTTCTAATCAAATCAAGCAAAACCCCTATTTCTTTTCCCTCTTTAACACCAAGTTTTATTAATTCCTCTCCTGTAAGCTCAGGTTTTACTTTTCTATATTCTTTAAAAAATTTTACCAGCTCCTTTTTTATTTTGGGAAAATAAACCCCGAGGGTTAAAAGATAAGTAGAAGGGATTTTTTCAAAGATTTTTATTTTTTCCCACAAAGATAGCTTTTCCCATTTTGGTAAAGTCTCTTTAATTAATTCTTTGTATCTTATTAATTCTTTTACTTCTTGATCTAAAAATCCTAATCTATAAAGACTTTCTGAAAAATAAGAATTAACAAGTCCAAATAGAAAGAATTTTTCTTTTTCCTTTTTAGTTATTTCTCCTTTTAATTCTTTTAAAAGGCTTATTAGAGAATTAAAATTTTTCTTATTAGTTTTAAGTTCTGCCTTTTCAAAAAGATTTAACTCATAAGTTGTCATTAAAAGAGTTTTTAAATTTTTCTCCGGTTCTTTATCTAAATAAAGTTTCAATTCATTTGCTAATCTTGTTCCAGAAAGTTTTTTTAATGCAGATTTTTCAAAACATTTCTTTAATGCCAAAAAAAAATCCTCAGAAAAATTAAATCCAAATCTTACCTTATATCTAATTCCTCTAAAAATTCTCGTAGGATCATCTACAAAAGAATTTAGGTAAAGAGGTCTTATTAAACCCTTCTTAAGATCTTCTTCTCCTTCAACCAAATCAATTAAAATTCCCTCATAGGGCGGAGAAAGACCTATTATAAGTGCATTTATAGTAAAGTCTCTTCGCAAAATATCATCTTTAAAATGAGAGGTAAAAATTTTGGGAAGCTTAGCAATATCTTCATAAACTTCTTTTCTTGCAGTAATAAAATCTATCAAAAATTCTTTTCCATTTAAATTTACCTTTACTTTATAGGTTAAAAACTGAGATTCAAAAAGGATTTCCCCTTTTATCTTTTCAAAGAGTTCTTTTAAAAAACTTTTTAAGTTTCCCTGTAATACTAAATCTAAATCCTTAGGTTTTGGTATTTTCTTTTTGTAAAGCCTTTTAAGAAGATAATCTCTTACTACTCCTCCTGCAAAATATAAAAATTCTCCTCTTTTTTTGGAAATATCTTGAGCCAAAGACAAAAATTTGAGAAGTTTTTGATCAGGTAAAATAGTTTTCAAAAAGTCTTCAAGATCAATTTTAGTTTTTTTCATTTAGTTATTTTTAAGCTCTGGGATGGTGTTTTTCATAGACCTCTTTTAGTTTCTTATAATCAAGATGGGTATAAATTTGGGTTGTACTTAAACTACTATGACCAAGCATTATTTGTAAGGCTCTGAGATCTGCGCCTCCTTGTAAAAGATGGGTTGCAAAGGAATGTCTTATTACATGGGGAGTAACTTTATCCTCAAGTCCACATTTTTTGGCATAATCTTTTATTATTTGCCAAAATCTTTGTCTGGTAAGAGGTGCTCCTCTTCTATTTAAAAAAACAAAATTTTTACTTTTTTCATTTGCCAACTGGGGGCGCACATTTTCTAAATAGGTTTTTAAAAACCTCAAAGCATAATCTCCGAGAGGGACAAGTCTTTCCTTAGAACCTTTTCCTAAAACCCTAACTAAACCAAGCTCAAGATTTAAATTCTCAAATTTAAGACTTATTAATTCTGAAACCCTTAATCCTGTAGCATAAAGCACCTCAAGCAAGGTTCTATCTCTATATCCAAGAGAATTATTTATATTAGGAGAATTTAAAAGTTTTTCAATCTCTTCTAAACTTAATACTTTGGGGAGTCTAAAAGGTAACTTAGGAGATTCTAAAAATAAAAGAAAACTTATATTAAATCCCTTTTCTGCTTCTAAAAATTTGAAAAAACTTCTTAAACTTGAAATCTTTCTTGCTATGCTAAAAGGATTAT
>Ga0080004_1095458_pt1 | contig 10397 bp, 19 predicted proteins | sample WasSprMetagenome_FD_69207 | JGI IMG/M metagenome (GOLD analysis project Ga0080004, IMG submission 69207) | Sulfidic aquatic microbial communities from Washburn Spring, Yellowstone National Park, USA - WS (SPADES assembly) (version 2) | ecosystem: Environmental > Aquatic > Thermal springs > Hot...
TTCTTGTTTCAAGCTCTTTATAGCCGAAGAGCTTCTCAAACTCTTCAAGCCTCTTAATGATGGCTCCATACTTCTTTTGGCGCTCTTCGATATACCTATCAACAGCTTCTTTAGACCAGAACAAGCCGCATAGGCAGTGTCCTCTCATTCTGATATCACTCAATGCATATATGCATGGGCATACCTTGTCCTTGTTGAGCTCGTATATCTCCTCTTTCGTAGCATTAGTCGGGATCTTTAGGGGTCTGCATGGGCAGTAGGGGTAGCCATATCTATCGATGTTTATGAGGAGCTTGTATAGAAGTCTCTTAAATACTGTGGTGTTGGGAACTCTATACAAGTTGTTGGACTTAGCAAATGACTGCACTTTTGAGAGAACCTCGTTTAGCTGTGGATGTGTCCTTATATAACCCTCCCTAAGATATTCCTCCAAGATCCTGTTCTGCATCGCAGATATTGGCATACCCTCGAAGATGTAGCCACCGTTAATCCTAAACGTCGGCGTTACCCTGACAGGGAACGGCGAATCAACATATGTTATGTTATACAGCTTGACATTGACATATGGGCATGCAGCAGCAAGCTCTGATACAAACTCTATAGCCATTGGGCAGACCTCGCAATCATCATCAACAACAACTTCAACAAGGCTGAAGCTCGAAACTCCCAAAAGGGAGTAGAAAGCACTCCCGCAAGCCTAAATTTATTACTCCCTATAGGTAGCTGTAGCGGGCCGCCGCCGCGGCGGCCCGCGGCGGTTGCTGGGGCTCTGGCGAGGGGGCTTTAGAAGAGTGGGGCCCTCAAAAAAGCGATGCAGAGCCCTGCTGTGAATCCGATCAAATATTCGCGAAGGTCGCCAACGAAGTCGTCGTTGCGGATTTCTAAATGCTCGAGAAACTGGTATAAGAAATATAGCAATGTATAAAAAATTGATATATATATGTTTATATATGTTATGTATCCCGCGAGCCCGCCCCCCAGTACATGTGCTACATCGGTTAGTATTTCGTATAGCTTTGATTCTTTAGCAGTCCTTCTCATTGCTTGTACACACTAAAGCAACTGCAAATGCGAATACTGTGAATAGCAGTATGTACCACTCAAATGAGCATATTTCGAACATGTTTGCTACCCACCTGATTGTGATAATAGCTGCTTGTATTTCTTCTCAAGCCTTCTCAACCCGGCTGTCATGTAGTTTATCCAGTTGAACAATGTTTTATCGAGTGCTTCTAAGCATTCAAGAGCATAAACATCTCCTAGAAAGCTCTTAGCGTTGTCATTAAGCCATTTTCTGATGCGCTGATAGCTCTCTATTTTTTGTCTAAGCTTTGCTATCCTGTGCTCAAGCTCCTGAATCTCCTTAATTGTTGTGGGCATCTATATCGCCAAACTAGCACGTTTTGACCTCGAAGTCCTTGGCAAGCTCCTGCCCAAACTCAGTCACTATTACGCAGATCCTGTCAGCAGCCCTCTTATCCCAAACCGCTAGAAGCATTTGAGCAAGTTTCTCAGACGGTGTTGTGAAGTACTTCGTTACAGGTACACCATCTTCTTCGAGAACAGTGAACCTCAAACGCCTAATGATCTTAGTCTTCCCAGTCTTAGGATCCTTTATTGTCACTTCTTCAACAGTTGGATCTGTTAAGACAAGCCTCTTTGGCACTCCAGGTGCTAGCTTAACATAGTTTCCCAGGACTCGTGGCTCAACAGGCATGTGTATTCACCACACTCATAAAACTGTTTCAGACTTTATAACCATAATCACGCAAAATGGGGTCAAGCCAAGCAGGCTTCTCAACCTCTAGCACTATGCCGTTAGCCTTGCACATAGCTGCAAGGTTATCGTCGTAACGCCAGTAGACCAGCTTTAAAACGATCACTCTAGGCATGAACTGTTGCAGCTCTGGATCCTGAAGAGCCAGATTTCTGTAGTAAATTAGCTGTGCAATTGCCTTCATAGGGTCGTGAACCTTGAACTCTATTATCTCAATCCTATCGTTGAATACACAAACCAAATCGCAGTACGGATTATACACTCTAGCAGCTGTTGAGGGGATACCCGCTATTCTAAGAGCGATATCCTGTCGAGTAGGACCCAAACGCTTGTGAGCAGCCTTATACACAGCATCCTTGCACTTGGTCATCATGTACTCGAGAATCCATCTACGCTCAACCATTCTATACTGGCCACGTGTACCCGTGGACATAACCTTCCTCCAGCCGCCTTGAGACCAGTCTTTAGTGCCTGCCTCACTCAAATTCCCACCTCTTGCGAGAGCACAAGCTTCAGAGATAGTGTTATACTCTAAACCAGTAATATTCTTAGCTGGTGATAAAATGAGCCAAGTCTTAAAGCTTAGACCCCTAGACCAAGTAGTGGATAAATGGAGTAGAAAAGCAACAGCAGCGGGACCAGACTATACAGCAGGTATTCAAGCGCCACGAGTTCCATGGAGCCAGGGAGCTATCGCTGCCAAGGAGGCTTGGAAGCAGGGAGTAGCCGATGCCGCAGCCAAAGACCTCTTCGCGAAAGGTGTTGCTAAAGCAGGGGATGCCAAGTGGTTGAAGAAAGCTGCTGATCTCGGCGTTAGGAGATACCCCGAGGGTGTAGCAGCTGCTAAAGACGACTACAAGTCAAACTTTGCAGTATTCTACGACGCATTAGGGAAAGTGGCTCTACCCGCTAGAGCACCTAGAGGCGATCCCAGGAACCTAGAGAGGGTTAAAGCAATAGTGCAGACAATGAGGCAAGTCAAGGAGCAGTTGTTATCAAAGTAGCGATGCCAGCATCATAACGAAGTAAACACATGAGGTGGTAAAATGCCAACATTTTACTATCTCAAGAAGATCCTTAAGACTAATACAACTTACGAGATGGAGAAGGACAGGTACTACGTCATAAGGAAGATAGGCACAGACGTCTCAGCCAGGGTCACAGCCAAGGTCGATGGCATTCCAGTTGTAGACATATTCAACACAATTGCACCTATCGCCAAGACGAGAACAAACCTTCTGGGGCCGCGCGACCTAGGCGAGTACTTCATAGTAGTGCCGCCAGAGCGCAAGCTACTCTTCGAGTCTACTGGTAGCGGGAACGTATATATTGAAGGCGACCTAGTAGTCTTAAGTCCCGGCGAAGCGATCCCAACGGAGCACATGACAAGGTATAATGCGTATGCTACTCGCAAGGTCACTTACGCTGACGTCTCAGTCACTGTCGGTGCTTCTTGGCCGGCTGGGCAGGAGGTCAAGGTAGCCGATTTAACTCCACCGACCATCGAGGACTGGGTCTTCGATGATTTCGCTGGAGTCTCAGTGACTGGTTTAAGCGCGACTCAGACCTGGGGTCAAATAAACCTGAAGCTATACTATGACGGCAAGCCGCTCGACCTCTTGGTTGCAACCGCCGGACCTCATGGTATTGAGACTCTCAAGATGCCTCTGCCTCCAACCACCGACACAGAGTTCGAGCCGTTCACATTTAGAGACAAGCCGATCATGCTCGTTGGAGGCCACACGTTAACAGTGACAGCTATAAACGTAAGCGGGTCTGCATTAAGCGCTGCGACTGGAGCTAACATAGCAGTTAGGTTCGTGGCCGTCTATAAGAGGATCATAAAGGCGTAGGGTGGAGTAGTTGGCCCTTAAGAGGATCGTTGTCAAGGACACAGGATCTATACCAGCTGGGGGCTTCGTTGACATCGACTACGCTCCCGAAGTGAACTTAAAGCTTAAGAGAATAGTTGCTGTCGAGACAACCGCCAATGCATTAAGTCTTCTATTCGCAACTTTCTACATTGGAGACGTGCCATACTTCTTCCCCAACGTCTCACTAAAACTCTTCGACCCAGCGAACCCCCAGCCCATAATCTTCGATCTAACGCACAGTGCTGGAGTAAAGCTAACAATGAGGATAACGAACAACGACAGCGCGGCCAGGAGAGTCTTGATACACTTGATATACGAGGAGTAGCCTTAAAGCTATTTTCTTTTTTTCGCTCTACTCCATCTATTTTTTTATGCTCTTAATCAAAGCATATTTATGAGCGAGAGGTGGGAGTCTTGACTCTAGTCGAGCTGGTCAAGCCGGACAGGACCAAGCCGGCTAGGCTGCTCAGAGACCCGGGGACTAATCAGCTCGTGCTAGAGTACACAGGCGTGGACGGCAACATATATAGAGTACCAGTCATAATAATCATGTTGCCACAGGAGTTCGGAGACCTGGCGCCTCAGCTAACGTTAGCAGACCTGTTAGAGATGATCAGGGCTAAGATAGCTGACTCAGGAATCATCGTCCCAACGGATCTACAGTCGAGGTACAAGCCCCCCGGCATAACGCTATTCAGCGGTACTGTGACAGCTAGCGGAAACACAGCTGACATAGACGTCTCAACTATTTCAGCATTAGAGATAGAGATCAAAGTCACATCAGTCAGCGGAACATCTCCAACTCTAGACGTGTATATCGAGGGCAAGTTCGAGACCACTGGCGATTATAAGACATTAGCATCTCTGCCGGGGGTAACCGAACCAGGGACGCGGTTCCTCACGATAGACCCGCTGAGATTCAGATATATCAGAGTCAGATGGGTAGTTGGAGGGACCAGCCCGAGCTTCACCTTCACAGTCGCAGGGCAGGCGATGGTGTAAATGCCTCTGACACCAAAGAGAGTGTTGAGACAATTCAGATATACAATGTATTTTGACGGCGGTAGTAGTACATATGTTAGGTTTACTGATAATTTAATAAACAATCTCGCATATCAAGGAAAGTTTTCTGTATTGGCATGGTTAAATGCTGTTGGTAGCGGTGTTGTCATCGGGTATGAAGACGTCCTTCCACCAAATCCCCCATCAGGCTTGGTTCCTCTTATATGGGTTGTTTATCCAACTGAGGTGAGGGTGGGCGAGTATAACGGTTATGTTAGAATATTGTCTTATGGTTATTCTGGAAACATGTTTATTCATGTTGCCAACGTTATTAACTATGACAGAAGCACCAACATCATGAATATATACATGTATGTGAACGGCTCAAATGTAGGTTCACACTCAAGCTCAGGACCCCCATGGAACAACATTGACTATACTCAATGGTCTGGGAAAACAATATACAATACCATAGGCAATGGACATGCTAGTGGTTGGGGTCTTACAAATCCAGCACCTTTCAAAGGCTACATATCTCAAGTTCTCATCTATTCTCGTGTTCTCTCATACTCTGAGATTTTATGGAACTACCAGAATCCTGATAACCCTGTGAGAAGCGGTTTGGTTCTCTGGCTTCAGGCTGATCCGAATAACGTCAAGGATGTTGATGGTGATGGCATTCTTGAGTGGATTGATCTCTCGGGCTATGGCAATCACGGTAAGATATATGGTGCTCAACTAGTCCAGCTGATTAAGACCCCTGCTAGGCTTCTCCCTCCCAACCGGGTGTTAGCGTCCGCGAGGTGATTCTATGAATGCTAGGCTTAGGAAACTGCTTGTTGTCGTGTGTCTTACATTGATTGTTATCGGGGAGTGGATTATGTGGGAGGCTGTTGTCAAGCCGTTGAAGGATGCTAATCCAGGAGCGTGGGATAGGGGTTTTCCAAGCCCGTTCTATGTCTTTTATGCACCGTTGTGGTTCTGGCACGACCTATCCATCACGCTTGTCATCGTATCAGCTGTAATACTAGCGTATCTAGCTCTGAGAGGTAACAATATATGCCGCTCGTCTGCGCAGACATAACCATACCTCCCAGCACACCACAGACATCGCCTGTGAGGATAAACGTTAAAGTCCCAGCTGGGGTCATCAGGAAGGCCTGGGTTCTAATTCCCTATGGACATAAAGCCCTCGCTCATCTAGTTATAAGGCATGGAGAGACGCAGATCATTCCATACTATGGAGACATACATGGAGACGGGGAACAACTAGTTTTCGATGAAGTCTACGAGCTTCCGACCGAAGACTATCTTATTCTCGAGGGCTGGAATGAGGATTCTACCTACAGTCATAGATTCATTGTAAGGCTACTGATACTCCCGAAGCCATACGCTTATCCCGAGGTCTATAGTCTGCTCTCGCTGAAGAAGGTTCTCGAGGTGATGGGGATTGAGTAAGCAGGTTGCTTTAGCAGAGGATCCTGAGGGCCTTCCAGACTTCACGATTCCTGTGGCGATAGTCGCTCAGATGATAGCATCTCTAGCAGTAGACATCAAGGCTCAATCAGTAGGCAACTTAAAGGTAGACATTGCGGCGCAGTCACTGGCAACGTTAAACGTGAACATTGCGTCGCAGTCTATCACATTGAATGTTAATATCTCGTCGCAATCTACTACTCTCAACGTGAACATTGCGTCAAGCAGTATTACATTGAACGTGAACGTGACAAACTCGAGCTTGACTGTCAACGTTAGCGGTAGGGTGGACGTTAATATTGCTTCGCAGTCAGTGACTTTGAACGTTAATATATCGTCGCAGTCTGTTACGCTAAACGTGAACGTGACTAACAGCACATTGAACGTGAATATATCAGGCTCGTCAGTAACTCTCAATGTGAACATCACAGGAGCCACTGCTACACTGAATATCAACGTGGCAAGCGGGATTGTATCTTTGTCTAACGTTAGACTGCTAGAGCAAGCCGCACGGAAGCTGTTGTCCACGAGCGCGAACGGATCTGATGTCACTGTGTACAAGGTACCGGCGGGCAAGACAGCGTATATTGTAGCCGTCGACCTCCACGGCTATTTGACCGGTGCCACGACAGAGGGCGCGGTTCGGGTCTACATCTACGACGGCGTGAACCAGTACACGCTACTCTACAGATATGTCTCCAGCGGGCAACAAGCGCTTGTCGATATCGCCGGCGTGGTCGCCAAGATGAACAGTAATGAAGAACTACACTTGTACACTTATTCAGGCGTGTACGCTGAGATAAACGTCTCGATCGCGGAGGTGTAATAACCGTGGTCAGAGTATCAAAGAAGCAGTCACAGCAACCGCTCAGCAAGACGATACGCGTCACTGATACTATCAGCGTTCAAGTAGTAAGGCGGGGGGACAGGTACGCCGTGATGTACAACAATAAAAAGATCGCTGAGGCTGGAGGAGACTTTGAGTCGTGGTGCTTCGAGGTCGAAGAATATATAGTTTGTCTCGACAGAAATGATGTCGAGGTGAGCTAGCCGTGTCCGTGAGGATAAACATAGACTTGAAAGAGCTGTATAAACGATTAAACCCCGAGTGCCGTAAGCAACTTCTACAATACATCAAGGAGAAACTGGATGAAGCGATGTTAGAGCAAATGATCATGGGCGGTGAGGGCGAGAAAAGTGCTTGACTTCTCATACGATCCACCTGATCGAAACCCCGGGAAAGCTTGGAAGTGGATTATAATAGACAGCGCGATCATCGCTGGGATAGCGTTTATTTCAGCACTGCCGAGCGATCGTCTGCCGTTGCTGTCAGATCTATACATAGCTGTCAGAGCATTCGTGTATTCTTTTTTGGTGCAGGTTGCGATCGAACGCGGTATAAAACCATACCTTAAAAACCACGATAACGAAAGTTATACTGGAGGTGAAAAATAGGTGGCAACCCCAGCTCCCACACCCATGGAAGAGAAAGCAGAGACAATGACTGAGAAGATTCAGCTCATCCTGAAAGAGCTAAAGTTCACTGTGACCAGGGACAGCGTGATCATTGAGACTACTAGAAGCCCGGCTGAATTGACATATAAAGAGTGGCGTGTAGTAAAAACCTTCATAGACAACATATTCTCTGAGATGAGGTCGAGGGCGAGGTAGTCTAGATGAGCGCGGTTCCAGCTGGCACTAAAATGAACAAGCTGTTAATGAAGTTGATAATCAAGGCGGCTAAAGGCGATAAAGACGCTGTGTTTCAGATCGCTCAGGAGATGGTCAAGATCTTCGAGGAAGGTCTCGAGGAGGTGGAGAAGAGTGCTAGTGCGAGTTGAAGACGTCCAGCTAACATACATTAAGCCCAAGATAACGCAGGTGCAGTATCAATACATAGTTGTAACTACAGATGAGTACATGCACAGCGAGGTATTCATAGTAGACGTCGACAAAGTAGACAAGGCAAAAATAGAAGAGCTCATTAGACAAAAATATGCTGCTAGGTATAGGATTTCACCTAAAGACGTGGAGGTGAAGTGGACAGTTGAACTACCCCGAGTTGTTCAACCCAAATAATTTTTTTCAAGACGTCCTATCCTCAAATGCCCTAGCTCAAACACCTGAAACAGAGCTTGATTTCTCCTATTTTAAATTAGAAAAGGAGTTAGACACAGGCTGGCCTTGGCCGCTCGACTCCGTGCAACGGTTCTTTGAAGACATGTGGAATGCAATAGCAAACCTGCCCGGCCGGGTCTGGTCGTTTTTCCAAGATAAGCTAAGCGAGGCACTGCAGTGGCTGTGGAGCCAGATAGGATATAGACTCGCAGTGTTCGCATTTGACACTTGGCTCATAACAGATGAATGGACTCGTGGATGGGCTGAGCCGTGGAAGACTATTGCACGCTTGTTTCTATTTCCATCAGCATTTTTGTATAAAGCATGGAGAGACTATATTGGCCCAGCACTTTCTAACGCCGTGAGCGAGGTTAAGAAGTACTTCGACGGGGCTTTTCAAGCCGCTGCAGACACTCTTAAAACTGCTTTCTCACCGCTCGTTGCCCCGCTGATAGGGTTTGCTAATGCAGCTAAAGACTTCTTCACGAGGGACCTGCCAGGCTTTCTCAGTAGAGCAGTAGAGTTCTTCACTACTCTGCCAGCGAGGATACTGGATTTATACAACTGGGTTAAAGGTGTCTTCGAGAAGGGGTTCACCAGCATAGTAGACTTCTTCACTAAAACACTACCCGATTGGTTCGATAGGATCAGGAAGCTCCTCGTAGAACTTCCTGAGAAGCTTAGGAAGTTCTTCCTAGAGGATCTCCCAACAGCTGTAAAGACGTACCTCAAATTCGCATGGGACTGGCTATCAGAGAATGTAAGTAAACCCGTAGCAGATGCGCTGAGAACAGTGTGGGATGCTATAAGCGGCGCTGTTAGAGGCTTCTTTAGAACCGTTGTAGACTTCTATACAGGTTTAGTTGATGCATTTGAGCGTGAGGGATTTGAAGGCGTTATGGCGAGGCTTCTACCGATCATGGCTACAGGTGTAAGTATAGCTGTAGTTGTCGACCTACTATCACTTAAGATAGTTGGTAGCGGCATAGATCCACAGGCGGTCAGGAACTTCCTTGATAGAACACTATTCAAGTTCATAGATTTAGAGATATTCACATCCGTGTTCCTCGCTATAGCTGTTCAAAAACCTCTTGAATATGTGGCTAAGAGATTGTTCAGGACTGAGAGGCCTTCACCTGGAGACGCCTTGAACTTTCTAAGCAAGAACCTGATAACGGAGGAGGAGGCTATGTACTATCTCCAGATAGCTGGGTACCCAGACGAGATAGCAAAGACATATATTAGGAGCATCTACAGGGAGCCGCCATTCAGCGCGGTCTTTACTGCGTTTAAGAGAGGCAAGATATCTGAAGACGAGTATCGAGCATGGCTATCTATACTGAATATAGATAAGGCAGAAACACTCGCTGGAACATTGTATCCGTATCGAGTTCTTGAGGAAGCTGAGTACAAGTTGCCAAGTCCATTTCTCATAGTTGCAGCTATCGAGAGCGGAGAGCTCTCCGAGAACACGCTTAGGAGGCTGCTCGAGTACGAGCTTATTCACCCAGAGTTCGTTGACGCAGTGGTGTCTGCACTGATGTGGAGGTCCATGAGGGATGAGAGGGGCCTTCTGAGGAGGTATGTAATTGACGGCTTCATAGAAGGCACTATGAAGGTCGCGGAGTTCGAGCACTATCTAGGTGTTCTAGGAGTTGATGAGAAGTTCAGGCCAAGCATTATTGAAGTAGCTGACATGTCTAGGCGCAAGAGCATACGTAGAAAAGCACTGTCATATCTCGAGAAGCAGTTCCTAGAGGGCTACATGAGCCGCGAGGAGTTCGTAAATCAACTAGTGAGCTACGGGTTCGACGAGGAGCTCGTCAGGGAGTACGCTGCACTACTACAGTACGTTAGAGACAACTACATGGTTGTAAAGGAGACAAGAGACGAGAGGAACTCGTTGAAGTCCAGCTTAGTAAACAAGTTCAAGCAGGGGTATCTGAGCGAAGAAGAACTGGAATCAGAGCTGCGCAAGCTCAACTTAAACGAAGTCGAGATAGCGCTGACTATTAGTAGAGCTAAACTAGAGTTCGAGGCCGAGCAGAAGGAAATACTGTTCAAGGACCTAGTCGAGAAGCTGCGCACCGGTCAAGTGAGTAAATCAGAGTTCACAGACCAGTGCACTAAGCTGGGAATCAGATACGAGC
>Ga0080004_1149579_pt1 | contig 10392 bp, 9 predicted proteins | sample WasSprMetagenome_FD_69207 | JGI IMG/M metagenome (GOLD analysis project Ga0080004, IMG submission 69207) | Sulfidic aquatic microbial communities from Washburn Spring, Yellowstone National Park, USA - WS (SPADES assembly) (version 2) | ecosystem: Environmental > Aquatic > Thermal springs > Hot...
TTTTTTAGCGTTAAAAATTTCTTTAACCCATAAGCTAATTTGATGGCTAGTTGGTCCTTCATGTTTATCTACAATTATCAAAGAGTTTTCTATTAGCTCTTCTATTGTTCTTTCTTCTGGCTTCTTTCCAAATCTTTCATCAGTTTCTTCTATTCCTCTAACAAGCCACATAGAATAAGAATGAAATTGAAAATAAAATTTCAATAACTCATTTTAACTTTTCAGAGCTTTCATTATTTTCTTAAAACTAATCGGTCCCTCTCTTATTATCTTTCTTTCTTCAACATCAAAAATTGTAGAAGGTTTTACTTTCTTTAACTTTCCCGCATCCAGATACAAATCAGCTCTAATTCCTTGCTTCAAAACTTCTTGAATAGAATAACAATTTTTTCCTTCCAGAAATATTTGCACTTGTAGCTACTATTGGTTTTTTTAGCTTTTTACTCAATTCTCTAGCAATTGGATTGCTGCTAACTCTTATACCTCTTCCAACAAAACGAGAGAGTTTTCTTTTTTTCTTTAAAAGAAGAGTTAAAGGACCTGGCCAAAAAACTTTTACTAGCTTTAAAGCATCTTTATTGAAATATGCATATTCTTTTGTCATTTTTAAATTTGCAATGATTATTGGTGATTTCTTCTTTTTGCTTCTTTTCTTGATTTCGAGAATTCTTTTGCATGCTTTTTCGTTGGTAACATCACAACCTAAAGCATAACAGGTTTCAGTCGGATAAACAATAACTTTACCTTCTTTCAAAAATTCTACAGCTTTTCTAATGCTTTGCTTATTAGGTTTTAGTATCAACATAATAATTATAGATAAGTTCATTGAAGTTTAAAACAGAATTTTGGCTTTAAGGCTCTTGTAGATTAATTTTTTTTCTGTTTAAAGATATTAATGAAGATCGTTTCAAACTACAAAAATTTTTGGAGAAAGTGGCTAAAGAAAAAGAAATTGTATGAGCAGATTAACAGACCGGATGTAAGATTCTTGGCAATAAGAAAATACATAAAGGGAAGGAACGTTCTAGATTTTGGATATGGAACTGGTTGGTTTATTAAGAAATTGGCTAAAGAAGGTTTTAATGTAATAGGAATAGAATTTCTAGGAAGTAAAAAGATTCAAAAGAGAAAGAATGCAATTCTAATTTCTCTAAATAGTGTAAAAGATCTAAGTAAATTGAGTTTTAAAGAAAAATTTGATACAATAATAGCAAGTGAAGTTTTAGAACATTTAACTAAAGACGAAATAAATAAAACGTTGAAATTTTTTTACAATTGGTTAAAAGAAGGAGGAAGATTGATAGTAACTGTGCCTTATAAGGAAAAGCTAGAAAAGAAAATTTTATGTCCTTATTGCTTGAGATGGTTTCATCCTTGGTTGCATAAACAATGTTTTGATGAAAATAATATTCGAAAACTATTGAAAAAATATGGTTTTTATGTTGAAAAGATAGAATACATAACTTTTATTGAATTTTTGAGCTTCGCACCTTTCTTGAGACATTTTCTAAATTTTATCTTCACACATATTTCTAACAAAGGCAGGATATGGATGCTTGTGATATCAAAAAAATAAGTATAAAAAACAATTATACAAATGAGTAAAGAGGATGAGGAAAGAGAAATTAGAGAATGGATTAGAAAGAGACTTGAGAAAGAGAATAACAAAATAGTTGGTACTGTTAATGAGAAAACTAATACAAATGAAAAAAATATAGTTCAAAAAAAAACTGGAAATAATAAAAAACTTAAATTATTATTAATTGTATTGGTTGTATTCTTTTTATTAGTGGATATATCCTTATTTTTAGTTCTGTATTTTGTAAGATCCGCTAACCGAGAATTAATTAGAGAAGGATGGAGATTCATCGAGTTTAAGATGCTAAATGATACGACCTTTAAGGTATATATGGCTGAACCTTCGAAGAATTATGTATTTCAAACTAAAGAATATGGAAAGTTATTTCTCATATATCCTGAAGTTCGTCGTGAAAAAAACGCATTAACGGGATACACATGGGCAACTGAAATCCTCCAAAATGTATCAGAAAATGCCACTATTGAAATTAAATTGCCTAAAAATTTAACTACTTCCTTACCTGCTCTTGGATTTATTCTAAAAAAAGAGAACGAGGAGTATTCTTCAGATAGATTTTCATTTATTACCAATATATCAGATTGTAGAGAAGAAGGAAGATATCTGATATGCAATCAAATAGAAAACTTTTCAGACATTTGTTTATTTTTAAAAAGATACAAACAGCAATTAAAATGTCCCTTCTCTGGGGTTCATAAATTTTATTTTTACCTTCTTGCTAATGATACAATTATTTATGTAAAGCAAATTAAGTTTTCTGACAGGATATTGTTAGATTTGTGATTAGATTTGCTTACAAAAATTTAAAAGAGTGGTTTTCCATCAAGTTCAGAAGGTATTGGTAAATTCATAACTCTCAAAATTGTCGGATATACATCGACTATTCGAGCTTCTTTTTTTATTTTTTTCTTTTTACTACGATCCCATAATATAAAAATTCCATATTCTCTATGTGTTCCAGTTTTAAGAGGCTTTAAATCAAAAAGAGTTGAGTATCCAACTCCTCCCATAGGATCGTATTCCCCGTTCTTTATGATTATATCTGGTGCCTCGGAGATATAGGGCCCCTTGTATATTTCCTCTCTTTTTACAATGCTATTGAAAATCTTTTTTTTGTCTTTAGGACTTTTAATGATTTCAAGTTTTTTTATAAGCAATCTCCTTAAATGTTCATAATTCTCGGAAGATGTATTAATGTATATTGTAGCGTATCCTCCTGGAAATGCATGACTCTCTAATTGGTTTATGTGCCTATATTTTATGTAGGGGGGCAATGTCAGTTTATCGATATAATAATTGTTACCAAAGATATTTCTAAAAACACGTGATATTTTACATTTTTTAAGAGTATTCAGGATCTCTTGTTGTGTGAATTTGGTTTCTATCAACCACTTGTACCATGAAGGTCTATATTTCATCAACCCTATTTTATACAACCAGGCACCCAAATGGAATTCGCCTTCTAATGGACCAAATCCATGATCTGAAATAATAAAAAGAGAGGTATTTTCATCTATTCTCTCGATTATTTTTTTTATGAAATCATCAAGTTTTCTGTAGTGATTCAAAAGTACATTTCTATACCTTGAAGTTTTATCTTCATTGTATTTCCAGAAAAAATGCTGCAATCTATCAGTTTCAGTAAATATCACAAAAAAGAAATCCCATTCATATAAGGTCATCAATTTTAGGGCAACTTCTTGTCTTTTTTCGAGAGAAGTTTGTATTCTACTTATTAGCTTGTTTTCATCACCTCTAACAAATGGTTTATCAAGAGCTTCCATTATGTATCCATTTTCTCTTAATCTATAGGTCAACTCCGGGGGATAGGTGAATATCTCTCTTTCAGATTTTTCGAAACTAGAAACAACAATAGAATTAGTTGTCATTATTTCGCTTGTAAAACTTAATGGAACGTTTATTAAGATTATTTTTTTCCCGTATCTAAGAAGTCTAACCCAAATAACTTCTGATTTTATATCATTTGAATTTATGAATCTAATTCCTTTTTGTTTGTCTACTTTAAGAAAATCAAATACAGCATGACCACCTGGTAATTTGCCAGTGTAAATTGATACCCAATCTACAGCGGAATTATAAGGAGGTACTGATTGAAGATATTTGCACGTTCCTTCTTTTAATAATTCAGCAAATGTTGGTAATTTTCCTTCCTTTGCCCATGGCAAAATTAAATCAAAAGTTGCACCATCAATACCTATAACTATTACTTTGTTCTTATGTTGCATATAATATCTGGTCCATCTTCTTTAAAAATTTGCCTAATATACTTTAAATCTCACATAAATCTTATTAATGGTACCATACTTCCTACATTATAAAAACTAATTATTGACATGATTACTGATTAAGTAGAGTAGTGTTTTATAGATTTAAATATCAAAAAAAGAAATAGAATTCATGAATAGTGAAAAACTTTTTTTCTGTAAAAAAACTGAAAAATTTTATAAAGAAATAGAAAAATTGGAGAAATATTATTTTCTCCCTAGGTTTTCTTCCTCAGAATTTTTCTTTTATCCTACTCAAGAGGATTGGAAAATTATTAAACAATATATACCGAAAATAATGTTAAATATTACCAATCGTTGTAATACTTTCTGTAAAATTTGTATTACAAATTCTTCTCCTTATGATTTTTCGCAGGAATTATCAAAAGAGGAAATTTTGTTAATTCTTAAAAGAATCGGAAGAGGAAAAAGAGTAGTTCTAATAGGAGGAGAACCAACTGTAAGAGAGGATTTGATAGATATAATAAAACTTATAAAAGCTTCTGGTAATCAACCTGAACTTTTCACTAATGGTATAAAATTAGCTAGTTTTGAGTATGCTAAGAAATTAAAAGACGCAGGAATAAAAAGAGTGTATTTATCTCTCGATAGTCTAAGAGAAAACTACTATGAAATAATGAATGGAAATAGAAATTTACTTTGGTTAAAACTTCTTGCATTGAAAAATCTAAATTTGCTAAAGATAGATACAGTAATTGCTATGCGAGTAGTTAAAAATCTAAATATAGAGGACATCGAGCCAATTTTGAATTTGTGTATCAATTCTGTGAAAAGAAAAGGAACAATTCGAGGTATTATTTTTCATCTTGCCACGCCTTATGGTCGATTTCAGTTGGATAGGAAAAGTATAATGAGTTTAGAAGAGTTTTTATGTTATCTTAGAGATATAAGTCGGGGAGAAGTAAATGTAGAATATTTTATAGAGTCAAAAAGATTACTTATTTTACTCCATCAACTTTTCTCAAAATTAAATATTCCCTTTTCTTTTGGAAGTGGAGGATTGGTAGGTTTGTTTAGAGTCGGAAGTATAAGGCAACTTCTGCCTCTTGATCTTGTTAAAGAGATAAATAACGACTTGGAAACTAAAAAATTTCATAGGCTTCTTTGGAAGTTGTTTACGAGAAAAGAATTAAGAACTCTTGTTGGTAGAGTTATAAAAGAGGTTATCAAGAAAAAATTTATTGAAACAATATCTATTCCTGGTTCATTTTTTGTTGAGGCGGGATTTGTAAACTCCCCACTTGGAAGAAGCCCGATTGTTGACTTAGTTCAATTTAGCAAAGGGATAAATAAGACAAAACCCATGATTAATTACTACAGTACCGGTGGAACTAAAGATGCGCTCTAAAGAATAAAAAATAAGAATATTCACTCATTTTTAATAAGAATCTCTTAGGATGTAAAAAAATTTTTCTAAAGAATATTCGTTCTTTTATGTAATTAAGTTGGTTATACTTTTTCCATATTTCTCTTAGTTTTTGAGGAGAAATTTTAGTCTTTATAAGATTTTCTGAAGACATGAATCTATCTGGATTTTCATCAAGAAGAAGCTTTCTCTTCTTTACTTCCTTGTATACTTTAGTGCCATATTTTGGAATCAAAAATTGGAGTCTAAAAGAGTCTGGATTAAGTTTTCTTAATAGTTTTAATGACTCAATTAGGTCTTTATATGTTTCCTCAGGATGTCCTATTATAAAAGAACTTCTAAAAAAGATCCCATTTTCTTTTAATATTTTTCTCACTCTTTGAAAATTTAAAATTCTCCCATTCTCTATATTTGGTATCTTGTTGAGTTTCTTCAAAATATTAACACTACCAGATTCTATTCCTATACACACTTTATAACATCCCATTTCTTTCAGTAAATTTGCGCTTTTTCTTGTTATTTGATTAGCATTGGCATAGCAGCCTATCATTATTGGAAGATGGTATTTCATCAAAAGTTTGTGCAGTTTTTTTGTCCATAGAGGATTATGTAATACTGAGCTTAGTTCAATAAGGAAGTCTCTAGTTTTATATCTTTGATAAGTTTCTACTATTTCTCTTGCTACAATTTCTGGACTTCTTAATCTAAGTGGTGGACTCTCAACACAAAAACTACATGAGTATTTACATCCTCTACCACCTTCTATCAATCCAAAGCTGGAAGGAGGATAATAATTTTTATCTATTACTAAGTCCTTATTTGGTATAGGAAAGTTATCGAGATTATATTCTAATTCTCTTTCTTTAGTGAAGATTACCCCTTTTTTACCTTTGAATGCTAACCCTTTAATTTTTTTGAGGTTATCTTTTTTGAATCCATTTTTCAGTATTTCTCTTGAAACTTCAAGCAAGGTATATTCCGGCTCTCCCACAATCACAAAGTCAATAAAAGGGTTTTTTAAAAATATAGTAGCCTCTCTTTCATTTATTGCTAGAGTACCTATTATTGTTTCTGGGTTATTATTTTTTATAATTTCTGCCATCTTAATAGTTACTGAGAAATCGTTGGGCATTCGTTTTACTAATAAAGCAATGCTAGGATCAAGTTTTTTAATGAAATATTTGCCATATTTCCATTTTATATTTTTCTCATCCCCAAGGAAGTTGTTTAATCCACTTTCATAATTTAAATAGGTCGAAAATGGAGGGAAGATACGAATTTGTGGAATTAGACGTGGAAAATCTACATTTAAAAATCTTGATGAAATTGAATTGTTTTCTAGTATTGTTGGGAGTAAAACTTCTTGAGGTGTAATTAGATGTGTTGCACCATCGATATACCATCGGGGGGGACGAATGACAAGTACTTCAATCGTCTTCATAAAAGATAATTTGAAGGCAATTATATAATAAAAATGAGAAAAAGAATTCTTATTCTTGATGCTGAATTACCATCAGCGTTGCCCTTCGTTCAATATTATCATCAGAAGGGTTATAAGATTTATATCGGCTCCCCTCAAATATTCCCTATTTCTTCTTTTTATTTATTTCGTTTCCCATCTTTTATTTATACGTCTACGGGTTATTTACCCCATTACGGTAAATTCAGGCTAGTTGATTCTTGTCAGTTGAGTCTATTTATAAAAAGACTTGGAGAATTTATAAAAAAAAGAGAAATTGAATATGTCATATCTATTTCAGAAACTTCTCTCATTCCTATTTCTTTATATATAGAACATTTGGATATCACCAGAATATACCCACCTTTTAAGGTAATTGATTTACTACACGATAAATATTTACTTTTCAAAAAAATTAAAAAAACTCTCCCCAGAAGCTTTTATCTACCAAGAGTTTATGAACCCCCCTCGTTAATGTTCCCATGTATAGTTAAACCAAGAAAAGGGTTGGGATCTCACTTCACTTATAGGTGTAATAATGAAAGAGAAGCAAGAGAAGCAATTAGAAAATTAAAAAGTTTAGGTAGAGAACCAATAATTCAGGAATACATTCCTTCTAAAAAGAAGATAGTTTTTAATCTACTTGTTGATAAAAAAGGAAAGATAGTTCGACTTCTCTCTTTCCAACCAATCCGTAGGGAACTCTTAAATAAAATAATAAAAGATTTAGAAAAATTCTTTAAATCGATAGGTTTTTTTGGATTAGCTTCTCCTCAATTTCTTATTTATAATAATCATCTTTATTTGATAGAAATCAATCCACGCCCCTCTATTAATTTTTATGGAATAGATTTTTTTGTCAATTTTCCTGAGGCATTTCATCGAGTTCTTATAGAGAATAAAGAGGTTGAGGAAAGGATAAAGATTTTAGAGCATCCTCCATCTCTTTTAGAATCATCACAAATTTATTTAAGCTTGAGTAAAAAAAGAGGATTTTTTGTAGTTTTGAAACAAATAGAGGAAATAACAAAAGGAAGAGTAATCTCATATTTAATTCATTCGTCAAAAATCTAAAAATATCCCAAACTGAATTGTTGCTATATGATTGGTTTTGAATTTTCCAATAGGTAATGTGGAGTGGGGAGTGAGTTCGATTGTACAATCAGCTGAATTGTTAATATCTTAATTTACATATATCCTAAAGAGCGAAGTTTTCTCATCATTTCCTCATCTTCCTTATCCTGAGCTCTACCAGACCTTTCTTCTATCTCTGTTGTTTCTAATTCTTTTATTATTTCCTCTATTGTGTTAGCATTAGAGTCTATAGGAGTAGTACAAGGTTTGCAACCCAAGCTTCTGAACCTTTTGTTTTTGAGTCCGTAAGCTTTCTCTACATATTTGGCAAAGTACAGAGGATTGACTGGAATTTTTTCTTTTTTAATATATCTCCAAACATCTATTTCTCTCCAATGTAAAAGAGGATGAACTCTTATATGATCAACATTTGGTCCAAAATCTGACCAATATAAATCCCAACCAGCAAATTCTACTGGTTGTAAAGAAACGAATGGTGCATCCCCATCTTTCATTTCTTCAGGACTTTTTTCTCTTATGATATTCCATTGGAAATTTTTGTCTCTAGGAGAAAAATATCTTTCTATGCTTCTCATTTCATGTTCATCTCTTCTTATCGACACAATTATAGCATCAAACTTATACTTTCTTATAACTTGTTTAAGAGCTTCAGTTTTAAGAGCCATGCAACAGTTAAAACGAGAAGTAGTTTTTGGTGACATACCTTTTTTCAACGCTTCTTCATTTTTTGCTATTATTAGTTTCAGTTTCCATTCTTTGGCAATTTTATCTCTGAATTCATATATTTCTGGAAATTTGTAACTAGTATCTATATGAATAACTGGAAATGGGATTCTTCCAAAAAAAGCTTTCTTACACAGCCAAAGTGTTGTTGTTGAATCTTTTCCCGTAGACCATAGAACAGCCAATCGTTTGAATTGGGTATAAGCTTCTCTAATTATAAAAATACTTTTTTGTTCTAATTCATTCAAATCTATCTCTCCTCTTCCTATTTTCATATTATCAACCTCATTAATGTAGAAATTCCAAGTAATATTATTGCTATAGAAACAAGCATCCCTAATGTTTTCCTTGGTATTTTGATTGTAGTATATACTGCAGGATATGTGGCTAAAAGCGAACCAAAAATTAATGAAGCAGCTAAGCCCCAATTTATGCTATGCATACCATTCAATAGCAAGTAACAAGCAAATCCAACAAGACAAACTATACCTTTACTTAATGTTGTTGAACCTACACATTTCCTAGGTTCATATCCTACTAATGCTAGGCTTGCTGTAGATATATGACCAAACCCTCCTCCGCTTAAAGCTTTATTAAAACCTACTAAACCACCAACCAAAAACATTTTCCAGGAACTTACTTGCTTAACATTCATTAATTTCCTTTCTCTATAATACTTTAAGAACATAAGAATTCCTAAAAATAGGGTTAATAAACCTATGTAAAGATTTAACCAAAACTTGGGCGCATTTATTGCAAATATAATAGCTATTACTGTTCCAATGCTCGCTGGTAGTACAATAAACAATACTGCTTTACTGCTTACATTACCAAGCTTTCTGTGCCAGGTACCACCTACAATACTTGTAATAAAATCAGCCAACAGAATTATTGGTACAATCGTTGGTAAACTATAACCTAAAAGTAAGAAGAATGGCGTGAGTATAGTTCCATAACTGCCACCTAAGACTAAATCTATATATTTCAGAAGAAATCCGATCAGAAAAATTAAAATAAAAATTTCTAACATAATTCAACTTACCAATTGAGACTTAAATTCATTGCCAAAAATTTAGAATGAATGAGGTTTGTTAAACTTTAGAAAATAGATTAGAAATAAAGATTTACTAAGGAGTCAATAAAATTCTGCAAGATTATTATATTTCACTAAGGATTTTAATATCTAGAACATACCTTACATCTCTAGTAAATCTAACAAATAAACTATTCCAAAAAAGATGCCCAGTATTTTAAATTTTTTTCTAGTATCTTTTCTTACTTTTTTTATCAATAAAAAAATAAAAGAGAAGATAATCGAAGAAATTGAGATTAAAATAAAATTTTGAGAAATTAAAATTGAGATTACCATTGTTAAAAACAGACAAAGTTTAAATAAGACTAATGAAGTTTTTGTTCCAAATCTTACTGTTGTGGTAATTTTGTTAATTTTTTTATCTTCTTTATAGTCTACTATTTCGTGAAGTAGCTGTGCAGCTGTATTTAGTATAAATATTAGCAGAACCAATGGATAATACTTAAAGATAATTTTTATGCTATTCATTGGAAGTACGAAAATGAGTGTAAATCCGATTGAATTAGTTAGCGTTGATAGTATTGGTTTTCCTTCCAGCCAAACTTTTGGCCAAGAGTAAATTGTGAACAAAATTAGAAATGAAATTGAAATTAAAATACTAAAGATTGACAAAAACGGAAGAAATACAATGTAAAGAAAGAATGGGATAACAAAATATTTTTTATTTAGTTTTTTATCGTAGTAATCATTTAGAGAATAAGCATAAGCCAGAATAGATGCAACTACAAAGAAATTGAATATGTTAAAGCTGTT
>Ga0080004_1102994_pt1 | contig 10391 bp, 12 predicted proteins | sample WasSprMetagenome_FD_69207 | JGI IMG/M metagenome (GOLD analysis project Ga0080004, IMG submission 69207) | Sulfidic aquatic microbial communities from Washburn Spring, Yellowstone National Park, USA - WS (SPADES assembly) (version 2) | ecosystem: Environmental > Aquatic > Thermal springs > Hot...
TCTGCGCCCCCCTGTACGGCCATGCCCAGGTGGCCGTGGTCCTCCGCCCCCTGGCCGGGGCGGCCCTGTTCCTCGGCCTGCAGCAGGCCACGGCGGGCATCCTGCAGGGACTGGGGGAGGCCACCCTCCCGCTTTGGCACCTGGGGGCCGCCGCCCTGCTCAAGGTGGCGGCGACCTGGTACGTGGCGGGACGTCCCTGGGGCGTGGTGGGTGTGGCCTGGGCCACGGTGGCCGGTTTCGCGGTGGCTGGCCTGCTGGGGATGGTGGCTGTGGCGCGGAGGCTCGGCCCGGTGGCTTCCCTTGACGACCTGGTCCTTCGTCCAGGGGCGGCCCTGGCGGTGATGGGACTCTGCCTGCCCGCCCTGCACCGGTGGGGGCTGGGGCTGGCGGGTTCGGCCTGGGCCGGCGTCGGCCTGGCGGTGGTGGGGGGAGCGCTCCTCTACGTGACGGCCCTTCTCGTGGTGGGAGGATTCCGGGAGGGCGACCTGGAAATGCTCCCGGCGCGAGCGCGCTTCCTGCAGGTGTGGCTCAGGAAGAGCGGCCTGCTTCGCCCGTGACCACCGGCCCGGTGGGGCCGGATGCCCGGGAGGAAGAGAGAGTGGGAGTGGGCACCGTCTACGTGGTGGGCATGGGACCCGGGCCGGCAGATGATGTGCCGGCCCGCAACCTGCGCATGTTACAGGGGCGCGTGCCGCGCGGGCGTGCGCCCGTGCTCCTGCGCACCGCTCAGCACCCCCTGGTGCGCTGGCTGGCCCGGCGCGGGGTGGTGTGGGAATCCTTCGATTCCCTCTACGAGGAGGCAGACGACTTCGAGCGGCTGTACGCGGAGATCGCCGACCGGGTGCTGGAACGGGCGTCGCGGAGCGGCGCCGTGGTGTACGGCGTGCCCGGTCACCCGCTGGTGGGCGAGCGCACGGTCACTTTACTCCTTGAGCAGGCTCGGGCCGGGCGGGTGCGGGTGCGTGTCCTCGGCGCGCCCTCTTTCCTGGAGGCGGTCTTCACTGCCCTGGGCGTGGACCCGCTGGGCGATGGCTTTGAGGCGGTGGACGGCCGTCCGCCGGCCGGCTGGACCCCGCGGGGGGACAAGCCCCTGCTGGTGTCCCAACTGTGGCATCCCCTGCTCCTTTCCGACCTCAAGCTCAGGCTGCTGGACGTGTACCCGCCCGAGCATCGGGTCGCCCTGGTCAAGGGGGGAGACCGGGGGGAGGTCGTTTCGTGGATCCCCCTGGTGGAGCTGGACCGCGGTCCCCACGCCGGTCCGGCCGTGAGCCTGTGGGTGCCCCCGCTGCCACCACCGGCGCGCCCGGCTTCACTGGCGCAGAAGGTGGTGCGGGCAGTGGAAGTGGTGGCGCGGCTGCGCGGCCAGGGCGGTTGCCCCTGGGACCGGGAGCAGACCCATCTCACCCTGCGTCCCTACGTGATCGAGGAGGCCTACGAGGTGGCCGAAGCGATCCGGCAGGGGGATAAACTGGCCGAGGAACTGGGAGACTTACTCTTGCAGGTCCTGCTCCATGCCCAGATCGCCCGTGAAGAGGGGGCTTTCGACCTGGGCACGGTGTGTGACATCCTGGTGGAGAAGCTGGTGCGCCGCCACCCCCACGTCTTTGCGTGCGCATCCGCCGGGACACCGCAGGAGGTGCTGCGCCGGTGGAACGAGATAAAGAAAGAGGAGCGGGGAGAGGAGGCCTCTGCTCTTGACGGGGTGCCGCGTGCCCTCCCTGCCCTGCAGAGGGCGTGGCGCATACAGGGCCGGGCACGGGAGGTGGGGTTCGACTGGGACGCCGGGGACGTGGCCGGCGTGCTGGCCAAGGTGGAGGAGGAGCTCAACGAGGTGCGGGCTGCCGCCGGCGGCCGCCAGCAGGCTGGCGGACCGGGGGAGCCCGGGGGACCCGCGTACACCCGGCACGGGCAGGCGGGGGGAGGCCAGGACCCGGCGGATGCCGTGGAGCGGGAACTGGGGGACCTCCTCTTCGCCGCCGTGAATGCCTGCCGCATCCTGGGCGTCGACCCCGAAGTGGCCTTGCAGGGTGCGGTGGACCGGTTCTCCAGACGCTTCCGCCTCATGGAGAGGTTGATCCGGCGGGACGGGAAGAAGATGGCCGAGATGTCCCTGGAAGAGATGGATTACTACTGGGAGGTTGCCAAGGGGCAGGAAAAATAGGACTTTTGTCGAATCAGGTCGGTAGTCCGATGGCAAAAAAGGGAAGGGGGATATGCGTTGAACAAGGCCGATCTGGTGGGAGTGGTGGCGCAGAAGACCGGTATGACCAAGCGGGACGCCGACAAGGCCGTTACCGCCACCTTTGACGCCATCTTCGAAGAGCTCAGCCGCGGCGGGAAGGTGGCGGTGGTCGGCTTCGGCACCTTTGAGGTGCGCAACCGGGCCGCCCGCAAGGGCCGCAACCCGCGCACGGGCGAGGAGATCGCCATCGCCCCCAGCCGTGCGCCCGTGTTCCGGCCGGGGAAGAGTCTGAAGGAAGCGGTGATCAAGTAGTCAGGGCGGGCGAAGTCCCCGTGCGCGTGGACAAGTTCCTCCGGGTGAGCCGGCTGGTGAAGAGGCGCACGTGGGCTCAGGAGATGTGCCTCGCCGGACGGGTGAGCGTGAACGGGAAACCGGCCAGGCCGGCGACCGCCGTCCGGCCGGGGGATCTGATCAGGCTGGACACGGAGTGGCGGGTGCTGGAGGTGCGGGTGCTCGAGGTGCGGGAGCGAGCCTCCGCGGAAGAGGCCCGCCGCATGTACGAGGTGGTTTCCAGCCGGCACCGCGACTAAGCACATAGCACAGGGGCCACCCTAGCGGGCGGGTGAGGGTCATGTCCGGTCCCGCGAGGGTGGTCCTCGTTTTGCTGGCGGTGTCCGCCATCGCCGCGCAGGCGGTCCTGGAATCGCCTGTTTACCGCCGGCCCCTGGGTGAGGAGCCGGTCGTCAGCCTGTACCGCCATGGCACGGGGGAGCGCCGCACCATCCCCATGGAGGAGTATGTGGCGGGGGTGGTGGCGGCCGAGATGGATCCCCGTTGGCCCGTCGAGGCGCTGGCGGCCCAGGCCGTGATCGCCCGCACCTTCGCGGTGGAACGGCTCGCCCGGGGGGGCGTGCAGAGCGTGCACGGCACCGACGTGTGTGACGACCCCGGCCACTTCCAGGCCTACGACCCCGACGCCATCACGCCGCAGGTGAGACGCGCCGTGGCCCGCACGCGCGGACTGGTCCTGACCTACGGGGGGCAGTTAGCTCAGGCCTTTTACCACGCCCATTCCGGCGGCCACACCGCCACACCCCAGGAAGGGGTGGACTTCCGCGGCGAAGCTCCTTACCTGCAGGCGCGTCCGGACCCTTACAGCGGGGATGACATGCGCTGGAAGGCGCAGGTGACGCCGGCGGAGGTGCGGGCCGCCGCCCGTCGCATGGGCGTGGACGTGGGACAGGTGTTCCCGGCGGAGGTGGTGGCCCGGGGACCCTCGGGGCGGGCGCTGACCTTCCGGTTCGGGGGAAAGGAGGTGCCCGCTGCCCGCTTCCGCCTGGAACTCGACGGTGGCATGCGCATCAGGTCCACCCTGATCGACGGGATGGAGGTGTCGGACGGCCGCCTGGTCGTGAGCGGGAGGGGGTTCGGTCACGGGGTGGGGCTTTCCCAGTTCGGTGCCATGCGCATGGCCCGTGCGGGGTACGATTTCCGTGCCATCCTGGCCTTCTACTATCCGGGCACGGTGCTGGAGCGCCGCTGGCGGTGAGGCAGTGCGCCCGGCCCGGGGCGGAAGGGGAGTGATAAGTTGTCCCGCCCGCGCATACCCTGGGGTGGGAAAGTGTTCCACAAGGGGGGCCCGGGATGGACGACAAGAACCTGGAAGGCCTGGGTGAGCATCTGGTCTCCATCGTCAACCGGGAGAAGCTCGAGGTGCGCGGTGTCTCCCGGGTGGAGTCGTTCGACGAGGAGGAGATCGTGCTGGAGACCGACCTGGGGATGCTCACCATACGGGGGCAGGACCTGCACATCCAGAACGTGGACGTCGAGCAGGGCCAGTTTGTGGTGGAAGGGTTGATCAACGCGTTGCAGTACGCCGCCGTCCCGCGGGTGCGGGGGGCGCGGAGCAAGGGTCGTAGCAGCCTGTGGGACCGCCTCCTGCGGTGACCCCGGGCACGGGACCGTGGTGGGCGTGGGGGACGACCTTTACGCCTTTTCGGTGATGACCCTGGCCGGGATGGGGCTGGGTCTGTCTTTCGACCTGTACCGGGCGGTCCGGTATCTGGGGCGCGTCCGCGGCGGGCTTTCTTTCCTGTTCGACCTGGGGTACGGCCTGGCCGCGGGTGTGTGGCTGGCGGGGTGCCTGGTGGCGGCCAACTGGGGCCAGTTGCGCTGGTACGCCTTTGCCGGCGTGGTCCTCGGGGCCTGGGCCTACTCCTACCTGGGCAGCCCCCTGGTGAGGTACGTCCTGCGGACGACAGGGAGGGCACTGCGTCGTGCGGGGCGCCGGCTGGCCCGGCTGGTGATCCGTCCCCGGCCACCGGCGCCGTGACCGATCCTGACGGGAGGGGGAGGAAAAAGGCACCCCCCTGGCGAATAAGGCCTGTGTACTAAGGTTGTCCACAACTTGTCCACAGGCTGTGCATAACCGGGAGGGCGACCGCCACGCATCTGGAGATTCGCAAGGCCGAGAGACTGAGTTTCCGCGAGCGCCAGGTGGTCGTCCTCAAGGAGATGGGCCTCAGCAACGAGGCGGTGGCGCGCCGGCTGGGGATCGCGGCGACGACCGTGGCCACCCTGTACAACCGGGCGCGCAGCAAAGGGTACGAAGTGGTCATAGTCCTGCCGGGCGAAGCTCTGGGGATTCCGCCCGAGGAAGGACCGCCGGAGGAATGATGGTATGCGCGGGCAGACACAACGGCTCTTTCGGCAGGTCAAGGCGTCATGGCGCCGCCGCTTCCTGCGCGCGCTGGCCCGGTTGGGGGTGGCGACCTTCTGCCTGCTCGTGTTTTCGTCGTTCCTGCACGCCGGCTGGCAGTTGTGGACTCTGAAGCACGAGGAAGCGCGACTGAGGCTGGCAGTGGAGACGCTCAAGGAGCAGAACCGCGCGCTGCGTGCCCAGGTTGAACAAATGCAACGCGATGCGTACATCCAGAAGGCCGCCCGGGAACTGGGGCTGGTTAGACCGGGAGAAATACTGTACTTCCCCGTCAAAGGACAGTCCGCCCCGGCCACTTCTCCTTGACAGTTTCGGGGGGCCCGCCCTATAATGGGCACGGTGCTGCTCGCTCGCACGAGGGGCGGAGCCTCTGCCCGAGGGAGGTACGGTCGCGCCGCATGCCCGGTTTGGAAGTGGGCGCCGTAGTGGAGGGCGTGGTCACAGGCATCACGCGCTTCGGCGCCTTCGTGTTGTTACCTAACGGTCAAACGGGACTGGTGCACATCTCCGAGATTGCCGACGCCTACGTCCGCGACATAAAGGATTACCTGAAGGAGAACGACAGGGTCCTGGTCAAGATCCTGTCGTACGACGAAAAGGGGAAAATAGGACTGTCGGTGCGGCAGGCGCAACCGGGCAGCGGTCCGCGCAAGGATCGGGAACGCCGGCGGGCTGAGTGGATGGCCTTCGAGGACAAGCTGGCCAAGTTCATGAAGGAGAGCGAGGAGAGGCTCACCGATCTCAAGCGACACACCGAATCCAAGCGGGGAGGCCGCGGCGCCAGGTAGCCCGAGCAGCGAGGGCAAGGGGCGCGGTAAGCAGGGCGGCGTGCGGTCCGGTCGCCCGGTAGCTTTAGCGCGAGCGCACACCCAGAAGACGCAGGCCGGGATGGCGGAACAGGCAGACGCGGGGGACTTAAAATCCCTTGGGCGAGGGCCCGTGTGGGTTCAACTCCCACTCCCGGCACCAATTTTTTGTGGAGCAACGAGGGCGTCCGGGCCGGAGCCGGGCCGGAGCCTTCGGGTGCGGAAGGATGAGGGCAAATGGCTTTGCTGGACAGGTTGTTTCGGCCCCGGGCCGTGGCGGTGGTGGGTGCCTCCCGGACACCAGGCAAGATCGGGCATGCGCTGGTGGTCAACCTGCTGGCGTCCGGATTCCGCGGGGCTATATACCCGGTCAACCCGCGCGAGGAAGAGATTGAGGGCTTGAAGTGTTACGCACGTGTGGCCGACATTCCCGAACCGGTGGACGTGGCGGTGATAGCCGTCCCCGCTCCTCTTGTGGCTCAGGTGGCGGAGGATTGCGGCCGGGCTGGCGTGGGTTACCTGGTAGTGATCACGGCCGGCTTCAAGGAAACGGGCAGGGAGGGGGCGGAACGGGAAAAGGAACTGGCCGAGATCTGCCGGCGGTACGGCATGCGCATGGTGGGTCCCAACTGCCTGGGCATCATGGACACTTACACCCCCATGAATGCCACCTTCTCGGCCAATTTGCCGCATCAGGGCCGCATCGCCTTCATCTCCCAGAGCGGAGCCCTGTGTGCCGCAATCCTGGACTGGAGCCTTAAGCAGGGAGTGGGCTTTTCCAAGTTCATCAGCGTGGGTAACAAGGCCGATCTCACCGAGGCGGATTTCATCGAAGATGCCGCCGCCGATCCCGAAACCAGGGTCATCTGCCTTTACCTGGAGAGCGTGGAAGAGGGTTGCCGGTTCGTGCGGGCGTGCCGCCAGGCAAGCCGCACCACCCCCATCCTGGTCATCAAGAGCGGTACCAGCCAGGCCGGGGCCCAGGCCGCTTCGTCCCACACGGGGGCTCTCGCCGGCAGCGACCTGGCGTACGACACCGCCTTCCGCCAGGCGGGGGTGTTGCGCGTCCGCACCATGGAGGAATTGTTCGACCTCGCCCAGGCCTTCGTGCGCCAGCCGGCGCCACCCGGGAACCGGGTGGCCATCGTCACCAACTCGGGCGGTCCCGGCGTGCTGGCGGCCGACGCCATCGAGAACTCGCCCCTTACCATGGCGCGTTTCGAGAAGGAGACCATAGAGCGGCTGCGCGCCGCCCTGCCCGCCGCCGCCAACGTCTTCAACCCGGTGGACGTGATCGGCGACGCGCACTGGGACCGGTACGACGCCGCCCTGGCGGCGGTGCTGGACGACCCCGGTGTGGACAGCGTCCTGGTGGTGCTCACGCCCACGGCCACCGTGGAACCCGACCTGGTGGCGGAGAAGATCGTGGAACACCACCGGCGGCACCCCGAGAAGCCAGTGGTCGCTGCCTTCCTGGGAGGCGCGTCGGTCGAGGGTGCCACCCGGTACCTCCTGGGCAACGGCATCCCCTGCTATCCGTTTCCCGAGCCGGCCATCTTCGCCCTGGCGGGATTGCTCCGCTACCGCGAACTGTCCCGCGCTCCGGCAGCCGAAGAGGAATGGACCTTCCCGGACGTGGATCGTGCTGCCGTCGAGGAAGTGTTCTCGTTCGTGCGGCGGGACAAGCGCGTGGTCCTGCTGGGTTCGGAAGCGTTCCGGGTGGCGGAAGCCTACGGTATACCCTGCGCTCCCTCCTACCTGGCCACCACGCCCGAGGCGGCCAGACGCCTGGCCGAGCACGTGGGCTTCCCCGTGGTGCTCAAGGTGGCCTCGCCCCAGATCCTGCACAAGACCGACGTGGGCGGCGTGAAGGTGGGTCTGGCCACCCCGGAGGAAGTCAAGCGCGCCTTCGTGGACATCATGGAGAGCGTGCACAGTCACCTGCCCGACAGCGTGGTGTACGGCATTGAGGTCCAGAAGATGATGCCGCCGGGCCGCGAACTGATCGTGGGGGTCACCAGGGACGTGCAGTTCGGCCCCCTCATCATGTTCGGCCTGGGAGGCGTCTACGTGAACCTGCTCAAGGACGTGGCCTTCCGGCTGGCCCACGGCCTCACGCGCGAGGAGGCCCACGCCATGATCCGGGAGACGCGGGCTTACACCCTGCTGCGGGGATTCCGTGGAGAAAGCCCGGCCGACATCGAGGCCCTGGTGGATACCATCGGTCGGGTGGCGCAACTGGTGCGGGATTTCCCGGAGATCACGGAGATGGATATCAACCCGCTGTTCGCCTACGAGAAGGGGCTGGCCGCCCTGGACGTGAAGATTACCATAAGATGAGGTGGAGAAGATGAAGAGCCTGTACCTGTTGGGAACCACTCCCGGTTGCGGCAAGACCGCGCTCGCCGTGGGGATGGCCCAGAAGCTGAGGGACGCCGGGTTCACCGTGGGCTACTTCAAGCCGGTGGGGAGTGTGCCCACGGGGTACAGGCGGGTGGACGAAGATGCCTCCCTCATGGCGAGCCTGCTCGCCATGGGTGCTCCGCCCGAGAAGCTCACCCTGGTTTCGGCCGGGCCCTACTACCTGACCCGTTATGAGCAGCCGGGCACCCTCCTGGAGGAGATCCGGGAGGCCTTCCGACACGCTTCCGAAGGACGCGACGTCATGCTGATCGAAGACCCCGGTCGCCCGCACCTCCTGCTCACGCTGGGCCTCGATGCCGTTTCCCTGGCCGGGCACCTGGACGCGCAGGCGGTGCTGGTGAGCCGGGTGGAAAACGACTTCAGCGTCGATCGCGCCCTCCTTTTCGCCCAGTACCTGCGCTGCCGGCGCGTGCCTCTGCTGGGCGTGGTGTTCAACAATGTGCCCCGGCCCCTGCTGGACAAGACGCGGGGAGTGTACGCCCCCCTGATCGAACGGGAAGGGGTACGGGGGCTGGGCGTGCTGCCGTGCCGGCCGGAGATTGCCGCGCCCACCGTGCAGGAGTTCGTGGACGTCCTGGGCGGCGAGGTCCTCGTGGGGGAAGAGCACCTGGACAACCTGGTGGAAGAGATCATGATCGGGGCCATGACGCTGGAGAGCGCTCTCGGCTACCTGCGGCGCGCTCCCCGCAAGGCCCTCATCACGGGTGGCGACCGCACCGACATGTGCATGGCCGCCCTGGAGACGGACACCGCGGTCCTCATCCTGACGGGTGGCCTGTTCCCCAACGTCAACGTCCTGGCCCGCGCCGCCGAGCGCGGCGTGCCCGTCATGCTCGTCCACTACGACACCTACACCACGGTGCAGAAGCTGCAGGAGGTGGCCAGGAAGATCAAGCCCGACGACGCAGAAGCCCTCTCCCTCTGCCGGCAGCTGGTGGACGAGGGCATTGCCTGGGACGCTATCGTCACGGCCCTCCGTTCCTGACGGGCCGCGGCTGCTTTGCTTGACGCGGGCGGGCTGGTGTCCGTATAATAGGCGTTGGCCGGTGGCGGCGTAGCTCAGCTGGTTAGAGCACGCGGTTCATACCCGCGGTGTCGCTGGTTCGAATCCAGCCGCCGCTACCACAATCGGGTGGACCATTAGCTCAACTGGTAGAGCATCCGACTCTTAATCGGAGGGTTGCAGGTTCGAGTCCTGCATGGTCCACCAGCAAAATCTTAGAGCCGCAAGGGTTTGCGGCTTTTCTTGTTTCTGGAAGCGGGTTTCCGACACAAAATCGGTGCCCAATCGGTGCCGTAACTGCGCACAGGTCTTCCAGCTTCGCGGCGGCCTGTTCCTGGAACCCGGGCAGCAGGTGGGTGTACGCCCTGGGCCAGGAGCAGCGTGGCGAAGGTGCCCGGGGCACAAGGCCCACAGTGCGGCGTTCCAATCGGCAGGATTTGTCTGCCCCCGCGGTCGCCTGGCTTCACGCAGACGATCTCGTACCAGGCTTGACTGCGGAGCGATTACTACTTAAGATTAGTTCCAGATGGCGGGATGAGCCGCCACACGCAGAGAGGAGGTTTGAGCGATGAACGTGGATCTGATCAACGAGGTGAAGCTGGGGGTAGCCAAGGGGACGGCAGTGGGAGAGGCGGTGGAGCACAATTTCCGCGGAGAGACCGCCGAGGTGGGGTTCTATCTGGCCATGGCCCGGCAGGCCTACCGGGAGGGCTACCCCGAGGTAGGCGAGGTGCTGGTGCGGATCGCCCTCGAGGAGGCGTGGCACGCAGCCGGATACGCCGAACTGGCCGGCCTGATCTCCCCTTCGACGGCTGAGAACTTAAAGAAGATGCTGGCCGGCGAACAGGCGGCCAATAGGGCCAAGCGGGAGGCAGCCGTCAAGGCCAAGGAGGCAGGTGTGGATCCGGCCCACGACTTCTTCGACGAGACCTCGCGGGACGAGGCCCGGCACGCCCGGGCCCTGGCAGGGTTGCTGGGTCGTTACTTCTCTGGGATCTGATTCTGCCGGCAAAATCGCGGAGGTCCTGCGAACAATATAAGTGAACGAGTTGTTAGCCCCCAAAAAAGGCAAACCCGGCGAAAGCCGGGGGCGCAAAGCCACGGGGCCTAAGGCGTAACGCTATGGCAGCCCGGCCGCTGGGGGATCCCGGAACTCCCTCCCGGCCCGTCGGCTGCCGCCAGGAGGTGGTCGACGGGCCGGGTCTTTTGTTCCGAGCGGGTGGCCGGGTTTGCTGCCCGCGTTCCTGTCCGTGAGCG
>Ga0080004_1129148_pt1 | contig 10390 bp, 5 predicted proteins | sample WasSprMetagenome_FD_69207 | JGI IMG/M metagenome (GOLD analysis project Ga0080004, IMG submission 69207) | Sulfidic aquatic microbial communities from Washburn Spring, Yellowstone National Park, USA - WS (SPADES assembly) (version 2) | ecosystem: Environmental > Aquatic > Thermal springs > Hot...
CGCATCAATTAGACTCTTACACTAAACTTTGTGAAGAGATACTCAATGCATTGCATGTAGCTAGAGAAGGTGATAAAGTCATTGTAGGTGGTGTAATCGGTTACTCAAATGAGGGTTCTTGCGAAAATTTATTTGCTAAGGCAAAAGCTTGTTCCATAATTCATCGAGTCGCTACACACTTTATTAATATAAATAAGATCCGAAGTATGCTAGATGAATGTAAAAGCAAAAAGAGAGAAAACCTCTACGATTGTAATGCCTATAGGGCATATGTTTACAGTAACATTGTTCAGCTATATGCTAAGGCGGGGGGAATCCCCTGGATACCAGGGGAAAACCTTCTTCAAAACACAGCGGCAATAGGTCTTGCTACCGCTAGAATGGACAAAGAATACGTTGTTGGTGTAGCATTTGCAATTGCGTTTTTAGGTAAGGAAATTAAAAGTTTTTTAACGACTAGCACATATAATTTAAGTGCTCTTGACAAAGATATTCTTAAGTCTAAAGGAATATACATACCTAGAAAAACAGTCGAAGAACTCCTTAAAGGAATACTCGTTGCTTGCAAAAAACGGATTCGAATTATCAGGAGGTTCGTTATTTTCCAAACACCGATTGTTGTTCAAGAAGAGTTGACAGGGATAAGTGAAGTTCTACGAGAAAGCGACTGGTTTCTTGTTCATGTTAAAAATTATGGTTTTCCAAAGAGAATATATAATACTCTAACAAGAGATTGGGGTCCCTATAGGGGAACCTATCTGTTGGATAAAGATTACTTGAATTCTTTCAAAAATGCTGGAATCCTAAAAGCAGTCCTAGTAACAACTGGGAGAGCTTCTATAACAAGCAGTAGGGGTGAGGAGGAGATTCTGCTTTACAAGGCTACACCTAGACCAATTGAACTAGAAATCTATGCCAGTCGCTACGCCGACTCTGAACCCCTTGGCCTTTCAATACATATTGGTAGGCTGATTCTTCTGTTGAGCAAGTTAGACTGGGAGGCCTACACTTATTGGCCAAAGTTACCCTTTGTAATTAAATACGCACAGAGAGTTGCCACGATTATTTCTAAAGTTGATGAAAAAACTAGGAATGACCTTAAAAATGCTTTAAGTCTTACACCTGAACTAAGATATATCATGTAACTTGTTGAATTTAAGGGTTATTTCCTCAAACCTATCTCCAAGAGGATCATAAATATAACCATTAATCGAGATTACATTGGCAATATTCAGGTAATTTTTCAATAAATCACCTATTTTTTCTGCACGCACTCTTGGATTCATCCTTGCTTCTTGCAAGTACTTATCGTAAAGATTTATTGATAACCTTTTGCTCAGTGTTTTCATCTCTCCATGAGAAAGGGGTTTAGTTTCCCTATTAATTTCATTTTCTTCGAATGCTTGCGTTATAATGTCGAACCACAAGTAGCCTCTGTGTTTGGGTGTGACCTCAAAAAGTATTCTTAGCCCAGTGCAGATTCTGTAATTATACTCGCTTGAACTAGCGACATCTTCGCAGGTAAAATAGACTCTCAGTCCTTCTCTAACCATGCTTCTTCTTAATAGTATTATCCTGCTTTTGTTTTGCCATGTTCTTTTAAAATAAGAATAGAGGAGAGATCTAGTAATAATAAAGTGGCTTGGATTATCATATGGGATTAGTTCCTCTAAAGAGGGCATCCTCCATGTGTAAGTTAAAGCATCCTTGCTGTGAGTATAGAAACTATCAAGAGTGATTCTTAAAGCATTTATTATTGATTTTTGGTTGCTGCCAAACATAAAGTACAACAAATTATTATGCGGAAACGCATCGATACCTATTAGTCTCAAAGATGGGAGCAAATCTCTGAAGATTAGAGGATAACCTTTCTCAGGCTTCTGCACGGATAATGGAATTGCATTAACTCTCAATTTTTCTAGAGCTTTCTCATCTGTTAAAAAGATATAAAACAAAATTCCTGATCGAGACAATTTTTCACCAGATGAAACATGGTTACTCGACATTGCCCCAGCCCTCATTGCTCCCTATATGCTCTGATGATCTAAAAATTTCTTTTAAATTCTTGAGCTGTTGCTGAAGTTCCTTAACCTTTATCCTATCATTATGTAGATGAATTGCTAACAGAGATATTGGAATTAAAATGAAGAAAATATGAAGACATACCCCAATAATTTGAGGGAGAGGCGCAATAAAAGTTTCAAGTAACTTCTCTATAGCTCCGGCAAACCCTCCAATTAGAGACCATACAACTAAGCTTATCTCATATTTTCTTTCGAGAAATGATTCCAAGGAGGTTAAGACATTAAGTATCTCTTTTGATTGATTTTGGGAGATAATAATGTTGTCACCTGAAACATAATGTATAGATTGAAGATGATTTGTCAAGAGTGCTAGATCAACTATTATCCAGGAACTTTTAGTCAAAAATCTAGGCTTTGAGGCATCAAGGTCGGTCAGCAATTTTTCAAAAAGCTTTATTTTTATTTCTTGCCTACCCTTTTGCGCGACCTCTGAAACAAGACCGTATGTTAGCATGTTTAAAGCTGAAAGATGAACGCTAGGAGAACCTTGCTTAATGTATCTTTCTATCCAGTTTTCTATTCTCTTGAGTTCTCTTTCGGCCTGATCTTTGTCTCGATTCATGTAAATTTTTAGAACTTCTGCAAAATAGGAATAAGTGCAAAAGGTGAAATATCTAGCCATGTTACTATCTTCGCATCGATATTTCAAATTCGATAGAAGCTCTTTTTCCTCTAGCTGATCAATAACAACATAGGAAAGACCTATGCATTTGCTAAGTATTGGAGAGGAACTAATATCGGCGGTGCGTTTTGATTCTTCAATATAGTAGTTAAAGGCTGTTGCGAGAAATTTTTCCAGCTGTTTTTTCTCGGGCGAGCCATTGGACAATATTGTGAAAAGAATGACAGCGGCTTCAATGTCTTCATCTGTGAGATACTCCATTGGCTTACCAAGGATTTTCTTTGAGAATCGTCCGGCTTTTGTTTTAATTTGATCGCAAATTAGGCTGTAATCTTTATCGCATCCGCTAATATAGTAATCCTTAAATAATCCCCAAGCGCTTGTTAAAATTTTTGAGTCAGACTTGGACAATTGACGAAACAGCTCTGTAGCAGTCAACATAGGGTTCTTATGGAACTTTGCAGGAGGAGCCTGGATCGAGGCAGTATTCGGTGTTACAATGCTAATTTTTATCCCTATTACGGTTTCGACAAAAAATTTAAAAATTTCACCATACAAGTGTGTGCTACACAGCACTTGCACGCAATGCTAGTCTATACTCATAAATATGTTGATGAGAATGAGTATACTGTTGTGAGTTTGTCTGAGCGCTGTGTTGCTGTGCTTTCCATTTCATTCATTGTTGCAATCTGCCCTGTTCCTGTCGAATCCTCTACTGTTCTGGGAAATAGCAATGTTCACCAAATGGTTACTAGCTAGACTGTTTTGTGCATAAAGTTGCTTGTGAGGAAAAACAGCGATTATAGATATTCTAAACTTGTAGCAATAACGCGTGAATAGTAGTAGCCGGCCACACGGTGTTTATAAGAAGAGGTGAGTAGTGTATGTGCGTAATCAAAGGCTAATATCAGAAGCGTATCATCCACTGCAGGGTCGCTCTAATCGAGAAGCGGATCTGAATAAAACCTTAGGCAGAAGTGTAAGTATTAGGGCTAGATGAGGTAGTAGAAGAGCTTCAGGAGAGCGAGCTTGAGTTCCTCCTCGCTCCGCGCCTCAGCCGCCTCGCGGAAAAGCCTGCGGGGAAGCCTATTATCGTATCGCATCCATGCTAGCTTTGCATGCGCTCTCGCAAGCCCCTCGTCGCCATTGGCTAGTGCCCAGAGCATTAGAGTGAAGCTTGCGAGCGGGTTTTTGGGTGCCCAGAGCTGCACCACGGTGCTTGCATCACGCTTGTCTATGAAGTCTCTAAGTTCTCGGTAGAACCGCTCAACAACCGCTAACTCCTCATGGTCTTGTACAAGGTTTCTCTCCTGTAAGTTGGTAAATCTTTCTCTTAGTTTCTTTTGAGACCAGGTTTTTAAATTAACAGTTTCATACTCATCTCCACTTATAGCATTAACTATCATACGGCAATTTTCTTTTTCTTCGTCTCTGAGCTTATCACACTCTTCACGCGCGTTTCCAGGCAGACCTATAAGGATATTTAATGCTGGCCAAAATGTAGCATCGCTACCGATCTTTAGTACCTCTGCGACCTCTCGTGGTTCAAGTCTCTGTAATTTTACTCCAAATAACATGAGGAGAAGTCTAAGAACAACATTTACGTGTGGGAAAAACCTAAGGAGAGATTCCCACTTATTAAGCAGATTTGATACCTCATCTATTCTCTTTTCGAGTGCCAAAAAGACCAGGTACTCTTCCAATGCAAAAGTCTCCGTGACAAACGACAATTCCTGTAATTCCTGTCTCATATACTTCTTCGCCTTGCTACGCAAATCTTCGAATACTTTTGCCCTTATCCTCAACTCATCTAGGCTTTCAGCACTTAGCACGCGGCACCGCTCGGCCCACTTATAAGACTCCAGGTATCTCTCATAATTTTCGAGTTCTCTAGCCGTCTTAGCCGACTCCAAGAAAAGTTCCCTAGCAACTTCCAAGTCATCATTTTTCATCTTGTACCTTGCCAGCAAGAAAGCAAGGGATTCCCTGAGTTCCTTCACTAGTTGATTGAAGTTCTCCGGCCTAAATGCTCGCAATATTGCCCACTCTGTTGCCTGTTTGTTTGGTTTCTCTTTCTCCATCTCTTTGAGTCTTTTGAGGAGTCTCTCGGCTCTACTCGCTGGGTCTCCACTACTACATAGCTTCATATAATAATAAAGCTCAAGTCGCAGAGTATAAGTCTCGGCTATGTCCCGAAGCTGATCCTCTAATTCATTTAGGAGAGTGCATATCAGCTCCTCTAGTCGATTCTTCGGTACCCGAAAATACAACGGATCTTGTATGCGTATTTTGTAATACACATGTATGGCTTCCACCAATGACCACTCATTTCTCTTTAGCTCTTCCCAATGTTTCTTGATTATTGCATCTAGAGATTCAGCAATCTCACGAATGATCCTCTCATGGGACAATAAAAGCACTGGGATTCCTGATACTAGGAGAATGTAATAGTGTGGCGCTAGCTCTTTAAGCCCGCTGAAAAGATTTAGAATTACAATAGGAGACTTCACATTGAGGGTATAGCGAACAGCATGGGACGCAACGTGGAGTGCGAGCTCGGCCTCCCAAGACTCTGCGCTTTCGCCAAGTTCAGCCGCACCTACAACTGCGAGGGCTAGGCCCAGTCCATAATATAGTTCATTTAAGTACGCGTAGCCTTCCCTATGCCAGTTTTCCTCTAGACACTTGATCTCCTCAGCCGCTTCTTTGTGATAATAGGCTAGAGGCTGTGTGAACACGCTTGGCATTTGAAGCATGACTTTAACGACTAACGGTGAGATTAACGCTTCGGTGTCGCGTACAAGAAGGTAGCTATCTAGCTCGCAATGCTTTAGAGACTCACTTGTCAACAAGCAAGGCTTCATCGTTTCGAGAGAGATTGGATAAAATGACGTGAGAGCAAAGCCGGCTATTAGCGCTAGTCTGCGCCAGCACGCAGGCGCATAGGCTTTAAGTACTGCTGCAAGCCTCTCGCCAAAAAACAGTAGAAGTGCCTCTTTTTGATTGTTAACGCCTGTTCTGCTTGTCTCACTGACAATCTTGTTTAAAGCCCATTCAAGTACATCCTGCTCGCCACCCGGGCCTTGCTGGTAGCCAGCCAGCTTTGGGATATACTGTGCGTATGTCTTTTTTGCCTCCTCGTCTTTGAAGCCGCAGAGCTCACTTAGGGTTTCTTCTATTAAATCTTCATGGGGAATGCTGAGCCACTTGGCTACAGGCTCCAACTCCTCGTCCCCCAAATCCTGGAGTGTGAATCTTTTTTCTTCGATTTCACTGGGCTCGAGGAAGCGCCAGGGTTGTTGTCTCGAAGCCGCCGTCAAGTAGGTTATGCCCTCGGGGATAGGACCAAAAGCCGCATGTAGCAATAAAGGTACAGCAACCCTTCTTGCTAAGTCTTCGTTGCCTTTGAGGAGTATACTCCACAGATAATAAGCGAGGAAAAGTTTCGGCTTTCCCTTAGCCTCTTCAACTATTTTCCACACTTCTCCGATCCTGCATCCCTTGTTGCGTAGCGTTAGGCCTGCATACTTCGCTATTAGTGTGTAGCCCCCCTCGAACATTGCGATGTTCTTTGCTAGCTCCTTGAAGTCTCTATGGCAACCCGAATATGCCTTAATAATCTCTTCTAGGAAGCAATGATCCCTAAGGTCTATGGGCAAAGTATGGGTCTTAAGTGACTCCCTAAGCTGGGGGCTCAGCCCCTCGTAGAGTTGGTTGTAGAGGTCGCTGGGCAGCACAGCGAGTACAAGCACACGAGTCTCACTCCTAGCTAGCTCAAGGAGCTCTTGCAGAGTATTCTTGGCAACCTCTGTATTTGTAGCCTCCCGCATTTCTCCCGCGAAAGCACCTGGCTTGTAATAGGCGTGGAGTGGTGAGGGGTCGTAGAGCACGAGGAACCTCTTCCCAGTATCCTTCACCAAGTTCTCGAGCCTCGAAGCCTCCCCCACGTCGAGCTTGTCTACGTAGAGGATTGCATCGGCATGTCCCCTCGATAGCGCTAGCCAGGCTGTGTAGGCTGCAAGCGTAGACTTGCCAATACCCTTCGGCCCCTCAAGGACTACAAAGCCCCCCTCTAACCTCTTTACGACTTCTCCAGCCAGTTTTTCGAAGGAGCCCGCAGTCACAAGCTCTGCTTCAACCCTCCCCCTCTCCTCTTGGCTCGCGATCACAGGCCTACCCTTCTCCACTTTGAAGTTGGAGTAGAGCAAGCCCGCCTCAAGCTCGTGCGCATAGAACAGCTTTACACCGATTTCAAGGGCCTCAACCTTCCCTCTCAACCTGTTCAGCTCTTCTTCAATCTCGCTTAGGCGTTTCTCAATTAGTCGCTTCAACCGCTCTTCAAATTCTTTGCCCCCTAGCTTCTCCAGCTCCTTCCTCAGCTCTTCCCTCGTTATGACTTCTCCACTTGCGAGCTTCGCGAGGTTCTTTACGAAGACCTTGAACGTGGCGTCATCCATGCCCCATTCCAGCGCTACCTGGTCTACTACTGTCTCTAGCTCTTCTCTGTGTAAGTAGGATGTTGCCTTCCGGGCTGATATAACAAGTCTTGCTAGACCCGCGGCAACAATATTCCTTGCCTCTGGCCTTGTCCATCCTTCTAAAAGCCTTGAGGCAAACTCCTCGGCGCCCTCAGCTGGAACCTCGCCAACTTTTTCAAGGAGTTTTTGAGCGGCTTCGCGGAGGTTTAAGCTTGCGAGTGGCCCAAGTAGTTGACCCACGGCTAGTGCAACCGGTGCTCCAAGAGGTGCTGTTACGAAAGCAATCATCATCTTGTCCACAGTCTCGGCCAAGTAATCTTTCAGCCCAATCTTGCCTGGGCTCAGCGCTAGAATGGCTTCTTTAGCCTTTTTCAGCTCTTCAAGCTCCTTGGGGCTCCAGTCTCTGAGGAGGGTCGAGGAGTAGCCTTTAGCCCTGTGCTTGTAGGCTTTTCCGAGCCAAGTGTGCTCTACTCTGGCGAGCTTCTTCACATCTTTGCTGGGCCAGTTGAGCTCCTTGGTAGCCCTGCTGTACAGGGCGGGTAGATAGAGGAGCTCTACTCTGACATTCGGCAACACCTGCTTCAGACCGTGCTTCAGCACGACTGCATCAAAGGAGCTCTCAGGGACAACTGCTAAGGGTTTCCCAGCTTTGTTCCTCAGCTTGTCAACTACCTCATCTATGCTTTCATATTCCTCGACTTCCTGACCTGGATACTCGAGTTTCTCCTTAAAGCCCCTGTAGACATAGGCTTTGGAAAAGTATTGCTTGTTTAGTAATAGGTGTCTGAGAAGCTCAGCCCTCGAGGAGCCACATGGAGCCAGAACAACAACATTACTCTTCGTTGCATGCTTTTCCAGCCACTCTGTAGCCAATGAGAAGGTTTTACTCATTAGTTTTTCGTAGTTTGTCTCAGGATGCCCAACATTTATACCTCCTAGAGAAACTCCCATTGTGTCTAATATTTCAATGACGTCAAATATATGTTACCATTCCCATTAGTAAGAAAACGCTTTAAAAATTGCTCAAGCCACCTTTTCGGGACTAAGGTGTAGAAATTCTTCGGCAAGCCCATAACGTAAGCTCAGAGAGATAATCAAGAGCCTTTGCTAATAACAAGATTAGCAAAGGGAATATTAGAGATAATCTCCAGACAACTTCCTTTGTGCTAGAAGGCGATTTTTCTCTCTTGGAGTATTTAAAGTTCAATTGTTGTTTAAGCTACAGCGAGATCTTTTCGACACGATTCGGAAAAGAAGTTTTAATGGTTAGATATTTTGAAGTGGTTTGCAAAAACTTAAATTATGAGCCAGTATAAAAAGATAGAAGAATGCCTGAAAAGTGCAAGTATGAACAAGTATATTATGATTTTACTTCCGATGAAGTTAAAACTTATAAATGCGAGGAAGATGCGGTAAAAGACGGATACTGTATTTTTCATCATCCAGAGTATTGGAAAGAACACAAAGAAGAAGTTAGAAAAAAGTTCATGGAAAAAGTTGAAGATGCTATAAACAATAAAAAGCCTTTAATCTGTATTGGCTATCAATTACCCAAAGTTGATCTTTCCCAGAAAACGTTTGAAGCCCCTGTTTATTTTACTAAAGCAATTTTTCATGAAGAAGCAAACTTTAGCGGAGCGATATTCTCTTCAGATGTATACTTTAACGTGACTACATTCTCTTCTGGAGCAAACTTTAGTGGGGCTACGTTTTCTTCTAGGGCAGACTTTAGTGGGGCTAAATTCTCTCGTGTGGACTTTGAGAATGCTGATTTCGAAGGAGTTACAGCATTTGAATACCTAATAACAACTAATAACTCTTTTATTGTTTTTGAGTCGTGCAAGTTTAAAGAACCTCGCCTGGTGTCTTTTAGGGAAACAGACACCATGAGGTTTCTTTTCTTGAGTACCGATATCGAGAAGATAAGCCTTAGGAATGCGAAATTCGACGAGAAGATTTTAAAGGTTCATGAGCTTTTAAAGGATCCTAAGCTTTTAAAGGATCTTAAATCTCGAATCGATTATACGTTTGATGATGTTATTGAAACATATGGAAGGCTTAGGGGAAACTTTGAGAGGAACCATAGGTTTTCAGAGGCTGGAAAGTTCTTTATTGGAGAAATGGAAGCTAGAAGAACGAGAAAGTACTATGAGTTTTTAAGAGAGCATGAAAAGTCTAAAAAAGAAGGTGTCAAGGAATGGCTTTCATTTAATCTCAAGAAGCTCTATTTAAAAGTATACACTGACCTTATATCGCCTTTTGCCCTTTACAAGGCTTTTTCAGAGTATGGAGAGAGCATCACAAGGCCGATTGCCTGGTCTCTCTTAACGATATTTGCAACGCCTATACTCTTTACTCTTCTTGAAGGACAAACTTCACCTCAATCCTTCATTAAGTGTTATAGTAGTAATCTTGTAAAAAGCATTGGATTGTTTGCTCAAATTCTTCCAGTAGACTATCCCCCACCATCCTTAATAACTTTAATCGAGGTACTTGAAAAGCTTCTTGCAATTTTGTTTGTCGGCCTTGAATTGATGGCTTTGAAGAGAAGACTTGAAAGGCATCGATAGGAAAGTATTAGGAAAGTATATTGTTGTTTTTACTGCGCTTTTCAAAAGATAGTTTATGAGTATGATTCTAAAACCCTTTCGTGCCTGGTGCGAATTATTGCTGGAAGTGCAAAGCAAAAATAAGTTGAACACAGGAGCGCGCGCTAAGGATCAAACAAACTTTGAGCTTATTTTTCCTCTATTATCGACTTTCATGTAGAGTGCTTTTGCTCCTTTTTTCTTAGCAACTTTTCGAAGTCTGTGTTTTTCCCTCCTCCTTAGACTTGACGTCCCGCTTTTGACCTGTATCAGTAGCTTTCTCCCGCCTTTCAAGGCATAGAGATCGTAGGGCCCCTTACTTCCCTTGCTTTGCTTGACCAACCAGCCCTTTTTCTCAAGTCTTTTCTTTACAATTCTTTCAGCCCTAATTCCCTTCGCGTAGCTCGATTTTCTTCCCATAAGTTTCATCATACTCATACCTATTTATGCATAGCGCGCCTGTAATCGAATGTTTTTAAGGTGACTTTTGTTCGAATTTGCGAGTTTTTCTTGTTTTATTTTTGTTGCATGTGTTTTTGGTATGGCGGTGTGGTTTGGTGTTGATGCTGTTGCTGGCGAGATGTGGCTTGGGCCTGTTTTTGCTTCTGGGGTTAGGAG
>Ga0080004_1133714_pt1 | contig 10389 bp, 9 predicted proteins | sample WasSprMetagenome_FD_69207 | JGI IMG/M metagenome (GOLD analysis project Ga0080004, IMG submission 69207) | Sulfidic aquatic microbial communities from Washburn Spring, Yellowstone National Park, USA - WS (SPADES assembly) (version 2) | ecosystem: Environmental > Aquatic > Thermal springs > Hot...
CTCGGCGTTATAATTCCTGAGAGTGTTGATAAACGTGCCAGTGAGAGTTAAAGTTTTTATCGAAAGCATTCTAAGTAATAAAAGAATTAATACTTTGGCGTTACTAAACACAGGGATCTTTTCAAAAACATTTTTAATTCTTAAGCGAAATATCAGGAAGCATATTTCTATGAATCCTATTTCAGGCAGAAAGCGACAATAACAGATCTTAGTTAATATAGTGTCATGCAGGCTGTTGTTCCTAGAAAATCTTTGAAGAACTAAAGTTTCTTACAGTCAGCAGAAAAACTATATAGATTGTTAAAGAGGAATCACAGAATTTCTCGATACATGTTTTGAGATTTTCTGATTACGTTGAAGAACTTGATTCTATATTAGTCAGATCTCTTCTATCTCTTTGATAGTCTTTATATAAAACCTGAAAGATCATTAATGATGTTTCTTCTCTGGATGAAACAAACCTTATCTTATATATATACTATACATATAAAAAATAATTAAGATAATCAATAAAAATGTTCATGAGTGAAAATTCTAGTAAGTTGACGTTATTTTACAGAATAAATGAAGCAGGTTGTTATAGAAACATCGGGCTAGAAAGTGTTATAGCTAACTGTCGTAAAAATGTTGTCTTTATTTGTAGCATGACACTATTAAAATAATTATCATAGATCTATTAATGAGCAGTAGATGTATATTGTTTCCCCTTTTTGACTAGGCTTATTACGCTTTCGATATCCTCAGATGACGTCAGAAAATTTATTGCTATTAATACTGGTATAATTATATAAATCCTTTGATTTACTGAAACAGAATAAGATATCCTTTCCAGCCTCTTACTAGAATCTTTCTGCCTCTTATCTTGCCCCTCATCTATCTCTACCTTTTGTTCTAGCATTGTTAATGAAATAGGAACGGTATAAGACATGACAAATGTTATTGGCATTAAGAAAGTAAATTTAGACGATAAGTTATTTATCGAATTAATTAATGAAAAATCTTGGTAAAGGGATAATAATTTTTGAATATTCTTGCTATTATTTGCAATCGTTAAATCTGTGTCTACAATAGAGTATTTTTCAAAAAGAATTTTGATTATATCAGGGTTTAAAATACTTTCATTTACATCTTCATAATCAATATATTCGATGAGCCAATCTCGAAAAAGATGTTGAACAGTTGTTTTAATCCTTTTTAAAGCGTCGTTAACAGCTAGTTTAATAGTGTTCTCATATGCAAGTCTGCATTTGATACTTTCACACTTCTCATGCCATCTTTTTCCAGTCTCGTCTTTTATAAGTTCATAAAGGTAAAAATCTATATATATGCACGAAGTAAACTTTTCGCTATCATTAATATTGTTATCTCTGTTTTCATTAACCTTAGTTTTATCATCAAGTTCTATATTTGAATGGATGTGTTTGCATATCTCGACGATAATTTTTGATAATTTATTCTCTCTACTTAATTCCTTCTCAGAACTATTATACTTTTGCGTCTTTGGTAGAAGAAGATTCGCTGATGGCATGATTACTAAGACCATTTTCTTAAACGAGGGAATAAACCCTGATCTTACATTTGAAGCTGGGGAATAGAGAAGATCCCAAGGGTTTGCCAATAGAAATAGCGTCATAGATAATAAGATTTTCTCCCATCGGGATAATCCGAACTCCACTGATCTTCCAATCCTTAATAAGGTCATATAAATTATTGCCTGAATAATTTTCTCGCCTTTAATATCTACTTTTTTGATGTCATCTTTTTTATCCCGAGGAACATCGTATGATTTGAAGCCAGGTATTATTATGCTAATGTTGATGTAAGAGAACAAAAATGCAATCAATAATATCATTATTGGGGTTAAAAGAAAAGAATGTGATGAGATAGATATTGGCATGTCCCAACCAATGGCTTTAAAAAGATATAATGTGGCTATAGGCATCAAGATCAAATTATTTATTAATGAGGTAATTATCATGAAATTGCCGAATATGATTTTTAATAAAAACGTTTTTCCTCCGCTTTTTCTCAAGATCTCACTAATTTTTCTGATAAAGATCTTGGAAGACGCATCCATAAGATTCTTTTCGAAATCGTACACGTTAATATTATCAGCATTAGAAAGGATCTCACTGATCTCAATCATATTTAACGAGAATAATCTCTTATAATTATTTCTGATAAAATTATATTCAACATAATAACTTAAGCCGATCGAAAGTATTATCAGAATCAATGTCAACAAAGCATAAAAAGTTCCGTTGACAGGGATCTCAGGAATAATTAGTTGATATAGAATAGCCATAGATAGATATAAAAGAATTTTTGAAGAAACATGAAGAAGTTTATGCACGTACCCTAACTCTAGCTCTTTTTCAAATATTTTCTCTATTATATCAAAAAGACTCATAGCTGCACACTCTATAGAAAATATATTGTGTAAAATCTTTTATTCTACACGTTTCGTTTAGGTTGTATAAAAAAGATCTTTAATATACTTTCTCACGTCTAACATATAAAGCTCTACTAGGAATCTGTCGCAGGAGATATTGATTAAAATATTCATGATACAAGTCTTTGATGCGCTGTTCAGTTGAAAGAAATATTCCTAATATCTGTCTAATTTGTCTAAATAATAGTAATATGGTATATAGAGTGCTATCTATATATCTTGAAAAATTAAAAGAAACTTGTTCAGCTGTATAGAGGTTTGTCTGTTTTTAGATGTGAAATATTATATAACAGCTGATGACATCTATATCATTGTTATAGTTGAGGGAGATGCTAGGACCGTGCTTGAGCGCTGATTAAAAGTGGCGTAAAGATTTAAAGATCTTGATCCTATTCTCATACCATAGCCTAGCAAGACTGATATATCTTCAACAAAGTTTGAGTAGCTATCTTGGCAAGTTCTTTGTTAAAATAGGTTTACATCTCTAGGAGGTCATATTTTTCTAATTTGAATTAAAGATGATCAGGCCTGGAGATATATTTAAAATAAAGATCCTAGCCTAAGTTATTTTATATCAGTTATCATCGATCTTTTATAGATAGAGATCATCTTTTACGTCGAGAATAAAATCTTTTATTAATTAACAACTATCTTTAATAATATTTGATGGTCATTTGATTTATGAAGCCAGTTGAAAGAAAGATCGAGTGTGCCAGAGAATTTGCCGAAGGTCTCTGTGATGTTGATAGTGACGTGGATATTCTTGTTGTAGTTGATAGAGTCTCGAATGATATTAAGAATATTGTTGCAGAGTCCGTCTTCGAGATCAGTATAAAATTTCATGAGCCCATAGAATATATTATTATGAGTATTGAGGAGTATAAATCAAGAGGAAAAGACGATCCATTTAAGTATGAGGTTGGGCAATATGGCATGATTCTTTATAATGATCCAAAGTCTGAGAAGGAGATAATTAAAGATTAATGAACCAGCTTAAGAATATTATGATAAACAGTGTTAGGCCTATATTATGAAAAATAATGATCTTTCATTCTGTCAGATCCTATATATAGATGGGTCTGTATATGAAAAATTTTCCTCATGGAATCCTAAGATCAAGAATATGTTGTAGATATATCAGCAGACATCTTTACTTAATTTCTCGAGATAAACTATCTCTCAGACCTAGACTCTTTAACATCTTCCACCCACTCTTCTACACTAACATTCATATTTTCTAATGCTTCATCAATTATCTTCTTTAATCTCTTCATCTTAACTCTCTTAATCTCCTCAAGACTCTTCATATTCTTCTCTCTAATATTTTTATTCAATTTCTCAGTCTCTTCTCTCAAAGACTTCTTCACCTATAGACCTGATCTATTCTCTAATTATCTCTTACGACATAAATATATAAACACCTCTTATCATATCGTCTCTGCAATACGCATGTTGATGCACAAAGATCTTGCTAAACAAATATTATAAATACTCTAAGATGACAGCACCATATTATTTATTATTTACAAATTGTCTATTGTCAAACAAAAGATCTGGTGTGATTCTATACTACGAAAGATCATTCATAAATATTTTATTGTCAATAGAATATGTTTCCACATTATTTTCAGAATATAAAGCTCTCAACTTTTCTTAAAACGACTGTTGTTGTGTCAGGCATCATATTTGCTCTCTCAATTGTTAAAAGACCTATGATTATATTCTCATCAAAACCGTTTTGGGCTAGAACCTTCTTAACGCTCTCAGTTATGTCTGCTACTGCAACAATCTCATATCTCAAGATCTCCCCTCGATCTCAAGCATTGACATAACCGCCTTAGAAGCCTTCACAGGCTGACCAGATATAAAGATGAAACTAAGGATCCTTCCAGTGCACTTAACACTTATCTCCTCAGCTAACAACTTATCTATTAAAGTCATTCTGACACTCGTGTCTACAAGAGCTGTTGAAGAATAAGATCTTTTGTATCCTCGTAGATAAACTCTTGCTCTAGCCAAAGCCATGAGCCTTATGCCATTTAAAAACATGATTTAAAATCTTGACAAACCATATATTATCTCTTCTAAAGATCTTTTTAATCAAAAGAGATAATAGATAAGATCCTAAGGAGATAAAAGATAAAACAATGTCTAGAAACCCTGAGATCATGATCATATCTTTCCTCAAGATCCATATTGCTAGTATATAAATTTATTCTCACAAAAAATATATTAACAACATACTTAGAAAAGGTGCACCATATGAAATCTAACTTTATGAAAAATATAAAAATCTTTTAGATCTAAATAGGGACAAAACATCTCACGAACAAGAATAAGATCTTTTTACGAATTGTTTGACGTGTAGAATATGATGAAAAATGTTTTAAGCAGAGAAACTATGATTCAGATCTTTTATAATTTGTCTGTGAAAGCATAAGAAACTTCGAGAATGTCTCTTCTTTATCTTATCTATTCTCTCTACGTAAGGTTTTATATTTGTACGATACTAAATCTTTTTGAGGCGACTATTTTTGGGGATACCTGTCATAGATCTTCATGAGGACATATCTACATATTATCTATTAGCCGGTGGTGGAGAGCCTCTTGCTGATTTCAGAGATGATGTTGCTGGTCGTGATGCTGACATACCTAAGTATATTCGTGGTAATGTGAAGCTAGTTTTCGCATCAATTGCTCCCAGTATTGTGACTTTCAGACCCGAGGAATCTGTTAGGCTCAAGAAGTTATATGGCCGATGGACTCCTGCAATAGGTTATAGAGTGCCTCAATCAATTATTTTAGAACATTTCTCTATATATTATAGACTTGTAGAGACATATCCAGAGCTGATGATAATAGAGAGCGTTAATGATATAGAGAAAGTTTTTAATGAAGAGGGCAGGATCGGTCTTTTAATACATTTAGAAGGTGCTGAGGCAATAGATGATCCTTACGATCTTGTTCTTCTGAAGAAGTTAGGTCTGAGAAGCATTGGTATCACTTGGAATTATAATAATAAATATGGATCTGGCTGTATGTCTAAGAAAGATTATGGGCTGACACCAGAAGGTGAGGAGCTTGTCAAGACAGCTAATAGAATAGGCATAATAATTGATATAGCTCATTCAAGCAAGAGAACAGCTCTTGAGACGATAGAGACCTCCTCGAAACCTGTTATAATTAGTCATGCTAATATACGCAGATTTGTTGATACTCCGAGAAATGTTGATGACGAGATTCTTGAGGCTCTTAACAAGAATAAAGGTGTGATAGGACTTTCAGCAATAGGACCTATTATATCATCTAAATCAAAACCAACATTAGAAGATCTTGTCCAACATTTTCTTTATCTCTACGAAAAATACGGATCCGATATAATAGCTATAGGCACAGATTTTCACGGGCTGCTAGGTCTTCCAGCTCCTGAGGGACTAGAGTCAATAGATAAAATACAGACCCTCCTAGAAAAACTTAGAGAAAAAGGTTTAAGCGATAATGATCTGAGGAAGATAGCCTATGAAAATGCTCTTAGAGTGATAAAAACTAATCTTACATGAATATATGATTCTAACCGTTTCTCAGTAGATGCCGGTTCATTGTTCTTCATATTTATTTTGTTTTAGGTTCTCCGCCATCTACCGAGAAACGGTCTCTCCGATCCCCTCACTACAACTGTTCACCACAAGTCGCCTAATGGTTCATCGCCTTATGGATCTTGGAGACCCAGGGTCACCGATGAATATTTATAAGCTTATAAATTTTTTGAGAATTCATACAGAGTTTAAGCAGATCAGATCAAAGTTAAGTTTATAAGCTCTGAAAGAATTGCTGTAGTAAGCGCGGGTGAGGGTGTTGCTAATGATCGTGAGAAACGGATCTTATAAAAAATTTTTAAGATACATAATATTGTCATCTCTGATATATTTAGTAATGCTAAGCTGCATAATTTTACCTCCATCACTTATTATATCTGAGGCTCAGGTGTCGCGAGATTATGTTATAGTCTCTTTAAGGTCTGATCTTTTGACTATGAACCCATTTATGCAGTCATTAATTGATGAGTTTAGCGTAATGGAGCTAGTATATGATACGTTATATAGACAGGCATTGAACGGCTCCTTTATTCCATGGCTTCCAGATCAAGTGAAGGTTTTGGAGAACGGCACTTTATGGATATTTCATATTAGAAAAAATGTATATTGGCATGATGGCAAGCCTTTAACAGCTGAGGATGTGGAGTTTACATTAAATTATACTGTGAAATATAGATTTCCCACAAGATCTAATGTTTGGGAGCCTATAGAGAGAGTGTGGAGAGAAGGAGATAACGTATATGTGAAGCTTAAGTATCCTTATGCAGCATTTTCAGCGGCATTAACATCTTTATTTATAGTTCCTAAACATATATGGGAGAATATTACAGATCCTATGACATTCTCTAATTTTGATAATCCAATAGGCTCAGGACCTTTCATATGGGAGAGTAGAAAAGCTGGAGATTATGTTCAGCTAAAGGCGAATCCAAATTACTGGGCAGGGCCTCCTAAAATAAAAGGCGTGATCTTCAAAATATATGGAAGCTCTGACGCAGCTTATACCGCAACGGTTAATGGAGAAATAGATGCTATGAACAACCTCTTTATACCTCCACTACTATTATCAAAGGCATTGGATCAGGTGAAAGCTAATCCAGCTCTCCGGATACATTTTAGAAGACCTGTATTCGTTGAGTATTTAACATTTAGTCTTGAGAAGTATCCCTTCAGCATCAAAGAGTTTAGAGAGGCCATGTTATATGCTATAAATGTGACCGATATCGTTGAGAGAGTTTATCTAGGCCATGCAGACCCGGGAAGCTTAGGAACATTGCCACCTGTTTTCGGCGACATGCCTGAGAAATGGTATAGACCTGGTCTTGAGAAAGAAAAGATTTATCCATTTAATTTAACAAAAGCCAATGAGATCCTTGATTCTCTAGGGTTTAAACGAGGCCCTGATGGCGTAAGAGTTACTCCTAATGGGACGAGATTAGAATATGATTTGTTAGTTTCCTCAATTTATCCTGATAGAATAAGAATCGCTGAGATGATTAGAGACTGGTTTGCTCAGATAGGTATTAAAATTAATGTGGTTGTACTAGATCATAGGACGGTCGTCTCAAAATTGCTTAATAGAGAATTTCAGATGGGTATTATAGGAATCTGGCTTAGCGATCCTGACGACTGGTTCCTTCTACTTCATTCATCAAGCGCTGTAAAAGGAGGATTTAACACAGCAGATTATAAGAACCCTGTGGTAGATAAGCTTTTGGAAGAACAGAGAGAAGCCATAAATGTAGAGACGAGACGTAAATTATTATGGGAGTTGCAAGAAAAGGTTGCTCAAGACATACCTTATATACCTCTAGTTCATATTCATGAGGGATATTTGTATAGAGTAGATAAAGTGTCGGGATGGCAACTCTCAGAACTATTCCAGCCTGCCAACTTCTGGTCATTTATATCTCTTCAATACGTAACAGCAACACCAACAGCTACTACAACTCCTTCACTGACACCGACTACTACCCCCACACTTGCTTCACCTACTCAGCCATTCAAGACGCCAGCCTCACCCACCGCTCCACCTGCACAGATAACTACTCCGCCTCCAGAATTAGAATTTAATGTTATAGTAGGAACAATCATAGCTATTATAATTATAACGATGGTTATAGCAGTCATAATCTTCCTGCGAAGAAAAAGGACATAGGCAACGCCTATGGCCTCTTTCTTAAGTTTTGTAATAAAAAATTTGGTTCATAAATTTATTATTTTTTTCATTGTTATTACACTAATTTTTTTGATACCAAGACTTGCACCAGGCACTCCGATAGATTATCTTGTTGAAAATCCTAGAGTGCCTCCTGAAGTAAGAATTGAGTTGATTAAAAAGTTTGGTTTGGATAAACCTATCTTCCCAGATCAATATATTAATTTTCTTTACAACTTCTTTGTAAGACTTGATCTTGGCTACTCATTTACGTATCAAGAACCTGTTCTTAAAGTGGTGTCTGAAAGACTTGTATGGACTCTTATTCTGATGGGTTCTGCTATTGTTATATCAATACCTATGGGAATCTTGATCGGATTGTTACTAGCGTGGAGAAGAGGTTCATCAACAGGATATATATTGACATCTCTTATATTATTAGCAAGAAGTTTCCCAGTATTTTGGATAGGCATGGTTCTTCTACTTATATTCTCGTTTTATCTTAAAATAGCACCCTCTGGTGGAGCATTAACACCCGGTGCCGTATATACTAATATATTCAGCTACTTAGAAGATGTTTTAAGACATCTGGCTCTGCCTCTTATAACAATCTCATCGGTGTTTATACCTCGTTATGTTATTTTAATGAGAAATGCCTCGTTAAATGTGTTAGGCGAAGATTTTGTGTGGGTTGCCAAAGCGGTGGGGCTTTCCTCAAGACATATATTGATCAGTTATGTAGGGAAAAACGCTATACTGCCGATAATGACTTTGATCTCTATTGACATAGGTTTCATTGCTGGAGGGGCTGTTGTTACTGAGACTGTGTTCTCATATCCTGGAGTTGGCAGACTTATATATGAGGCTGTTTTAAACAGAGATTATCCTCTGATACTAGGAGCATTTACTATTATAGTAGGCGTCACATTAATAGCCTTAACTATTGCAGAGTTTCTATACGCGATAATAGATCCGAGGGTGAGACGTGGTGAGACTTAAACCACGTCGATTCATAGATTTTTTAAAAAGATTAGCTAAGAAGCCTCCTGGCGCCATAGGTCTCGCAATATTACTGACACTTGGTGTTATAGCAATATTTGCACCATATATTTCTCCTTACAACCCTTGGGAGATGGTTGGAGCACCTTTTGAGCCTCCTAATCCAAGACATCTTCTGGGGACAAATGATGTGGGGCAGGATATACTGAGCGAGGTTATATGGGCTTCAAGAATCTCTCTCACAATAGGTTTTCTCTCAGCACTTATATCGGCTCTTGTAGGAACATTTCTTGGTGTGATAGCAGGTTATTTCAGAGGCTTGTTAGACAGATTAATAACCTCTATAACAGATATAATGTTATTAATACCTTCGTTGCCTTTGATGATAGTATTAGCAGCATTTCTGGGGAGAGGTATTTTCATAATAATATTTGTTATAGTAATCACCAGCTGGCCATCTGTATGTAGAATGATCAGAGCTCAGACGCTGTCTATAAGCTCACTTCAATATATAGAGGCTGCAAAAGCCATTGGTGCCGGTAGCGGCAGAATATTATTAAAATATATTATTCCACAGATACTCCCTCTTACCATGGCTGTAAGCATATTAGGCACAGGAGAAGCCATGATCGCTGAGGCAGCACTAAGCTTTTTAGGTCTTGGAGATCCTTTGGCAAAAAGCTGGGGAACTATAATCTACTGGGCTTTTGTCTCAGGAGGATTTACTTATGGAGCCTGGTGGTGGTTTGTCCCGCCAGGAGCATTAATAGCATTGTCAGTTTTCGGATTTATGAATCTAGGATATGCATTAGAAGAGGAATTAAATCCGAAGCTAAAACAGCAACAATATTAACTTAAAAATTGGCTAGCTAACTTATTACCATCATTATAATTAAACTATATTATATTATGTGATTAAGCAAGTCTCTAAATGATTTTTAATAAATAAGCTTCCACAGAATTAAAAATGTGGAGACCAGCAGACTTATGTTAACCATATTTTATAAATTTAAAGAGGAGTCTGAGCCGATTCTCGATGAGTTGTCTAGAATACGAGGTACTATTGTCATCCCATTGTTATTTCATCTTCAGACAGGTATTGCGCCTTGGACTTTATCTAGGATCTATGATCGTCTTGTAAGATTTGGTGAGAAGATTAAAGGAGATGTTGATGTCATATTGTT
>Ga0080004_1186891_pt1 | contig 10385 bp, 11 predicted proteins | sample WasSprMetagenome_FD_69207 | JGI IMG/M metagenome (GOLD analysis project Ga0080004, IMG submission 69207) | Sulfidic aquatic microbial communities from Washburn Spring, Yellowstone National Park, USA - WS (SPADES assembly) (version 2) | ecosystem: Environmental > Aquatic > Thermal springs > Hot...
TCTCGATCACTTCGCCCAAGTCGAAGTGCAGGGCGAGAGCCTTCACCACCTCCTCAGCCGCCTTGTAGAGCTTCTCGCTGGCCTGAACGGGGTCTTTATCTAAGAGCGACCTGCCCTCCTCGAGGTACTTCAGGGCGAAGTCGATGCGCCTCTCGACCTCAGCCTCTGCGCCCACGCCTCCCACCTGCGCGCCTACCCTACCATCCAGTCAGGTGAAGATAAGCTTTGCCATGCGCGCGCATGCCGCACTAATCCCACAAGACCTGAACCCTGCGTGTGTCCGCGACAAACGCAGGGTACTATTGCCCGCGCTCGAGCCCTCGTAGCTGGCTTCTGGTGGTCGACCTGCTCAGTAGACTCCGCGTCTACGAGGGGCGGGCTCGCAAGCATTAACTTGGGCTGGAGCGCGCGAGGCCCGTACATCACTTGCCAGCAATTACCTTAAGCGCCCACTCTTTGAATTCCGGGGCGATCTCTGAGGAAAGCTTCACAGCCCAGCTCCACAGCTCCTCCGGCTTGACCGTTAGGTACCTATGTATGAGCCTGTTCCTTAAAATTATCATCGTCTTAACCCTTTCCCCCAAAGTCGGCTCCATCAGCCCGCGTCCTACGAGCTTCTCTACGTACTCCCTATAGGCGCTTACGACCCCCAGCTGCTTCGCGCTGACTACGTGTGCGCATATGTCGATCATCGCCTGCACGATGTCTTGGACCATGCCCTTTAGGGCGTACCAAGCCTCAGCGTTGCTCGACAACTCTTCAACCCTGCGTTTACTTAGGAATAGTGCCAAGTGTCCATGGACTTGAGCTAGGTGGTCTAGGAGCTCCTTGACGAGCACCACGTCGATCCCCCTCGGGTTGTCCATCCACCAGCGCAGCTCTTTCTGGACTTCCAACGCTACCTCTGGGAAGTTTTTGTTAACCTCCTGAATAATTGCCTCCTCGTAGCCCCTGTCCACGAGCTTCACCCCCTCCTTCAAGACCCTCGCCTTCAAGCGCAGGGGTGCCTTGGAGAGGTCGAGTATGTCAACCGCGTCTTCGTTGACCCCCAAGGCCTTCGAGGCGCTGAACAGCACGCGCCCCATCCCCGCCAGGCTGTTGTCCTTAAGGAGGACGGCAACGTCGAAGTCGCTGATCGAAGAGGCCCTTCCGGTTGCCCTAGACCCAAATAGGTAGGCGAGGAGGACGTTCTCTTCCTTCTCCAACGCATCCCTCAACTTATCAATAAGCTCCCTCTTCCTGGCCTCCGTGCCATCCACCACAGCCTTGCACCCAACTGTCGTTAGCCGAGCAACGAAATAGATTTTGTGCACACGTTGGGCGAGGGCTTTTACCGCGGAAAGCGCTTAGCTGGGCAGCCAAAGTTATAGGAAGAGAGCGCTACGTCAAAGAAGCTGAAGAGCTCTAATGGCTATTCAACCCTGAGTAATGCATGCTCAACGGCTTAGTTGTCTAGTAGTCCATGACTGAGAGAAGGAGGCTAGCCTTCACTAAGCATGCTGAAGAGGCCATGGTCAAGTCAGTCATTAATGCCATACGCGCCCAGACAAAGTCTTCTTAGACAGTCGCTCAGGCCTCATGGTGGCCATTAGAGAGAAAGACGCGCCGCTCGTAGAGCCGGGGAGGCTGGTCGTTCAGGGGGCTGGTGGAGGTGAAGCGCTGGGGTCTCCTCCGAAGTTCTCCTCTTGGCCTCGATAGTGGTCGTAGTAGCTGCGATAGGCATCGGAGTTGCGCTTTACACCCACAAGGTTAGAGCGCGCGCCGTAAAGGGCAGCGCAGCGACCTCCTAAGCTGAAGACTTAACGATCTTTTGAGATAGCGAGCCTGATGCCGGGAATTTAAGCCTCGGTGCCATATTTGATTGACAGATAAGATGCGCTAACATACAAATCAAAAGTGGAGTTTCACTGTTTAGGCAACGTAAACATCTGCTATTTTGATCCTTGGGATAGACCTGCTGGGCAAGGGGCGCATCGATGTTTATTATCTTGACGTTGGCTTTAGAGGTGGAGCCCAAGTCGATAAATACGGAAATGTGAACTCCACGGTCATCGGTGATTGGAAGAAGCCTAAACTCTGGCTTCCAGGCTCAGGTGGTGCATGTGAAATGGCAATGTACTGCAATAGAATACTAATAATTATGCCTCATACTAAACAACACTTTGTGGAGAAAGTGGACCATATTACATCCCCTGGATACTTAAATGGCCCGGGAGAAAGAGAAAAGCATGGTCTTAAGTGGGGAGGCCCAGAAGCAGTTATATCAGATCTTGGCATTATGAGGTTTGATGATAAGACCAAAGAAATGTACGTTAGTGCAATATTTCCAGGAGTTACTGTAGACCAAATTAAAGAAAATACAGGCTGGGACATCAAAGTAGCTCCGTGATTAGAAATATGTGAACCACCAACCAAAGAAGAAATCGCGATTATAAGAGAAATAGATAAGGAAGGTTTATACACGAGAAGGAGAAGGAGAAGGAAATAAACACAGTAAGTTTTATAAGTATAACGATGCATTTTAAAATAGTGACGGGTGGCAACGATGCCAAGGTTTAGAATAGCAGATGAGAAACCGGCTAAGCTCGATTGCGTTTTGACTGCTGCGCGACTGATTACAAACGCTATCTTAACAGCGCCTCTCGCTGGCGGAGTTCCACAGGTTGAAGTAGAATTGGTATATGGAGACGAAGAGTTAGAAGCCATCGCAAACAAAACATTAGAGCTGGCAAAGAAAAACCCTGCATGGGAGAGAATCTTCAAGTACGAATCAGTAATGGTACGAGAATCTGACGCCATTTTGTTCATAGGAAACTATAGAGCCCACACTACTCCATTTGATTTAGAGTGCGGGCTCTGCTCCGGAGAAAAGGGATGTAAGTATTTCTATGAAGAAAGGAAGAAAAGGAATCCTAGCGCTACTGAAACGCCTATAAAGGGACCAGTATGTGCATTCAGAGCCAGCGATACAGGTTATGCAATAGGATCTGCTCTCTGGTTAGCGTCAAGGTTATTCATAGATGCAAAGGCCTCTTTTGCTGTTGGGTTAGCTGGAAAAGAACTCGGATACCTCCCAACTTGCGAGATCATAGTTGCAGTTATGCTTGCTGCGAGGTCAAAGAACCCATTCGTCGACATACCTCCAGACTACGATAAACTATGGATGGGATATGCTGTTGACGCGACAAAGAAGACATACATAACTGCCAGACAGCTGTTCCAGCATGATTACAGAGTTAAAACCATTAAAGGTGAATGAAAATGATTAAGGATGGAGAAGAATTCCTTGAAGAATATGTTATTAACGTTGCAAAAAGCTGTGTTGCAGCTGCAATAAAAGCACCTAAAATAACCGGTAGAATGAAGCTGGTCACAAAAATCATAACAGGAGAAGAAATAAAGGAAATACAAAAGTTTCTAGAGAAGGTGGGGAAGGGTAAAAGCAGGTTTGTAGAAATGAATGCTGAGATGTTTAAAGATCCATCTATAAAGGCAGTTGTTGTTTTAGGTACAAACGCGGGCACATCAGAGTTGGCCTGGAACTGCGGTGCGTGTGGCTTCAAGACATGTGCGGAATTGAATAAAGCTGAAAAGAAGCCGGGGCCCTCAGGGGTATACGTAGGTCCAAACTGCATATGGAAATTGGTTGATTTTGAGATCGCATGCGATTGGGCGGCAGCAGCTGCTGGCTACTCAAATGTCGACAACAGGGTAATGACATCTGTTGGATTTGCTTGCATGGCTTTAGGATACATAAAAGACGTAACTATGGCCATCGGCATTCCTTTGGCGGCTCATGAAAACGTTTTCTGGACAAACCCCAAAGCTGAATGGACCTACGAATACTTCCTAGAAACAATGAAAAGAATGAATCCAGGGGTGTTCTTCAAATTTGTCGGAACTGGAAGGCCAGTGATGAAGGAAAAAGTCGATGAACTATAAGCGAAAGGGTAGAATTATGGAGAAGAGGAAAAAGGTCGTTGGAGATCCAAGCAAGTGTTCCTCATGTATAACGTGTCAACTAGTCTGCTCTTTCAGGCGATATGGTGTATTCAATCCGGCCAAATCTGCAATCCAAATAATCTATGGCGACGATTGCTTGCCGAGGGAAATAGTGTTTAAGGATTGTGAAGTATGCGGTGAATGCGTTATTAATTGCCCCAGAGGCGCGCTAGCAATAGTGGAGGTGTAAACTAATGAGCTGCGAATATCCTGGATATGGTGGGTCCATCCTCTTTGTAGATCTTTCAACAAAGGAAACGAAAACCAAGCCGATAACAAGAGAAATGATAGAAAACTATATTGGTGGTGAAGGATTCGCTCTTGCACTTGCAAAAGATCATATGCCAGCTGGGGTCGACGCGTTTTCTCCAGACAATCCAATAATTATAGGAGCCCCTGCATTAGGTGGAACTAGGGCTCCACCAAGTGGAAAGGTAACATGGGTTACAAAGACCCCTATAGTTGACCATGAGGGGAAATCTTTCATAGCATCTGCGAAAGCCGGTTCCAACCTTTTCGGAGCCATGATGAAAAACGCGGGATACGACGCCATAGTCATAAAAGGGAAAGCTGAAAAGCCATCCTACTTAAAAATAATTGATGATGACGTAGAGATATGCGATGCATCAGAAATCTGGGGCAAAGATGTAGAGTACACTACCATATGGCTAAAGAGAAAGTACGGAATGAACGCAGGGGTCGCTGCAATAGGAATAGCTGGTGAAAGAAAAATTAGGTGGTCATTGGCATTCCAAGACAACAGAGGAAGCATTGGAAGGCATGGATATGGAGCAGTTTTCGGAGCAAAAAATCTGAAGGCAATCTGTGTCCTAGGAACTAAAGGAATAAGCGTTGCAGAACCTGAAAAGTTCAACAAAAAAGCTTTTGAGATGTTTAAAGCGATGCGAGATTCGCCATACGCTCCGATGTTCTGGGGTTGTGGTTATAGTGCCTTCATGTTTATGTGGCAAATCACGTTAAGTCAAGGCAACTGGATGACGCACGATTACGGATACAGATACGACAGCAAAGTATGCGTTGAAAAAATTGTTGAACGTACAATGTCATGTGAATGCTGTCCATGGGGCTGCAAATGCGTTAATATTGTACCTTCAGGGCCAGCTAAAGGTATGAAGTCTCTTGGCATACACTCACTACAAGTAGCCATGTTAGCAGAGAGGCTTGAAATAGACGACCTCGCTGAAGCGGTACGTCTTTCATGTGAATACCAAAAAGCAGGATTATGCGGTATGACCTTCATGAGCATCATTGACTGGATCACTAGACTCTACAAAGAAGGCAAAATTAAAAAAGAAGATGTAGGCATGGAGCTTAAAAGGGATCCTGAGACATATAGAAAACTGCTCAACATGATCGTAAACAGAGAAGGACTAGGAGATGTCTTAGCCGAAGGCTATGCAACAACCTCGAAGAAACTTGGAGTAGACGTAAGGGAGGACAAAGTGATCAGAGGCATAGCTAAAGGCCACGATCCTATCTATGATGCAAGGATGACCACGCTTGATCCCTTAAGGTTCCTCTATCTGGTCTGTCCAAGACCAGCACACCATGGCTACCATGACATCACCACAATACCCTCATGTGTACCCCACCTGCCCGTTCCACTAGAGGCTATAAAACAAAGCTACAGCAAGGGGGCAGTTACTAAGGAGGAGCTTGAAAAGGCCTTCACACCAGTACCATATTATGGCGCAGGATTCGACGTTGCATTACTTGCTATAATAAACGAGCATAACGGCACATTATATAACTGTTGGGGTACATGCTCAGTACATCCAGTACTCGGCTTTAATTATGTAAAAGATATCAATGAATTGTGGGGATACGCATCAGGCATAAAGAAAACAATTCCGGAAGTTAGGAAGTGTGCAGAGAGAATCTACAACATCTACAGGGCGCTTAACGCGAGAGAAGGATTCACCAGAAAAGACGACTGGGTAGAAGCATGGATGACTCCAAGGCAAACTCCAGAAGGACCGGTTCCCTTAATGGATTACTACAGAACAAGGATAATTACTAGGGAGGACCTGAACAAACTCCTAGACGACTATTACAGGGCTAGAGGATGGGACGTAGAAAAAGGAGTGCCAACAGAGAAAAAGCTAGTTGAACTTGGGCTTGAAGACTTAGCAAAAGACCTTAAAAGCAGAGGCATAATATCCTAACTGGCAAGAATCTCCCAAGAATTTCCCCTTTTTATTTTTGACTACACTTCGATTGGACCTGGCAACTTAAGACTTATTAGGCCCCCTATTTAAGCTCTCTACGCCATGTTGAGCATCAAGTCTCTAGTTGAAAGACTTGGTGTCTTTGAGAGGAACAAGATCCCGCTCGAGCTCAAGATCCTAGGCCTGGCCTTCTACGTCCAGCTCTCAAGCCTCAGGAGGGCCGCTAGAGCCCTGTCTGAGATCCACAGAGTCTCCAAGACGGCCGTTTGGAAGTGGGTCAGGAAGCTCTCAGCGAGAAGATATGCATAGAGCCTCCCAAGATGCCCAGGAGGCTAGTGGCCTTGGACGAGACGTGTGTGAAGGTTAATGGGCTTGAGTACTGGGTCTACGCAGCCATAGACGTTGATAGGAACGAGGTACTGTCCATGAGGGTGTTCCCATCCAGGAACGCGCTGGCAACGAAGCTGTTCATAGAGGAGGTCCTAAAGTATTGCGATGGGAAGCCTACCTTCACTGTGGACAGCGCTCCATGGCTGGCAGGAGTCCTCGAGGAGCTTGGCCTGAGATACAGCGTGGAGTCCTTTCGGAGATAGGAGCTTAATAGAATCCGTGTATTCGTCCTTCAAGCAGAGGACGAAGGCTTTCTTCAACAACATAACCTCGAACCCGTTGGACAGGAGCGAGAGGTTCAGGAGGTCAATACTATGCTGGAAACTATTCATAAAGCTATTCATGCTTTACTACAACCACCTAAGGAGGTGGGCTTAAGTTGCCACGTCCCAGTATTAATGCCACAAAGCTTAAATACACGAAATTTCCATAGAATAATGGGGCGTATGAAGGGCCTTCCCCTCCAAATACCTGAAGGATTAGAGCCCTGGATTAAGGGGTTGGGTATTACATATAAAGACCTAGGAATTAATCTTGCTAAAAGGTACAGTAGCTTAGTTGCTGCAAAGGAGGTTGAGAGTGGTCGCTCAATAACCTATGAAGAATTGAACAGAAAAGCCGCCAAAGTAGCAAATGGATTATTAAGTCTAGGTGTGGTAAAGCATGATAGGTGCGCTCTCTATATGCGTAATCGTCTTGAGTACCTCATCGCAGAACAAGCTCTTGCCAAGATAGGTGCGGTTAGAGTCGGGCTTAACGAGATGTTAAGTCCAGACTATGTTAAGTACATGTTAGGGGATTCCCAAGCTAAAGTATTAATCACAGATCATGAACTTCTTAATAAGGTTTCTCCCTTGATCGAGGAAATAAAGGACAAAGTTAAGATAGTATGTGTATCTGAAGGAGGCAAATTACCTCCTGGTGTTTTAGAATTTGACGAGCTTTTAAGATATTCAGAAGTAGAGCCGGCGATTAGAGTGAGTGAGCAGGATGTATGGGAGATCGGCTACACTGGTGGTACAACTGGTGTGCCTAAAGGAGTTGTACGAACACATAAGGCTGACTTAATAGTTACTCTCTTCCAAGCATTTGAATTTGAGATATATGAAAGGGAGAAGATGCTACTTGCTACTCCTCTACCTCATGTTTCAGGTTTCCTTTTTAATAGTTGTTGCCTAAAGGGTGGTACGGCATACATCATGAAGAGGTTTGATATACCTACATTCCTTGAAACTATAGAGAAAGAGAAAATAACATGGACGTGGGGGGTTCCTACAATGATTTACAGGTTATTAAATTACCCGGAATTAAAGAAATACGATCTTAGTTCATTAAGGACATTCGTTTATGGCGCAGCTCCTATGGCTCCAGATAAACTTAAAACTGCGATTGAAACTTTCGGTCCAATATTTATGCAAATTTACGGACAATACGAAGCTGCGATGCTAATTTCTAAATTATCTAAGCATGAACATGTGGAAGCTATGAGAGATCCTTCTAAGTCGAAGATACTAGCATCGGCTGGTAAACCATATCCATGGCTTGAAGTTAAAATCGTAGATGACAATGATAACGAGTTGCCAATAGGGTCGCCTGGTGAGATAGTCGTTAGGGCCCCGCATGTAATGCTTGGGTACTTGAACAAAGCCGATGAAACATCAGAAACCTTAAGGGGAGGATGGCTTCACACAGGTGATGTGGGCTACTTAGATGAAGACGGATACCTCTACATCGTTGATAGGAAGAAAGACAGGATAAAAACTGGTGGTATGAATGTTTATTCTGCAGAGGTCGAAAAAGCACTCCATGAACACCCCGCGATCAACAACGTAGCTGTAATAGGTGTTCCACACCCCGACTGGGGGGAGGCTGTTAAGGCTATTGTAGTATTAAATCCTGGATATGAGCCGAGTAAAGAATTAGAAGAGGATATAATTAAGTTCGCTAAGAAGAAACTACCAGCATATGCTGTGCCGAAGTCTATAGACTTTGTGAACGAGCTCCCTGTAACTCCTTATGGTAAGATCGACAAAAAGAAATTAAGAGAGCCCTACTGGAAGGGGCTCCCACGAAGAGTTCATTAAATTTTAAACATTACTTAGCTTAAAAGTTACCCCTACGACAATAAGTCTTAAATAGCAAAGAGCTAACACGCTCAAATCAGCTTAGGGGTTCTAAAAATGAGGGGTGTTTCGATAATTGGTGTTGGCTCTACGGCCTTTGGCAAGCTCCAGATGAGTTTAAAGGAGATGGCAACGAAAGCTTGTATGGATGCTCTGCAGGATGCAAACATGTCCCCTAACATGATCGAAGCATTTTATCTCGGGAATTTTTCGTCCGGCCTGCTGGTAGGCGAAGAAACAGTACCTGGGCATGTTGCTAGAAGCTTAGGGATTATAGATATTCCTTCGGTTGAAGTTGAAGGGGCTTGTAGTTCCGCCTCTATAGCATTTAGACAAGGATATCTACTGGTTGCCGGTGGATTTTGTGACTTCGTTCTTGTCGCGGGCGTGGAAAAAATGACTGGTTTACCTACCGAAAAAGTCACTGAAACCATTTCCGCTCCTTTCGACTATAATGAGGCGAATGTTGGTCTCACTTTCCCAGGTTTCTTCGCACTGTATATGCGTAGACATATGCATGAACATGGAACGAAAAGAGAACAGTTTGCCATGGTATCTGTTAAGAATCATAAAAACGGGGTTAAGAATCCGAGAGCTCAGTATAGAAAAGAATTTACGGTTGAAGAGGTGCTGAATTCAAGGGTGATTGCAGACCCATTAAGGTTGCTCGAGTGCTGTCCAATAAGTGATGGAGCTGCTGCCGCTGTTCTATGTCCATCCGATATTGCGAAAAAGTATAATGACACCCCTGTGGACATTCTTGCCTCAGTACAGACAACAGGATACAGTTCCGTTTATGAAGCTTTCTACAACGGCGATACAACCTCATTTAGATCAACTAGAGTGGCAGCACAACAAGCATACAGGATTGCTAAGATAGAGCCTAAGGATATAGATGTCGTGGAGTTACACGATTGCTTCGCTCCTGCTGAAATTATTGACAGTGAGGATTTAGGCTTCTTTAAAAAGGGCGAGGGCGGAAAAGCTGTTGAGGAGGGTTTAAGTGAAGTTGGAGGAAAAATCCCCATAAATCCAAGCGGTGGTCTTTTATCCAAGGGACATCCTGTTGGAGCAACAGGCATAGGACAAGTATATGAGTTGGTGCGTCAGCTCCGTGGGGAACATGAAAACCAAGTTGATGGTGCAGAGATAGCTTTGGCACATAATATGGGTGGTCCAGCGATCGTCTGTACAATCAATATACTGAAAAGGAGGTAAAAATTTGGAATCTCTGTACGCGTTAAGATGCCCAAAGTGTAATAAACTTTACGTGGCACCAAAATACGTCTGTCCAAACTGTTACAACACTTCATTCGAGAGGGTGGAACTCCCTCCAAACGGTACAGTTGAGACATATACCACAATACATGTTCCCCCTGCAAAATATAAGGATGAAGCCCCATATAATATAGCAATAATTAGGCTTGAAAACGGCCTTTATGTTACGGCCAGGCTACTTGTAGAAGAGGGAAAGGCGATTAAAATAGGTGCCCGGGCAAAATACATCAAGACTGACAGTCGAGGAATACCCATATTCAGCATTTAAAGACGATAAAGTCAACATTATGCGCGCATGACTGGCAAAAATTCGTTTTGTTTTAATTTTTGAGCGTTTTCCTCATTTCTTGATGGAATGTGTGGGTTGAGCATAAGCGTTTGCTGAAGCTGTTCGATTTGCTTG
>Ga0080004_1134557_pt1 | contig 10382 bp, 8 predicted proteins | sample WasSprMetagenome_FD_69207 | JGI IMG/M metagenome (GOLD analysis project Ga0080004, IMG submission 69207) | Sulfidic aquatic microbial communities from Washburn Spring, Yellowstone National Park, USA - WS (SPADES assembly) (version 2) | ecosystem: Environmental > Aquatic > Thermal springs > Hot...
TAATTCTTCTCAACGATCTTTTCAAATTAATCAACTCCTTTCTTAGGATAAATTAGTTTAGAAATCTAATTATACCCTAAGAAAGGAGTTTTTTGTGTAAAATTTGGTGGGGGGAGATGAGCCATATCTACGATATGATCTTCAGCTTTTTGCGTGTAATGGATCTTAAAAATATCCTCTTCTTAGCTCATAGATCTACTATTTGGAGGTTATCCTAAACATGAATCGTTCATCATTGGATTATTTCCTATATGAGATAATGATACATTCATAAACATGAAGTTCTGGCAAAGTAATAGAACATTCTCCTCTAACTATATGAAAATCAAGGTAAGAATTTCTATAAAGTAGAAATACATCTTTCACTTTTTTCCCTTCCGGCACAGCCAATCGAATATTCAAATTATAAATAGGAGCTATATACTCTATTTTAAAATTCAACGTCTGGCAAAGGTTTCCGGTAAGATTGATTAAATGTAGTGCACGCTGATTTTCTGCCTCAGTCAAGTACGCAACAACTGATATCGGAGCTTCTATCTGAAAGGGTGGTACTGTAGAACTAACCCAGTTAATAGCATTAACAAATAACTTACGAAGTACCTGCAATCCTCTCGCTTTATAGAGCAGGTCTAAAGGTTGTGCACAATATACAACCTTGCCTCTTCCGTATTCGCTAACAATAATTGATGCAGGATGACCTATAGGGAAAGAATAAGGTCGTCCAAATTCCCCACCTGCCGGATAATAAAAATCTGCAATCGTCTCTCCTCCTTTAAGTACAGATATTTGAAGGATTTTTTCCTCAAACGGTCCTTTATTTAACTCGTCTCTTTCTATAAAAGAGTAATTTCGCTCCATTCCCCTAAAATCATATGGGATCAAAGTATTATTTCCCAATCCAGAAATTATTGGATGTTTTCCAAAAATTCGAATATAAGGTTCAGGCCGTTTTTGAATACGAGTTAATGCAAGGTTTTCCTTTTTTATAAATCTCACTTTAAATAGATCATTTAATAAGAAATCTACTCTTTGATTTCCTTTTTCATTGTATAAAGAAGTCTCATACAATGCGATTAATCCTCCACCACTCTTTACAAAATCCGTAATAGCTTTCCCCTGGCTTTCACTTAAACAAGCGCTGTTGGGTAAGATTAATACGTCATAGTTTTGCAATTTTTCCGACGTCAAATCCTCATCTAGAATTACATCGAATTGTTGATGGGAGTGAGTCAGGAGAGCAAAAGCTCCTTCAAAGTAATTATTATGCCACTGTCCTACCTCTTGATCACTATAATTGATAAAGATTGGTTTTTCTTTAAAAGGATAATCTTCTTTCTTTGCATAGTATAATCCAGTTTGCTCTGAACAAAGGAGAGCAATATGAGGAACAGATTTTTGCTCAAAAAATAATTGTTTGTTTCGTTCCATGGCTATAAATAGCTCACGAACCGACGAAAGTCCCGTTTTATCATGTAAATATGAGTCTAAATAAGCTATAAGCGGTGTCGCACCATGCATAAGAGCAAGATACCCACTTAATAAAGTATCATAGTCATCAAATGTAACTAATGTCTGGCGTGGAGTAATTGGACAATATACCCATACAGCTTTACCAGTAGCAATTCCTGTTTTGATTCTCATTAGATGGAGCATGAAATCAGTACTTTCTAAATCCGACGCCATTATACCGTCGGAATATTTTATAAAACCGTAACGAATGAAGCGTTTAGTCTGTGTTCCGATAACACTAACGATTGGTATTTTTCTAATAGATAAGATGGCCTCTCGTAGTTGGGATAGTATTCGCTCCATACTATACTTATGAAAATCAAGAAGTTTGTCCTTTATTGACTCTGACAGTCCCTCATATTCTTCTCCCGAATAGATAGGTAGTGGTTCACCATATCTTTCCTGGAATAATTCTCTACAATATTTACAGAAGCAACGTCTTCGTTCTGATGGGCCATCAAAAAAACACCAGCAATTGGATATTCCCTAACGATTTCTTTTATCGCTTCTATATAAGTTTTAATATAACTCGGATTATTAATACAAATCATCAATTGTGGATCTTTTCCCCAATTTCCTGACTTAACAACAGGTGTACCATCAGGATTAATCATACTCCAGTCATGGTAAAGAGAGGAAATATTTCTATGGATGGCACCACCAATACAACAGTAAGCAAATACATAAATGCCTCTTCGCCTGCACAAATCAACCATCTTTCTAAGTAAATCTCGGTTTTCAAGATTCGGGTTATAAGGTAAAAAACTGGAGTGGTAAAAGGTTAATAAGTTAGAATCAATTGCCCGAAAAATGACGGCATTCCCGTGACTTTTCTCCAAAATATGTACAAGTTGCTCTGGTTCCCAATAAGGAATTACTTTATCTTCTTCAAGAGAACCAAAGGATTCTCCATTAATTTCGAAAATCCGAACACTGCGTGCAAACTCGACTGGATTGTCAAAATAAATAACTTCTTCCGAGTTCCTATACCTTTCCATTATTTCCTCCCCTTCGATCTTATATGGAATTTTTAACAAGTTCTTTTAGAGCTTTCATATACTCCATAGATAAGGGAGAAATGGTTCCATCCTGATAAATCTCTAAATTAACAGATGGGACAATTCCTCTAGAAACTGCAGCCCTTATATCTTCTAAAAATTTCTCTTTAGGGATTTGTGGTGGCGGAATAGGAGTATTAGGCAGGTCATGACACCAGCGACTTTCTAAGATAAAATTTGCATGTGCTTGAAGTCCTTTTTGGGGTCCTCCAGTAAAAATGCCTGAACCGTCTTGTGGAAGGTAATCCTTTATATATAACCAATTATATCCCTCCCCGCAGAAATAATCTTGAAAGTCAGTAAACCGAGGCCAAATCCATGAATTGTAGCAAATAACTCTATTAGGGTTTCCTGCCTTTGCTGCCAGAGTCATCCGCTCAAAATCTAGATTTAAAGGATAGTAGACACAACCATCATCAAAAAACCAGCCAGCAAGACCACTTCTATACCGCTTTCCTATCTCCTCTATAATTGCACACCAGTGTTCGAAAAATATTGTTGGGTTTTCAGGATCGAATCCAATTCGCTTCCACCAACCATCCGGCTCTTGCCAATGCTCATGCCCTGGATTATAATATAGTATCAACCTAATATTGTAGGCACCTAAAGCTTCAATTAATTCCTGTATCAAATCTCTCTGAGTGGTTCGTCCCGGCATAATCCTGTCAATAGCTTGAATAGGTGCTGGGAAATAATATTCGGCATGGCTAGTAGTAAAAGTAACATATCCAGCTCCCGTTTCATAAACCATAGAAGCAAATGCTTCTACATTAAAATCCTGCACAGCCTCTGCATAAGGCTTCTTTACCCCATACCTTGGCTGCGAGAGAGAGGTCCAGTGGAATTGTATTCCATATTTTGCATCACGCATCCACTGAGTATTAGACCTCAACTCCATTACCCGTTTCTCAATAATTGGTTTTATATCAATAGGAAGTAATTCAACTGAGTATAGTTCTAAATCTCTTCCTACTTGCAAGGCTTTCAAAGTAATCAGGTTCAGTCCTTCTTTTAAATAAATTGAACCAATATCTCTCCTATCCCACCTATAGTTAACCTGAGTCGTAAGTTTTATATCCCCACATTTAAGTTCCACTTCACTTTCAAAACCAGATATCAAAAGAGTAATCAAATACTCTCCTGATTTATCTGTTTCTACCTTCCATGTGAAAGAATCATCTATAGACTTCCATTGAGTAACATGGAAATGTTTTGCTCCATGCTCCACTGGTAGAGCTCTAAGTGAGCCTTTAAGTTCTGCTCCATCCCCCATAAGCACCGTAGACCTATTATGCTTAACTTTAATTACCTTATTTCTTTCCTCCATCTATCTATTACCTCCTCTGCTAACTTTTATCTATATGAAAATTAAGAACAGAAAAGTTGCATTTATTATTGTCTCTTTAAAGATTTTATTCTTTACTATTCTAGTTCTATCACTACACAACTGTGTATCTCAATTTTAGGGACATTAATCAAAATCATACTATCCTGTACTTCCCAAGGTAATGATATATTCTCAGGTAAGAGTTTAACACACTTAGGATAACTTCTACATTGTACTTTTACTTTAACATTATAGATAGGAATGACTTCTTCAGTTAAGGCATTATTTCTATCTATTGGTCTTTCCCCACTATGATTGATAAGATGAACTAGTATGAGATTCTCCTTTCTGGCTAGTACTACTTCTATTACATCGGGAGCATCCAATTCAACTAATTTTTCTGGAACTATTAAATTGACAAGGTTCTTGACTATACGTTTGAGATTCCATTGATTCTTCTTTATATAAGCAGAAAAGATATCTCCACTTATATAAATAACCTTACCTCTTCCTGCATTATTAAGTGTAATAGCTGGGTATCCTGTAAGAGCTCCAGGAGGTGAAGAAGCAAGTAAAAATTGGCCATCTTCTCTTAAATATATCCCTCTTAAATCTGCTAAGGTTTGACTAGTTATAGGCTTTACATAAGCAAATTCCGCCCAGGTAAGAATAGGCATATCTAAGCAGTTATATTTCAACCTTTCATCTCTGAGTTCTATGTAACCATGAGAATAAGGATAAAATCCCTCAAATTTCACTCCAAATATATCCTCCAAGAGAAAACTACCAGTAAATTCGAAATCCTCATTTTCTGTTGCAGTCAAATAGGTAGCTATTAGACTTCCCCCATTTTCTACAAACTTTTTTAATGCATTGAGAAGTTCTACTTCTATATATCTTTGATCTGGAAGAATTATCAATTTATAATTATCGATACTTTCTAAAAGAGTTTTCTCGTTAACTATGTTGTAATGGAGTCCACTTTCTAGTAGTATCTTATGTAAGCCACGGAGAGAAGTTTCGTCCACAAAGAAATTAGGTTTACGAGTAAAATAGGAAGATGTGGAATGTAATACTGCTATATAAGGAATAACCGCACTATCTTTACACACCTCTTCTCTTTCTTTTACAAATTCAAGAGTATCTTTTAATTCTCTCATTACCGCCTCTTCTACTTTAAACTGTGGATACATCTGATAACCAATGAATGTTTTCCCCCCATTGGCGATAATAGTAGCACACTCCTGCTTCAAAGTCACAGAAGGTTTCATCCCCCAATCCCCCCACCACTGTAAAAAAGCAGAATTCATAATATCAAATGGTTTATTCAATGTTGTCCAATATTTTGTCTGATAGCTAGCATTAAATGCCTGATTATCAGGAAATATATCTAAGGTAAGAAAACCTATGTCCTCAGGAGGAATTTCTGGCTGACGAAGAGTATATGCCCAATTAAAAGCAACTAGAACATCCTTTCTACCTCGATGGACAGCTTCTAAGACTTTCTTTCTTATTTCTCTAAAAGTCTCTAACTTCCAATCTATATATATCTTCCAGTTAGGATCGTTAAAGTCAATAGGGATTTCTAATCCTGTAGCTTTTTTAAATTTTTCTCTACAGTATCTACAATAACAAGGGCTATGAGCATATGTCCCGTCAAAGAACAAACCGTCTATCTCATAGTTTTTTGCGATCTCTTCTACTTGAGGAAGCATATGCTCTTCTAAAAGAGGACTTATCATACAGATTGATATCCCTCTCGCTTTACCTTCTGAATCTTTTTCTATCCATTCGGGAAATCTTTCTGCAATAGGCTCGCTATTAAAAGTATGATAATAAGCTATAACCTTTATCCCTCTTTTATGACAGGCCTCAATAGTTTCTCCCAGCATGTCTAGATTAGAAGGTAATTTAGGATGTAACCAACCTACTTTACCATCTAAGTAGTATCTCCATCCATACCCACATTTGGCAAATGCAGAAACTGCTTGGGCACCTGTCGTTTCTAACTCTTCAGCCCATCTTTCAGCATTAAATTCTTTAGCAACCTCAACGGCACTACTATGGGTATGGAAGTCAAAAAAGAGTTTCCTATAACTTTCTTTATACCAATTCATTTCTCTGCCCTCCTGTATTCATCTACTAACTCCGCTGTTGTTACTGTTTTTAATCCTTTTAATCTAATTTCATCAAGAAACTGACTAAAAACATTTAACCACTTATCATCTGAGCCAGTTATAACATCATGAAATATGACTATCAATGGAATATCTTTATTTATCGATATTTCTAGTCTTGCCTTCAATATTTCTAACCATTTATCTGGAGTAAGTTTATATTTATTTTTAACTGACATATCACAGAGATAAATTCTCTCGTTCAGTTCAGGGGAATAAAAGGAGCTTATAGGAACTGCATAGAAATTATGCCCCTCTACCTTATACGGTGCTGGATCATTTTCATGTCCAGATAGATATATCATACCTTCTATGAAGCCACTGTTGTATAGTATCCCTAATTCATCTAGTATAGAAAATGTCTCTTTATTCTGACTAAAATATTGAGGTCTAAATCCCAAAATATTAAGATAAAAGTCATTACAGAAAATACATCCTACTAATGCTGAAATAGTGCTTTTTATTCGGCTTTTCTGATCCTCATAATTCAAGCTTTCAAAAATCTCTCCAGTTTTATATCCATGTATAGCAATTTCGTATCCTGGCTTAGATAATATTTTATCTATTACTGGTCTCTGCTCATTAACAAATAGAGTGGTAACATAGACAGTTGCTTTAAATCCTCTCTTCTCTAATTCATCCATAATTTTACTTAATTTATTTCCCTCTTCTAAAGATTCTCCATCTACTTGAATATTTACTAAGGGACTACTCTGAACGGTTACAGCTAAATTAAAACATAACAGTGAAATTAATAAAATAGAAATTATTCCAAATTTCATCTTTCCTCCTTACATCTTTATTGCTCCAGAGGTTAAACCTTCTATAAAGAGTCTGCTAGTAAACATAAAGGCTATCAAAAGAGGTAAAGCTGCAATTGTATATCCTGCAAAGAGAATTCCCCATTGAGTAACGTACATACTTTGAAAGGCTAATAATCCAATAGTGATAGTTCTCAGTTCATCTCGTGTAATTACTAAAAGTGGCCATATAATGTCATTCCATGTTCCAAGGATATTTAAGACCGCAAGTGTAGCTACCATATGTCTTGATAGAGGGAGAGCTATATGCCAGAACGACTGTAATTCTGAGGCTCCATCAATACGGGCTGATTCAAACAATTCTTCGGGAATGGAAGCAAAAAAAGTCCTTAATACAAAAATGACAAAGATTTGTCCACCAGCTATATAAGGAAGCCATAATCCCCACCTTGTATTTATAAGCCCTAGATGCCATACTAATACAAAACTTGGTATTAGGGTGAGAATCCCGGGGATCATCATCAACGATATTATAGCATAGTAGAAAAACATTTTCCCGGGGAAATTAAATCTCGCTAAAGCATAAGCAGTAAGAGTTCCACAAACTAAAACTCCTATCACTGTACCTGTACTAGTATAGACACTATTTAGGATATAATGATTCATTTGGCTCCATGCCATCGCATAATTCTCCCAATGTAGAGGAAGAGTAAGGGTGAATCTTGCATGATCGAATTGGGAAAGATCTTTAAAGGATATAAAAAGCATTATTACAAATGGATAGAAAGTAAGTACAGCTAATATGGCCAACACTACAATGACTAAAATTTTAGCTTTATCTTTCATCTCACTCTTCCCCCTCCTTAAGAACCTTCATATTCAATACCAGAACGGATATACCTGGTATTTATATAAGTGAGTAAAAATATCACAATAAACAAGGAAACTCCTATTGCACAAGCATAGCCCATTTTTTGAAAAGCTACACCATTTAGATACATCCATAACGCTGGGACCATAGTGGCATAACCAGGCCCGCCATTTGTCATAATAAGCTGAAGAGTGAAACCTTGTATTGAGCCTATCACTGCTAATATGATTAAAAGTTTTATCTGTCCCATAATAAGCGGTACATCAATCTTAAAAAATCTAGTAAACCTGTTAGCTCCATCCACAATTACTGAATCAAATATCTCTGAAGGAATATTCTGTAGCCCGGCAAGATATATAAGCATAGATACACCATTAACCCAAGGAAAACCTAGGAACATTAAACAATAGAGAGCTATATTAGGATCCCCTAACCATGTCTGAGGAGGTAATCCTAACCACCCTAGTATAGTATTAAAAAGTCCTATAGTAGGATCATAGAAAAAACGCCATACCAACCATCCGACAACACTAGGAATAACTACTGGAGCTACAAACAAGAAACGAAAAATATCTCCTGTTTTTTTAGATTTTAACCAAAATATCATTTCTGCAGTAAAAAGAGGCATAGTAACTGCTAATATGACTCCCCATATCAATAGAATGATCATATTACTAATAGACTTTATAAGCACTGGATCCTGTACCATTGTCTTATAGTTTTCCCATCCGATATAAACTCCTGGGGTATATCCGTTCCACTGGAAGAATGAATGATAAAAGGCAGAAAAAGCAGGATAGTAAGAAAATATCCCTATTAAAATTATTGTAGGTAACATAAAGAGATAAGCATACTTTTTCTTCCAGACCTCCCTTAAGAGACTTTTTTTGGTATTAGACTGACTAAGCATTTTGGTAAACCTCCTTATTACTAGTTTACCGTGGATAGCCTTCTAAACAGGCTATCCACGGCTCCTTTAGAATGGCTATTGTAGCTTAATTCCCCACTCTGGATTGTCTCTTATAATAATCTTCGTTGTATCCTCAAAGATTTTTTGCATGCGGGAGATAAATTCGTCAAAAGAAATCTTGTCTGTAAGAAAGTTATTAGCCTCTCGATTATATTTATCCTCAAAATCTACACTTCCAAAGAATGCTACCCCATGTAATGGATCATTGACTGCTTTAGGATTTCTAACAGTTTCAAGTCCTTTAGGAACTTTTACTCCTTTTACATTAGGTACAAAACCTCCCTCTTCTAAAACTAAACGCTCTAGTTGCTTCGGAGCAGAAATATACATACAGAAGTCAACTGCTACATCTTTTGCTTCTTTAGGCAGGTAAGAAGGTATACTCAACTGTAATCCTCCCCACAGTCCAAACTCTCCTACTAATTTATTCTGTCCCAAAGGAGAATCTGCCTTAGTAATAATAGGAAAGTCCATAGTTCCCCACTCAAAATTTCTTCTAGGGTCTCTCTCTATCACCGTAAGGTCCTGAGTATGTGTCATATACATTGCAATTTTTTGCGTTAAAAATAGCTGTCTTAAGTCTAGTTGTCCAGTGAAACCTGGCGGCCAGAATTTAGAAAATTCCTTCATAAGTCTCCACGTCTCTTTAAAGAAGGGTAAATCCGCACGAAATGCTCCTTCTGATACGGCTTTACAAACTTCACGTACATCTATACGTCCACTTTTATCTATATCCAGCTGTTGTACTAGTTCCTTAGGTATAAGCCCTCCCTGAATTCTCTGTATTGGCCAATGAATGCCAGGACAGCATATTGCATATGTAGTATTTCCAAAGGGTATAATGCCTTGAGCTCTGATTTTTCCCATAACGTTTATAAATTTACCCCACGTAGTAGGTACAGATACTCCTACTTTCTTGAAGATGTCTTTATTATAAACTGTTGTGGTTCCAGCCGAATCCGGAACTACAGTATAAATCTTACCATCTGGGGCTCTAGCTTCTCTGCACATAAAAGGGTAAAAAATATCTACCCATCTCTTATTCCCAGGAACGTAAGGATTTGGTTTACCTAAGTATGGAATCCAATCAGTAAACCAGCCTCTACTATAAAGCGTCCAAGCGGCGTCGTAATTACATTGGAATATTTCAGGTGCATCCTTAGTAAGAAGACGTGTTTGAAGCCAGGTACCATAATCTTGCCCTCCATATTCTCCAACTCCTACTAGTTTAATCTCAACATCAGGATGCAATTTTTCATATTCTTCTATAATAACATTCATCATTTTGAGATTCTTTGGTGGAACCCCTGGCCTATAGGCCCCTGGATCAAAACGGATTGTAACTTTGGCAGCATAAGCCAAAGATACAGAAAATACTAAAGACACAGCAAACAAGATCACTAAACACTTCTTTAACATCTTTCAAAACCTCCTTTTTAAAATTTTTTAAATTACTTAAGTTTCTCCACCCATCCTCATCCACTTAAAGCCCCCTTTAATCAGATGAGGTCATACATTATTTATCACCTTCTCTTCCACTCTCACCTCCTCTTTTAGCTTCTCTCCGGCGGATTCTCTTACGATTAAGTCGGGCTGAAGTATTACCTTTCGTCGTTCTTTAACCTTGTCTTTATCTTCTATCCTTCTTATCAGTAGTTCCGTCGCTATTACCCCCATAGAGTAAGCTGGTTGGGTTACCACTGTAAAGA
>Ga0080004_1134568_pt1 | contig 10382 bp, 10 predicted proteins | sample WasSprMetagenome_FD_69207 | JGI IMG/M metagenome (GOLD analysis project Ga0080004, IMG submission 69207) | Sulfidic aquatic microbial communities from Washburn Spring, Yellowstone National Park, USA - WS (SPADES assembly) (version 2) | ecosystem: Environmental > Aquatic > Thermal springs > Hot...
CGCCGCTTCTCCATCGATGTGGCCTCGGGCTACGACTACTACGTCCAGCCGGGGGGCGAGGTGGGGCCGGAGGAGGCGATCGTCCACGCGCTCCTCGCCGCCCGCAGCCGGTACGAGAGGACGCTCGCCGCCGTCGCGTACGCGAAGCTCTCCAAAACCCTGAACCCGGCGAGGCTGGTTGCCGCCGCGCGCGGCACCCCAGCCCTCCCCCTCGTGCTGGAGCTCGGCGACTACGCGTCGGGGCTCCCCACCGAGCACAGCGACCTCTTCCTACCGTGGGACGAGTTCAGGCAGCTCGCGCGGCTCTACGGCGTTGAGGCTAAGCCGGCCCCGCCGCTGGCGAAAGCGGTGGACGCGCTCGCCGAAGCCGGCCGCCTGCTCACTGAGCGCGTCGAGTGCTACACGCTCGGCGGCCTAGCCCTAGTCCTGGAGGGCGTGAAGGAGGCGACGAGGGACGTCGACCTCGCGGTGCTCGACGAGCGGAGCTTCAAGCTCCTCCTATCCGCCCTCCGCAGCGCCGGCTTCGAGCTCCCCGGCGAAGCCGAGCCGAGGGGGGCAGCAGTGCTGGAGAAGGGGGATGTCAGGGTGGACCTCTTCCTCGCGGAGGTCGCCGGCGCCAGGATCACGGAGGCCATGGCCAAGCGGGCGGCGCGCTCCATCGCCTACGGGAGGCTCGTCGTCAAGGTGCTCTCGCTCGGCGACATCGCCTTCCTCAAAGCGGTTAGCGGGAGGGAAAGGGACCTCGAGGACCTGGCGAGGATCGCAAGGAGGGGGCTCGACTGGAGGGTGCTGCTGGAGGACGCGCTAAGCCAGGAGGAGCCGGGGCGCTTCGCGCTGGCCGTGCTCCAAGCCCTCGAGGCGCTCGAGGAGGCGTACGGGATAGCGCCGCCCCGCCGCCTAAAGAGCAGGCTGAGGAGAGAGGCGGCAGCCCACCTGGTCAAAAAGGCGGTGGAGGAAGGATGCAGGTGCCCCGAGGAGGTGAGCGCCCTCACCGGCCTGCCGCTCGGGGAGGTGAGGAAGCTGATGCGCGAGATGGAGCTCGCGTAAGAGCCCGCGGCGCTAAGCCAGCAGCCCACTCAGCTTCCCCACGAGCCGCTTCACGTCCTCGACCGCAGGCTCCACCTCCCTCGGCGGCATCCAGCCCTCGTAGAAGTTCTGGTGCAGAACGCTCGCGGCCCTCCACAGGTGCCTTAGCTCGGGGTCGCCCAGCCTGTCCGCCAGCTCGCCCGCGAACTCCCACAGCTCGCGGTGGCTCCTCAGCGCCTTGCCCTCCTTCGCCGCTAGGGCTTTCACGACCTGCGCGGCGGCGCCCCAGCCTTTCTCCAGAGCTTGCGCGTAGTCCCCCTTGCTCAGCAGCTCCTCCGCCTCCCTCAGGTACTTTTCGCAGAGCTCCAAGCGCAGCTCCGCGCGATCCCTCGGATCGAGGGTCGCGACCAGAGCCTCCGAGAGGATCTCGTTGGCAAGCTCCTCGATGGAAGAACCGCTCTTCTCAGCCTCCCTCCTCAAAGCCTCCTCAACCTTTTTAGCGAGACTCACAGCCGCGCTTCCCAGCAGCGGCGCCGGCATTTAAACGGTGCGCGAGCCGGTTGGCGCAGTCAACGCTTCCGCGCGCGGTCCCGCTCGCGCTCGGTGAGGTACTCCTCCACCCCGATGGCCCGCACCCCCGCGGCCTTAGTCCGCTCCCGGAGGTCCCCGTCCTCCGTGACAAGAACGCCGCCCCTGGATTTCGCGAAGTAGAGGTAGGAGGCGTCGTAGAAGGTCAAACCCAAGCTGAGCGCCAGCACCATGACCCCCTCCATGTCCTCGCCCCCCAACCGCCTGCGCTCCACCAGCTCGAGCACCCTGGCCAAGCCCCTAGCCCCCTCCAGCGCCTCCTCCTCGCTGATCGCCCCCCTCAAGCGGCAAGCCTTCCAGAGAATGTTCCCGAGCTCGTATAGCGCCAGGTCGAGCGTAACAGCGCCCTCGAGGTACCTCAACCCCCTCTCGCCCAACCTCTCGAGCAGAGCGCCGATCGCGCTGGCGTCGAGGACGTAACCTACCTCCCCCTCCTCACCTCCCTCAACCATTCCACCATCTCCTCCATGGAGATCCTGGAGAAAAGCTCCCCCAACCGCCTCGCCGCGGCAGCCGCCTCCTCGAGCTTCCTCCTCCTCACCTCCTCCTCCAAAGCCCTCCGAGCCACTTCGCTGATGTTGATCCCGTACCTCTTAGCCTCATCCCTAAGCCTTCTCGGGATCCTCACACTAACTGTAACGCTCATCCCGTGCTACGGAAAATGCAGCACGATATAAAAGCTGTTCTCTGGGGCTGGCCCCTGAGGGGGTCCGGCTCTCCAGCGCTCGGCGCTAAGCGAAGTACGCGAGGGCGAGGCCCACCGCGTCCCCCAGCCAGTGGCTCACCACGAGGGGCACGAGCCTCCGGGTTCTCGCGTAGAGGGCGCCCGCCACCGCGCCAGCGAAAACCGAGAACGGCAGGAAGGGCGAGGGGCCGTGCCACAAGCCGAAGAGCAGCGCCTGCAGGAGCACAGCAACCCAAACCCTACCCCGCAGCAAGCGCTCGAACCTCGTCAGCAGGTACCCCCTCCACACGAGCTCCTCGCAAACCCCCGCGGTCAAGGGCAGGACGAGCACGCTGTACAAGGCCAGGGGCCGCGGGATCCTCTTGAAGAAGTAGGCGGCCTCAGCCCAGGCCCCCGGCCCGTAAACCAGCTCCGCCGCCAGCGGCTGAACCACCTGAAACAGGAGGAGCGAGAAGCCCAGCATCAAGGCGGTCAAGAGGAGCGTGAACCCCGGCCTATCCCGCGCAGGGCCCACCACGCTCCAGACGCTCTCACCCTCCGCCCTCAAGAAAGCGACCGCCAACCCGGCGAGCAGCGCGTGGTAGGCAGGCCACAGGAAGAAACCGACCATGTAAACATAGTAGACGGGATCCCTGAGGAAAACAGGGAGCGAAAACAGCGAGATCGCGACAAGCGGAGTCACCACCATGTTGAGCACGAGGGGTAGAACGCTCAGGAGCAGGGAGTGGTAGAGCAGCGCGCGGCTCCCGCCCACGCGCCTCTCCAGCGGAATAGGGTAAAGAGCTTTTCCCCAGTGCGAAAGCCGCGACCTCGCGGCGGGGCTCGACAGGGGAGTGCCAGCGCGCTGCAAGCTGCTCGATCCGAGCGCGCGGGGGCGGCGCGCTTCAGAACCCGCGAAGGCACGAGCAGCTGTGCCTTCCCCGCCGGCCTGAGCTCTCGCCACTCGGTAGCAGGCGCGCTCGCCATCTGCAGGCAACGCGGGGCTCCAGCGGGCGGGCAAGGTTAAAGCCGGCGCGCGCTCACCCGGCGAGCGTGAGGTTGTGGAGCATTCATCCGAGGTACCTCGACCCCCGGGGGCTCGTCGCGCTGTGGCGCGAGTCGCTGCTAGCGCGCAAGGTGCTGGAGCAGGCCACCCGGGGCTACAGGAACCACCCCCAGCTCTACAGGTTCAGGGCGTTCCCCCAACCGCTCAAAGCTATAAACACGTACCTCCACTACGTGTGGCTGGAGGCGGACGCGAGAGGCTACAAGTTCAGCAGGAGCAAGATAGACGAGCGCCTCGTCGACACGTCGATAAGGATCCCGGTAACGAGCGGCCAACTAGCTTACGAGGTAAACCTGCTGTTCCACAAGCTGTCCCGGAGGAACCCGCAGTGGCTGCAGAGGATAGCGCAGCTCCCATGCTACTCACCCAACCCGCTCTTCGAAGTCGTCCCGGGACCCGTAGAGCAGTGGGAAAAGCCGCGAATCCCTCAAAGCGCGAGCGTTCGAGTGTGCTGGGAGTAACTCGCGTGGGTGATGGCGCGCGGAGGCTGAGAGAACTAGATGGTGCAGCACCCGAGCGCCCGGTGCCCTTTCCGAGCGCGCTCACGCGGCGCAAGGCACATCAACACCGAGCCAGAACCCACGCGCGAGGCGCAGTAGCGTGAAGGAGGGGGGTAGATGCTGGTAACCAACCTTGACGCTTTCGGCAAGCTAGCGCGTAAAACGTTAACCTAGGCAAAACAGCGTCGAGCCCCCGGAGGGTCGAGCTCCCCCGATAGGTGAAGCGGGAGCGCGATGTTAAGTTTATAAGTGCACACATGCACTTAGGAAGGGGGTGAGACGTGCCCCACAAGACCATCACGATCTCCTTGGAGGCTTACGAGGCTCTGCGGAGGCTGAAGAGGCCGGGAGAGAGCTTCTCGGACGTGATCCTGAGGCTGGCGAGGAGCCAGCCCGACCTCTCGGAGCTCGCGGGCGCCTGGAGCGACGTGCCGGAGGAAGAGGCTGAGGAGATCCTAAAGAGCATCAGGGAGGCGTGGGCGTCGTGGAGGGTTCAGCGGTGACAGTGGTCCTCGACACGGACGTCCTCATCGACTACTTGAGGGGGTTGAAAAGCGCCGTCGCCTTCGTCGAGAAGCTGAGCAGAGAGGGGGTTGTGCTCGCGACAACGGCCGTCAACCTCTTCGAGCTGGCGTGGGGCGCGTACAAGCTCGGGGGAGGCAAGCTCAGGGACGTCCAGAAGCTGGCGGGCGCTCTGGCAGTCCTAAGCCTGTCCGAGAGGGAGGCCCTGAAGGCCGGCGAGGAGATGGGGCACCTCGAGTCCCTAGGAGCGCCCGTGGACCTGAGGGACGTGCTGATCGGGGTTATAGCGAGGGAGAACGGGGCGTCCCTCGCCACCGGGAACGCGAAGCACTTCAAGAGGATCAGGGGCTTGACCGTGATCGAGTACAGGAGGGGGCGCAACGCCGAGCGCTAGCCAGCGCACTGGTGGACCCTCTTCGCGTTGAAGGCAGTTCTCGCCGCTGGGGCGCGGCCGCGGGCGACCGCGGCGGAAAGCCTTGTAGTAGCGCCTGCTGGGGAAAGTTCGAGGGGTATGCTCGACCCGGCGGCGTACCTCCTTATGCTCCTAGCGACTCTGGTGGGCGCGCTCGCTGTAGACCCGCTGATGTACTGGATGGTGAGGAGGGGGAGGGGCGTCTACAGGTCCTTGAGGCTGGCCACCGTCCTGGCCGCGATCGTGATGCTGCCGGGCGTCGCGGCCACCCTGCTCCTGCTGCTGGGCTTCCTCGGCGGGGCCGGCGCCTGGGGCGTAGCCGCGCTGCTGGCGCTCTTCCTCGCGCGGTACCCGGCATCCCCCCACCTGGTGCTCTGGGGGGCTAAAGCGAGGAGGGTGGGGCCCGGGGAAGAGTGGCTCCTCGACCTGCTCGAGGAGGTGAAGCGGGCGAGCGGGTACAGGGGGAGGGTCGAGCTGCGCGTCGCGGAGGTCGACGAGCCGAACGCGTTCGCGATCAGCAACGCGTTCAAGAAGGTCATCGTGCTGCACAGGGGGCTCGCGAGGATCCTGAGCAGGGACGAGATCAAAGCCGTGATCGCTCACGAGCTCGGGCACATCGCGCGCAACGACAACGCGTACGCCCACGCGACTTCCCTAACCCCCTACCTCGTGTACCTCATGGGGCTCGCCGTCCTCGCCCTCGGCATCTCGCTCGTGAAGAGCAGGGACCTAGAAGCCATCGCGGGCGGGCTCCTGCTCTCCGCAGCCGGCGCCGCCCTGATCCTGGTGTCCCTAGTCGCCAACCTGGGCCTCCTAGCCTTCTCCAGGGTCCGGGAGCACCTAGCCGACCTCTTCTCCGTCAAGAGCACGGGCGACACGAAGATCGTGGACGCGCTGAGGAAGATAGAGGCGGCGGTCAAGGGGCAGAAAGCCCAGGAAGCCGCGGCGCCGAGCCTGAGGAGCATGCTCTACATAGTCCCGGCGCTGCACCACTCCAGCGCGAGCAGCTACCTGAAGCTCTCCAACCCCCTCTCAACCCACCCCAAGCTGGAGACCAGGGAGCTCGTAGTGCTGAAGTACTACGAGGAGCTCACCAGGCTCCCACCTCCCCCACCGCCCCCACCCCCGCCTCCACCGCCTCCGCCGCCACCCCCTTCACCGCCACCTCCACCGTAGACCGCGCGCCGCACCGAGGGTAAACCGCCCGTCTGACCGAAGAGTGTGGAGCGAAGGCTCTCCATCCACGCCGAAAGCCGGCGGTACCGGGGGACAGGCGGGGCGATACCCGCGCGTTTCTGGGCGGCGCGGGGCGGGCTGGCTGGGAGTTAGCTTTATGCCACCGCCCCCGATCTTGTGCGCGGGCTCGCGCGTGCGCGCACGCAAAACCATCAGGCTGAAGCTCGCGGGGAAGGAGGTCGAGTGCACCGCGCTCTTCGACACGGGCTCAAGCTACACGGTCGTCCAAAGGGCCTTCTTCGAGAGGAGCTTCGGCGCCTCGTGGGAGAGGCTGAGCAAGCCGGTCAAGCTCTACCTCATCAACGGCGAGCACGTTGAGGCAGACAAGTACGCGCAAGTGACGATCATCGTGGACGGCGTCGAGCTGCTGCCGCCCGAGACGGTCCTCGTGCTCGACGAGTACGCGGAGGAGGTGGAAGTGGAAGGCGTGAAGGTGAAGCTGCCGGAGGTGATAGTGGGCGCGGGCACGATGGACAAGTACGGGATCCTCCTCGACCCGAGAGAGGGCGTCAAGGTGGTCGGCGCAGGCTTCCTGCTCTCGAGCAGCTAAGAGGGGCGAGCGCTCGCGCCCCGGCGCGCTTAGGATAACACCTGCGAGGTGCGGAGCCCCACTCTCCGAAATCGTTTCCGGCAGCTAGCGTGCTTCGCGCTCCAGCCGGGCAGCACGCCCGGTGGCGAGCGCCCTCTGCGCGCTAACACTCCCGCGCGACCTCCGCGAGACCGGCGTTCGGAAACTTCAGCACCGCTCGCATTCGAGGCATTATTTATTAACCTGCTAACCTGAAAAAGCGCCAGTATGCGTGAGGGCGCGGGACCGGAGGGGGCCGCTCGGCTGCAGCCGCCCCGGGGCGTGAAGAACCTGTCCATCATCTACTCCGCCGCCGGGGTGCTGCTCGCGCTCCTCGGCCTCGCGGTCGCGCAAGCCAGCATCCCCGGTAGGCTGCTCTTCCTGCTCATCGGGCTCGGCGTCCTGCAGGTGGGCAGGGGGCTGTGGAAGGGGAGGAAGTGGGCCGCCTGGGCCGCGGTCATCCTCGCCCTCTTCCAGCCCCTGTGGCCCGCATACCTCGCGGTAGCCGTCTACCTGCTGGGCCTCGCCGGCTGGTACTTCAACGTGCGCATCCGCCCAGCCATCCTCGTGCCGCTCGTGCTCTTCCTACCCCTGCTCGCCCTAGCCGCGATGTTCGCAGCGGGCGTGAGCGCCTCAACACTCTACGAGTTCCTGAAAAACCTCCGCCCGTAAAGGTTGCGTGCGACCTCCCCCCTTCGACCGCCCGACCAAACACCGCGCCCGCCGGCGAGCACCCTCCCGCCGTCAGCTTCGAGGCTCAGGCCGAGGAGCCTCCCTCCCCTTCCCCCGCCTTTCCCCCTCAGCCTCGCCCCGCTCCTCCGGCTCGAAGAGGACGAGCGCAAGAGCTAGATCCTCGAGGAAGGCCCGATCCCGCAGAACCTGCTCTTTCACCCTCTCGCTCAAGACCCTCAGCTCCCCGCCCTCCCCCTCGAAACCCCCACCCATCACCCTTACAGTCGCTCCGCCGGCTTTTCAGCGTGACGCTCACCCGTAGGCGGCAGCCCCTACCCCCTTTCCGAAGGACAGCACTAAATTCTTTCCACCTAAGGGGATGAGTAGCACGCGCGGACACGGGTAGGTGGCACTCCGACTTTACTAGTCTTTTAATTGCTGCCGCCAAGTCGATCGCTGTAGTGATCTTGCTCTGCGCATAGCAGCTTTCTACTATCTCTTGATTGCTTCCCACTTCCTCCGCGTGGTGTTCAGCGAGGTGCCGCCGAAACTTTCTACTATCTCTTGATTGCTTCGCGGCGTTCATCTTGCTGACAGCCGACGCTAGCGATATCTTTCTACTATCTCTTGATTGCTTCATGGGGGAGCGGTGGGTCGAGGCGTTCTCCCTCCTAGACTTTCTACTATCTCTTGATTGCTTCGTCGCCGTCCTCCGCGCATGGCTCCGCCAGCAGCGCGAGGTCCTTTCTACTATCTCTTGATTGCTTCCGGCAAGAGGGCGGAGGCGAAGGTGTACTCAAGGGCAAAGAACTTTCTACTATCTCTTGATTGCTTCGAGGATGTAGTCGAGCTTCCTGTGACCCGTGATCTTGGCGATCTTTCTACTATCTCTTGATTGCTTCAAAGAAGTCCTAGGAGGAATGGTCAAGTGGGTATGGGAAAACGCGACCAACGTCTTTCTACTATCTCTTGATTGCTTCAAGGATCCCGAAGGTCGCGTCGTGATACCCAGCGTGAACGTGCTTTCTACTATCTCTTGATTGCTTCCGTCGAAGTCGAGCAGCAGCCTTGGCTGCTGGACCTCTACAACTTTCTACTATCTCTTGATTGCTTCGACAGCCTCTACGATGTGATGGTGGCGACCTTGATCCCTTTCTACTATCTCTTGATTGCTTCGAGCGTGAGCTACGAGGTTCCCCTCCCGGCGCCGGAGAGGCTCTTTCTACTATCTCTTGATTGCTTCGGGGCTGGAGCGGTCTCCTCCGCCGCCGGCGCTGGGGCTTTCTACTATCTCTTGATTGCTTCAAAAAATCGCGGCGTTCAATACGCTTAAGGAGACGCTACTAAAACTTTCTACTATCTCTTGATTGCTTCAGGAGGGACCGCTCGGCGGCGGGGAGGCGCTGAGGAGGGACTTTCTACTATCTCTTGATTGCTTCCGAGCAGGTTGGAGAAGGGCGGGGGAAGATGGAGAAGGAATTGCTTTCTACTATCTCTTGATTGCTTCCAGGTAAGCCAAGCGCGCTGCGCAATCTGCCGGTATAACTTTCTACTATCTCTTGATTGCTTCTAGTAGTAGTATAGCAGGTGAGTTTAGCGCTAACAGCACTAATTCTTTCTACTATCTCTTGATTGCTTCGGGGGTCTGCAGCTACAGGGGCTGCGGCGAGCTCGCCCTTTCTACTATCTCTTGATTGCTTCTCGTGATTATATTCTCGTTGACGGCACCCCCTATCCCAAACCTCTTTCTACTATCTCTTGATTGCTTCTCGAGTAGCAGCCATGACCGACGAGCTGACGGTCGCGCTGCTCTTTCTACTATCTCTTGATTGCTTCTCGACGTGTACGTGGGGCCGAGGATCGTGACCAGGCTGCCCGTGCTTTCTACTATCTCTTGATTGCTTCTTGTTCAAAGAGATAAACGTTAACCCAGAGCTGTACGGTTTCCTTTCTACTATCTCTTGATTGCTTCTCGTCAACGAATTGCACCTGTTTGAGCCAGAAAAAGATTGACTTTCTACTATCTCTTGATTGCTTCTTGACGAGTTGCTTCGGAAAGTCCTCCTCGAAAGCGGTCTTTCTACTATCTCTTGATTGCTTCTCTCCCTGAAGATTTCGATGGCGATCGCCAGCAGTATGGCGCTTTCTACTATCTCTTGATTGCTTCTAAAGAGTGAGGATCGACCACGCGGCTCTTAAAAGCCACGTTTACCTTTCTACTATCTCTTGATTGCTTCGCGGCGCAATCTCTATCTTTGGAGGCTGCGGCGATGGAGGACTTTCTACTATCTCTTGATTGCTTCCGACTGGAACGAGAGGGCGGTGGAGGTCGTGCTCCGCCGCCTTTCTACTATCTCTTGATTGCTTCTATATGCATCATATGAGCGTGCTGGACAGGGTGCGGGCATAAAATCTTTCTACTATCTCTTGATTGCTTCTTTCCTTCATCGAGCATCACGCCCCGCTCCTCGAGCATCGAAACCTTTCTACTATCTCTTGATTGCTTCGGACCTATGTTGACCTCGATCTTGTCGTCCACCCTTAGGATGTGCGCGTCTTTCTACTATCTCTTGATTGCTTCACGAAGAAGGAGGAAAAGCTGCTGGCGTGGCGCGAATTCTTAAACTTTCTACTATCTCTTGATTGCTTCGATAGCCGGCGCGTGGGCTAGGGCGCTGGCGGAGGCGGCCACCTTTCTACTATCTCTTGATTGCTTCCCCCGCGCATAAACGAACCGGCGCTTCTTAACCTTATCCCTTTCTACTATCTCTTGATTGCTTCCGTACAGGGAGCTCGGGTTCGAGATCACCCCCACGGCGGCGTGGCTTTCTACTATCTCTTGATTGCTTCACGTGATTCCGCGCCTGTAGGGCACCTGCCCAACGGTTCTTTCTACTATCTCTTGATTGCTTCAACGAATGGTACGATTCAGCGCTTGAACAACTAGAGAAAACTAGACTTTCTACTATCTCTTGATTGCTTCAACCTTTCCAAAGTGGAAGCGAGGTGAGACCGTATGGCAACTCCAGCTCAACTTTCTACTATCTCTTGATTGCTTCAGCACTTTCCTTTCAGCGAACTTGCCGTAAAGGCTGTTGAGCTTTCTACTATCTCTTGATTGCTTCGCA
>Ga0080004_1134570_pt1 | contig 10379 bp, 7 predicted proteins | sample WasSprMetagenome_FD_69207 | JGI IMG/M metagenome (GOLD analysis project Ga0080004, IMG submission 69207) | Sulfidic aquatic microbial communities from Washburn Spring, Yellowstone National Park, USA - WS (SPADES assembly) (version 2) | ecosystem: Environmental > Aquatic > Thermal springs > Hot...
GGGGCGGGCGCCCCGCAGACAGAGGAGAGGCCGGCCCCGGTGAAGCCGGCTGGAACCGTATCGGCGGCGCTACATAAAACCCCGCCGATGGATATGTATTCTTTCGGCTTTGTGTACTGCGGATTCCAATGTTGCGGCACCTAGTGAGGGCCTATATTGCACCTACTTGTTGAGCTTTCTGAATGTCTACGTCGTTGGCGTAGCTTATCTGACCTCCTCCCCGCCCCGAGGGGAACCCCCTTCGCCTGACCCTCAACGGCTTCTCAGATGGGTGTTGTGGAGCAACTAGCACTGCGGGTAAAATAATACATCTACCCCCGACATCCGCGGTTAACGATTCTTAAACTCTTCATCATGTGTCAGCCATGGGCTGGAACCAACCGGTCACCCATCCGATGACGGAACCGAACACACAAAAAAATATCTTTTTCCCAACGCCCGGCCTGTCCGCGGCGGTCAAGGTGCACGACAAAAGGGCGGTAGGTATCTTTGGGAACCGCCTCAGCGAGGTATTAGAAAAACTATACAACATCGGCGTTCGGAAAGTTGATCTTGTTGTTGACGTCGGCGGCCGCCAGATCGTAATAACTGCGTCCATTTACAAAAAGGTAGATCGCCGCTCTGGTCGCACATACTATTGGGGTTATCCCATTGGGAGCGACCAAATCTTCCTTCGGGAGAAATACAAAGCTTTCCGCGGCGAAGCGGAGAGGTACGCAAAGACACCAATGCCTATAGTAGTTTACATGATAATGCCAAAGACGTAGGGGAGCTATGCGGACTCGCCTAGGCGCCCCCTTCGGAGAATCGCATGCCCCTTGCATGGATACTATGCCAGATTATAAAAATTGTAAAAACATTGAGGTTCATTTGACGCCTCCCGCGCTGATTGATAAGCTGTGCAAAGGGGAACATCTGCCGTCTATATGCCGTGACGCGATTTTTACCGAAGAGTTTATCGAGATCGCGAAGGGGCTGGGACGCGCACGTCTAGTTACGCTTGAAATATGCAACATGTAGCCATGTCAACCACTGACCAGCTAAACAAGTCTGAGAGGGGCAGATGCGTTGGCGTTCAACTTGACGCCGGCGGCAAAGGTTTCTGTATTTCTTTGAAGACTGTGGAGGATCCGCGTCAGTACGTGATATATGTAGACGACGTCGAGGTGTTGCATGTACCAAAGGTGCGAAGCATAATTGCAAACCATACAGTTGACCGCGTCGTTAAGTATATTGCTAAGAAGGTATGCAACGCGGAGGGGAAGGCGGGCAGATCTTGCTTGGCCGAGGTTGCCGAGCAGATACGAGGGCAGGTCAGAGAAGTGTTGACTGCACTTTATAAGCGGATTGTTGTCAAAAAGCCCGAGATCCCGACGGGTGATAGGGTTGTATACGTGCGGCCGCCTTACTTTTACATCAAAGATGCCGAAACCACCTGCGTGCTCAGCTTCGAACTGACAACAGGCGAGAAAGGCATAAAATACATCCCGTATTTGATATGCGCCGACAAAGACAGAAATGTTACAACACACAGACTTTTGGACGCCGTCCAAGCGGGGATTAGAATCAATGGCGTGTTGGCGTTTCCGTCGTCTATTGCCTTGAAGAAGATAATCATGCAAGCGGAGTCCATAGACGAGCTAGAGGAAATGCTGTCTGCCTGGATGGAGGGCGGAATGAGCCTAGTCACAATAAGCGGCATACCCACTGTGCCGATCCGCCACCGGCTCGAGAAGTACATAGACATTGTAAAGAGGGATCCCGAGGGATGGGCCAGGGGGGTTGCGCGTTTTATCAAAGACAAAATATTCGAGCGTACCTGGCGCCTTTTGTCAATATCACAGAAAGCAGTTATGGTTGGGACGGTGCTGGCGGCGTCGGTCTTCCCCGTACTGCCCTACACGACGAAGGTCGTCTTCCACTCAGCTGGGCCAGGCGCAGGCAAGTCATACCACATCGGAATTACTGCGTCCTTCATACCGTACAACCTCGTCATAAGCGCAGGCACAAGCGCAGGGATAGAGCGGTCGGTGGACTTCGCTGTCGCGGTCTCTATTGACGACATACCTCAGAGGGAGGATGCAAGAAGGGAGCTGGCTGACCTCCTGATTCGGGGGTTTAAGAGGGATTCGAAGAGGATCTTGACTGCGCCAGACGGCACCAGCCCCATGGCAATCGGCGGTGGCCCTATCGTGTTCATCCCCGACTTGGCTTACCAGTTGCTCGGGCTCTCCGACGCGGCCACTTCTAGAACAATTACAATCGCGGTAGCCGCCGACCCCAAGTTTGTGGAAATTAAAGAGCCAGAGGAGGTCGTGGTGAGGGAAGTTCTCAAAGGCGCTAAGATTGTTAATCCAAACAGCGGCGAGGTGCTGATCTTACACGACGCTGAGGATTGGTATGCGTTGTTCACCGCAGTGGGGCTTATGATGTGTTGGAGATTTGCCGAAGAGCTGGAGAGGCTCAGGGCCGAGTTCAAGGAGAGGCCAAGGGTGGTGGGCAGATATGCGCAAGCTTATGGAGCAATTATTGCGGCGCTGAGGGCGTACGGGCTGAGCGACCTAGCAGACAAGGTGCTGACGTCTCTTGAGTCCAGGGAGAGAAGGGATGAGACTCTTGAGGCGCTGTCGGCGGCGATATCGGGGCTGTGGGAAGATACAGTGTTGACCAGGTTGCCGGGAGAGATATACATAAGGAAAGAATCATTCGCGGATGGCTCGCCTGTGGTTTTCGCCCCGCTGACCTCAGTGGTGCGTTATGCGGCGTCTCGGCTGGCGGCGGCGTACGGCGACTTGCCTCAAGTAACCGACCGTGTAAAGCTAGAGGAGTCCGCCAACGCGTCGTTCAAAACTATTGAACAGTGGATAAGGCGCATTGTTCCACGGGAACTTCAAAACGACAAGAACCTGCTTGCTTATCTACAAGGCCACCCCGCGCTTAGGCAACTTCTCTTTAAGACGAAAAACCAACATGGTAACGTGGTGTGGAGCATCGCCGTGACTGAGTCGATCGCTAAGACGCTGATGAATTTGACAACCGCCGGCGATATTGAAACTGCGGTAGTGGTGTTTTGCACGGTACGCCGTAAGGTTTGCGACGAGATCGACCTACCGCAGAAGGAGCAAGTCTGTAGGTTGGGCGAATGTGAGGAGGTTCTGCAACAGCCGCCGCCGCCGGCCGCCGCACTGCCTCAGCAGAATGGCCAGCAACCTGAGCAACAGCCTGTCGTTCAAGCACAACAGGATGGAAGCGTCGGTGGTAGCGGTAAAGTTGAGAGGTTGAGCAAGGAGGAGGTGCTGAAGATGGCGAAGGAGCTGATAGGGGGCGATGACAGTCCTTGACCTCTTCCTCGGCTGGCCGCGGCAGTACAACTACTGGGACTGGAGGAGAGGCAGGTGGCACAGGGTGGGGGGTTCCTACCTCACGAGGGAGGAGGCCGAGAAGCTGTTTAGGCGCGCTGTGCCGTTCGGCGTGACTAAGTGCTTCGGCGACATGGGCGAGTGCCAGCAAGCTGACATATTTACTATAGAAATAGACACGCCATGCGGAGACATCCAAGGGAACAAGGACAGACTTAGATGTGTTGTGGAGCACAGCAGAGGTGTTGTTGAGTGGGTGACTCACGTGCATCCGTTGCTCTATTGGAACGGCGGAAAGTCGCTGTACATCATGTTCCCCTTCGACTACCCAGTCCCCGCAATATATGCGCCTAGGGAGTGGGTGATGCGGCTGACGGAGATGTTCCCCAGCGTAGTGGACAGGAACCAGTTTTCATTCAACACCACGTTCAGGATGCCACTAACACCGCATCCCAAGTTTAAGTACAGGGGAGAATTTTTGGATGAAGACCTCAAGCCAGCCGACCTCCACATACGCAGGGTGCCTCCGACGTATGTGGTAGACCGTCCAAGCAGTGTGAGTATTCCACAGACGCGGGTTGTGCAGAGCGGTGCAGGCAAGAAGTGGATTGAGGAAATCAAGAGGTGGGTCGAGGAGAGGGCGGCTCTGCGGTTTAATCTGCAGACGGGGGAATGCAGAAGGAGACTAGCTATGCTGTGGGGGTGTGGATGCCGCCTAGACGGAGTCCAGACCTACGAGGAGTGTACGGAGATGTTTAAGCAGTTGCTAGCGTCAGTTAACGCTTCCGTCGAAGCCAGCCACCTGCATGTCATCAAGTACTACTTCAAGGCGTGTGGAGACGGCCCGAAGTTCAGCTTGCGCAAGGCCACTACATGCGAAGGAGACACGTGGTACTGCTTGAAGCCGTGTCTGGAGGTGGCGGCGACGGCATGATTTCTGGCTACTACTCTGGGAACGCTGTCATTGCCGAAGGGAGGAAGATACCGTTTACGCCGTATTTATTCGTAATAGGCTCTTCGCCGCCTCCTCAAGTGGCTGGTGTCTTGAAGATTGAGAGGACTGACTTGAACCCCTACGTCTACGACGGCACGGCGTATTCGCCCGCGTCGGGCATGAGGGCGTACGTAGCATACGCAGAGTCTCCTGGCGCGGTGCCGAAGCTCAGGGAGGAGTACTGGAGGAGGGGGTTCCACACGTCGCAGTCCTACATCAAATTCGCCCTGCGCGCGGCGATAGACCTGCACTTCGGGTGCGCAGTGGGTAAGTGTGCAAAGTTCAGGAGGAGGTTTGCGCCGATCGTGGAGCCTAGGTCGCCGAGGATTATGGCTGTGGACGTGGAGGTGGTGGGAGACAGAGTGCTGTATGGCTATACTGTAGACGGCGTGGAGGTGAACTACTCGGAGAACCCTGCAGATGTGCTGTCGGCTGATGAGGTGGACTACATAGTGACGTACAACGGCTGGGGGTTTGACTACAAGTACATCAACGACTTGTGCCTAAAGGAGAAGCCTGGGTGCACGAAATACGCAGTGGAGACCCCCTGGGGGCCTGTGCCGATTATCGACCTCTATGTAATGGCCAGAGGCGGGTTTAAATCATCTATGGGCCTGCAGGAGGAGTCATACACCCTCTACGACGTGGCTAGACAGCTGGGCGTCCATGCGGAGCTGGGCATCTCCGAGAGGGAGCTGTATAGGGTTAAGAGAAAGCGGAGCATATTGACTCAGCTGACGCAGAAGGAGCTGAAGGGATACCTAGGCCTCGATGTGTTGGTGACGTACTACACAGCGGCGAAGATGGTGTCTATAATGGAGACCCTAGGCAACATGGTGGGGGCTGGGGCTGGGGTGGTGAACGCGGTGGCTGAGACCTCGTCTCCTGGGCTCATGGGCGAGGTTGTTCTGCAGAAGGAGCTGGAGCGCGACGGCGTTGTGCTGGCTGAGCGCGACGTCAGCGCGCTTGTCAGAGAGAAGCTGGGCATCTCGGCAGACAGCTACGGCGAGGATGAGGAGGAGGGTGAGGACGAGACGAGGAAGGTTAAGCTGTATCGGGCAGGGGAGAAGGTGAGGCTAAGGAGTGCTGGGGTGTATCGCAACGTCGCTGAGTACGACTTCCGCGCAATGTATCCGTCGCTTATGGCCAACGACGGTGTCGATCCGATAAACGTGAGGGAGTGCTCGGGCGGCTTCGCCGTGGAGACCGTGGAGGGGGTGAAGAAGGTGTGCTTCGGCGGTGGGCACCTGTCGAAGCTGGCGGATATGTTGCTCTCCGCCAGGGAGGAGGCAAAGAAGAAGTCGAAGGCCCTGGATCAAGCGGTCAAGATATTGGCGAATTCGCTCTACGGAGTCTTCGGCAAGAGAGGGGTCGGTATACAGAACTTGTGGGTTGCTGGCTACGTTGCGCAGAGGACGGAGGCCATCTTCGGAGACTTGTGGAACAGGTATAGGCCGATCTACGGTGACACGGATTCCATGTACATACCCCTAGACGGCAGAGACCCGGCCGCCCTTATGGACGAGATCAATACGTATCTCGCCAGTGCCTACGGCCCCAAGATGCAGGTGAAGCTGGAGGAGGTTTGGGACTACGTGGTCTACCTCCCCGACACGAACAAGAACTACGTAAAGATTAAGGGCGCAAAGACAGTCTTGAAAGGCGCGGCTTTGGCGGTTAGGAGGATGCCCTTAGTCCTCCGTTTAAGAGGCACCGAGTGGGTGAGGGAGATGGTTGAGTTGCACACGCCGTCGTCAGTCTATAAGCTTCTGGAGTCTGCGCGGGATGAGGAATTGTTCATCGAAGTCTCCATGACGTGGAGAGACTTCTTCTATGTGAAGAAGCGCGGCAAATTTATCGACAGGCTGGATGCGAGCAGGTTGCCGATCGCGGCGTATCTAGCATATGCAAAGGGGCCCGGGGCCTACAGGCCAGGGGACTTTCAGCTGGACAGCTTCGTTTCAGTCCTCTACCTACCAGTCGAGACCACAGGCGCAGAGAAGACCTTCCTCTTCTACGACAGCGCTATCTGGCGCATCTCTTTCGCCGCGGCCGCCGACCCGAAGACGGAGAAGGTGGTTATAAACAAGTTGTCTAAGCGCCAAGTAGATAGGCGCGACGCCTTGGAAGCCGCGAGGAGGATCGTCGCAGGCTACCCCGTGGTGGAGTTCCTCGCCCAAAAAGTGCTGGTATGAGGTCGGCGCATGTGCAGAATCGCAATAAATACGGCGGAGAGGTTTGCCAACAGCCGCTATGAGTTGTAGCGAGCTCCTCAAGCGGTTTACCGAAATGCTGGAGAAAGACGAAGTGAACTGGGAGCTTCTCAACAAGATTATGAATAAATGTGGCGTGTTTTTCGTCCGGGAGGCTGGGAGGGCGTTTGCGAAGAAGGTCGTTAATTACTATATGTCTTTTGCGTGGAGGTACTACAAAGGTGCGGCTATTGCCGGCAAACCGCCCGTGGTCGCCTACGGCGAGGCCGTCTACGTGATCTGGCGTCTCTGGGATTGGTACAGCATCCACTGCGGCCCCCTAGCCGATATCGCCGTCTACATAGCTGAAGCCGCGGCTAGCTACAAGTGGCCGAGCAGGTGGCCCTTCTTGGCGAGCCCTGCAGTGGCGGCTGAAGAGAAGGGGTGCGACCTACCAGACTCAGTAGCCGAGGCACTGGGGGCAGATGAATACGCCCGACTCGAAGCCTTTTTAGAACAAGGAGAGGGCGTTGTAGAGATCGCAGGGCAGAAAATCGCCCTCGTGAGGGATGGGCGTTATATCTCCATAGTAGTAGCAGTATGAAGCGCAGACGCCGCGAGACATCTGAAACGCCTCTTGACAGAGATAAAGTTCTCTTGACTACAGTAAAGCGAGTCCTGTTCCTTGGTGCCCCTTTAATCTTGTCCATTGTCAACCCCACCTAAGCACGTAGGTGGGGTTGTTGAGTGCCGTAGGTTGTCCCATGTAAAGCACGTAGGTACGGCGCAGAGCCCCGCCGAGGGGGAAGCCCCCACCCCCCAACACATTTTCATTCTGATTAGGAGGCTAGACACCCTCCTAAATAGTAAGTAAATCGGTTATAAGACTGCGCCGCAAATGCGGACGCACGCCGTTTGGCCAATAAATATGCGACATCCGGTACTGGCGTCTTTCGGACTCTGCACGCCGAGCGGAGGCGGCGCATTAACATCTTAAAATTAATATAGAATAATAACCACCCGAAAAAGAAGGTTTAAGGAAAGACCCGCGGGGCGTGTTGCTCGAAGACCTGCCTCGCGCGGCGTTCATAATCAGCAACGTAATGCTCGAAAAGCACCCGCTCCCTTACGGAGCGCCCCTGCAACAGGTCTATGTCTGTGGGGTCGACGCCCCTGTCCAGGAGCCATTGTGCATTAAATTTGCGGAGGAGCCTCGGCTCCAGCCACGGCAGGCCGGCTCGCTCCCTAGCCTCCTTTAGCCACTTGTAAAGCGTCTCTTCTTGGCACGGAAACAGATTGTCGGTGGTTAGCTGAAGCTGGCGGCAGAACCTTTCACGCCAAGAGAGGTAGGTCTCCTTGAGGTACTTCGCCGCGCCCTCCGTTAAGAATATCAAAGGCTGTCTCTTCGGGCCCTCCGTCTCTCCTAGCAGGAGCCGGCGCTTGTCAAGTTGCAGTCCGCCTAGCCTCGCCCTGTGCAGGTGGTCCAGCCTCACGCCGGTTTCAGCCATCAGCCCCCACACGGCGGCGGCGCAGGGCGAGATTTTGTCCGCCTCTTCCCACACCCGCCTCACCTCTTCAAGCGTCGGCGCCTTGAAGTGGTTCTTCATCTTAACCTTCGGCGTGGTGAACGCATCGTATAGGAGGGGTGCTATCTGCGGCTCCCTGGCCTTAACCACGATATCAAGAAACCGTTTTAGCGCCACCGCCGTCTTCCGCCTGACGTGCGGTTGCTCGGCGGCGTAAATCCTCTGCACCGTGTCCGGCGAAATGACCCAGCCGACTTGCATGAGGAACTTAGTCAGATAGCGCAGGTACTCGTCAACACTTTCCTTCGACAAGCCCTCCGAAAGGAGCCTTCCTTTGAACATCTCCACGTCCTCTCGCTCTACGCGGTAGGCGACCTCGCGCCTCAGCCCACCCGGCAGAAGCCTGGACAGCTCCTCTATGACTCTGTCCCTCAGCGCCTTTGTCCTGAGGGCCTTGGCTATGACGCTTATCGCCTGCATAACGTCCAGCTCGCTGACCGGCGGCTCGGGGAGGCACTTCTCTACTGCGTCGGGCATCGCGGCGTAGAGGCTCTCCAGCTTGTCCGCCTGCGGCGCCGCCCTGCCTGAGAGCCAGGCGTGGACGGTTGAGGGGTTCACGCCCGCGGCCCTAGCTATGTCGCTCAGCGAGAGCCCCAAGTCGCGGAGGCAGGCGACGACGCCCCTCCTCTGTTCGTCGGTTAGTTTGTACCAGTAGGGGTTTTGGTTTATCATTGGTTATTTTTTGGTTTGTGCTGTTTAAAAACGTTGCGCCGATTTCAAAAACTATGGGACTGGAGATCCCGTCCCCGTCAAGGGGGCGTGGGTTCAACGGCGGGAGAACCGCCGGACACATCCCACCCCCGGCGCCATCTGGCTCTTCTGGTTGTCGTTGGGTTGCTGGACGCTGACCGATGTTGGTTGTCGTCGGTTCTGCAGGTTCACATCGACTAAGCTCGGCGTTGTAGCTCAATATCGGCAAACGCACAGCAATGCCGGCTTCGAGAAGGCGGCGAGACGAACAGAAGATAGAAAAAGAGGGTGTCTTTTCAGGATTTTTTCCGCGATCTCCCTCTGCCTCGGCGTTCCGTTCTTCACCTTTTCGGCGAGGTAGAGCGCTATGGCTTTTCTGATGGTTTCGTCTCGCTCTGCCAGCCTCAAGAGGTCGGCCGTGGCTATATACACCACGTAGTTGGGGCCGGACCTCACTACGTTCGGCCTAAGTCCAGCCGCCTTGAGCTTGTCGGCGACCTCCAGCGCCTTTTCTGGGTCTCGGGTGAAGTATTTAGCGACGAGGGAGCCGCCTCTGCCGCTCACCAGCTCTAGATACATAACGACGCCTTCTACAGTTATGCTATTCTTATTCTGCTTGGCGGCGGCTCTAAAGCTGTCGTCGGTGGCCAGCTTTATGTAGATCCATTTGTGGGCCCTCAACAGATCCAGCAATTCGCCGTATACGCCCGCCGCCTCCCTAAGCTTTACAAACGCCTCCCTGCCCCTGGCCACTAAGGCCTCGTATGTACTTACGCCTAAGCCCAGCCTCCAAGGCTCCTTAGCTGCAATTGACAATATGTACTTGCCGCGTAGAATCTCCCTCCTAGCATTCCGATCCCCCAGCCACGCGGCGAGGAGAGGGCCCCACTCCCCATGTTTGAGATAGTCCGCAACTAAGCTTATCGCATCGTTCTTGCTCCACTTCTGTCTCCAGCTTTTTGCCTTACTGTATACGTGAATGCTTATCCCCTGGTGTGTCAGCGTAACTGAAGCGATATATGTGTAAATTTCTCCATATCTCGTCGCAATCCAAGCAAACACCTGCCAGGGCTGTGCAGTTTGCATGAGGGGTCGGCCGTCTGCCTCACCTTCGTCGCTTGCTCTCCAGCCCAGCTGGAGTAGCTCAAGCCTTTCGCGCGGAAGCTTCAACAAGTCAGGAAAATACGCCGAAGCGCTCACGCCGCGGATTGGAATATGTGGAGTAAGCCCCACTCTTACATAAATCCACGTCCCGTCCGGCGCGTACAGCTTGTTGCCCTCCAGCCTGTACGTGCCCTCGGCGACGGCTTTATACAGCGCCGTCAGCTTCTCCTTCGCCTGCATCCACGCCTCCAGTAGGAGTCGCTTCACTGTGTCTCTGAAGTCAAGGAGTTGTCTCCTCTCCTCCTCTGTAAGCTGAAACGTCTTCATGATCTCCTGCGTTACATATTCTACGTATAGCATCCACGCCGGGAATACCCAATCCACCGGCCCCCGCAGTACGCCGTGGGTGGAGACCTGCTCAAGCACCTCCTCCAGGGTTGGCTTTTCGGCGGGT
>Ga0080004_1165806_pt1 | contig 10375 bp, 12 predicted proteins | sample WasSprMetagenome_FD_69207 | JGI IMG/M metagenome (GOLD analysis project Ga0080004, IMG submission 69207) | Sulfidic aquatic microbial communities from Washburn Spring, Yellowstone National Park, USA - WS (SPADES assembly) (version 2) | ecosystem: Environmental > Aquatic > Thermal springs > Hot...
GGACGAAGTTCGAGATAGCCCTGGTGACTAAAGAGCCTTGGAAGGTAGGAGGCGAAGTCAGCGTCGAAGTCTGGATAACCGTCAGCGACATGGGAGGAAATAAGCGAGTAGAATTCATGCAACTCAAGCTGTCGCTAGTTGGTACGAGCGTCGAAAAAGTTGTTCCGCTTAACATTGGAACTGACGTGGGCGGCACGGTCTACAGCGGCAACGTCTCTCTCAAGCTGCTCGATGGCTTTGGACTTATGAAGCCGGACTCTGAGGAGTCCTACTTCCTATGGCTTAGTCTCGATGGCTCCTTTATCGATGAATGGGACATTGCCTGGCCAGGCTGGACAACGGAATCGACGAGTATCAGGGTCTACGCACCTCCATCACCTGTGAGCTTGAGCGTTGAACTGCCGACAAAGGTGCTCGTCGGAGACGAATTTGAGGTGAAGGTGAAGGTCAAGAACGATGGTGAATATCCAATACGCAACGTCAAGGTAAGCCTCTTACAACCATTCGGAGCGCCAGTGATAGGCCTGCGAGATTGGAGCAAGAGCACTATGAGTCCAGGAGAGGAAGCCCTCGTTACATTTAAGCTCAAAGCAGACTTAGTGACGACAACCACAATCGACGTGAGCTCCTCATACGAAACGCTGTGGGGCTATCTGGTCTCAGAGTTCGCTAAGACCCTCGGCTCAGTGACCATCACCAAGATCCCCACCAGCATAAGCGTCTCGGCGACGCCTACGAAGCTCACGGTGGGCGAGAAGGTGATCGTTAAGGGCTCAATTCGCGATGCGAAGGGCTCAGCTTTGAGCGTACCTCTAACGCTGACGATAGTGGAGCCCGACGGCGTGACGAGGACATTGTACGGGACTTCGGCTCCGAACGGGACCTTCGGCTTCGAAGTCATGCTCAACAAGAAGGGCAAGCACTCCTTCGTAGTGAGCTTTGGAGGAGACTTGACCCATGAGACCTCTAAGAGCGAAGAGGTCAGCGCCGAGGCCGAGGAGAAGAAGATGTGTATAATCGCGACTGCCGCCTACGGTTCTGAGCTCGACCCGCACGTCCAGTTCTTGAGGAGCTTTAGGGACAACTTCGCCCTCAAGACATTCGCTGGCAGCAAGTTCATGGACGTCTTCAACGCTTGGTACTACTCGTTCAGCCCGAGTGTTGCTTCCTTCATATCCACCAGCGAGGCGTTGAGGGCCGCTACCAGAGTCACCATCTACTCGCTCATAGGGATACTCCACTTGGGAGTCCTCGCTAGCGACGCCTTCAGCTTCAACAGCGAGGTGAGCGTGATAGTGGCTGGGCTCGTCATAAGCGCTCTCATAGGGCTCGTCTACTTCACGCCACCAACTCTGCTAGTGCTCTACTTGGTCGGAAGGTGGAGAGGCGTTTCAGGGATTTCGAGGCTCAAGCCCAGATTGTTATTAACACCGTTGGCCGTGAGTGCGCTCTTGGTCGTCGTTGCCGAGCTGACGCTCTCGCCAGTTCTAATGATGATTAGCAGTGGAGCGCTGGTACTATCGACAATAGCGTTAGTAACATGGACCGTTGCTTTAAAGGCCACGACGAGGCTCTTAGCTCATTATGGTTTAAAACCATGAAGGTACCCCAACTCTTTTAACTCCTTTTCTTTTTATCACATTACACTTATTAGATATGTGAAAATAGAGGTAGAAAGGTGTGAAATATGACGAAGAAGAAAGTCCTTCTAGCATCACTCATGATTCTGACATTACTACTCGCTTCGTCGCACGTCTGTAAAGGCGAATCGCTAGCCCAACCATCTGAAACTCAGCTTAGAGAAGCAGTGGTCCCCCCAGTAGTAGTTCCAGTAATCATCGAACCCCTCAAGAAAGTCTTCACACGCAATATAAATGACCTCGAGCTTAAGGTAGAGGGGCTTAAGGCTCGTATTAATATATGTACATGGTAACTGGAGGAAGAAGCTAGTTATACTATCTGGGCTCATACCCCTAGTAGAACCCCTAGCCATAAAGCCATGCCAAGTAAAACTTATGGTAACAGATTTGTTACAAGTCAGACCGAAAAAGCTCGCACATACTACACCACAACTATTCATGAGCTCATCTTATTCGTTCCATTAATTTTGATCTTTTGTACGAAAGGTAGGCTGCGTATACAGCACATACACTTCCCAAAATTGCAAGTATAATAGCTATAATCCATGTTGCTCCCAAAGTCCATGAGTGTATAAGTATCGGAAATGAAACTGTAATATACCAATTTAAGTATATCATAACAAATGCAAATACAAAACAAAATATGGTCACCAACCAAGCCACTTTTTCATTATGCTTCAGTTCGTCGATCTTTATTTTAAGAACTTCTATTTCACCAGTAAGTCTTGAACCGCAATGAGGACAAAAAGTAAATCCTTCGCTTACTTCTTTTCCACATTCAGGGCATTTAACCATGCTAAACACTATCTTATCTAACCATATAAAAATGTTTTCTTAGATCCCTCTGAACATTTATATTATGAGGCTCAAATTTTTATGACCTAGTATAATTTCAAACTATTTGATGCCGCTTAGAGTCTTAAAATTTTACACTTAATCGTCTTTGTGACTTAGCTAAGATAAAGTAGTAAAATTTATAATAGGAGAATGGTTCAGGGAAGATACTATAAGCAGATAGATTTATCTGAAGAGCTTCTCACGCGTATTTTTTCTTTCTCCTCAGATCTCTGAGCGTAATTAGTGTAAACTCGAAATTTATGAGGAGGAGAATTTGAATTCTCAATTCGATTCGGAGCTTGTAGAGCGGCATTCCTCAGAAAAGTATAAATTTGACACCATATTATGGTTTTCCTGTCAAGAAGGATGAAGAATATCGAAGAAGAGCATAGAACGTACGAAGAGATGTCATCTTACAAAAATCTTGTTAAGTATTATCGGAAAGCTAAAGAAGCTGAGCCTTACAGTTTAAGTGAGATGATAGAGGAGTTTAAGGATAAGAAAGGTTTCTCAAAGAAGCAAATACACAGGATGAATGATTGTCTCATTGCCCTGGAGAGAATTAGAAAGAGGGAGGATGGTCGCTATGAGATTTATAGAGATTGGCAAATATTTGAGACAAAAGAAGAATACGATGTAAAGCTTAAGCATTCAGAGATACTGTTGGCCAGCATTATTCATAGATCGGAGCTTGCTTGGAGAGACTCATTGATTATGGAGAAGGCGCGGACAATACCAGTAATAACGGTATGCTCTACGACAGTCAATATTAATAATATTAATAAGTATCTCCTACAGCATTTGGAGAGAGGATACCCTGATATCTACAGCCTCTACAGGAAAATTGAAGAAGATGCAAAGAAGCTTGAGGAAAGAGAGGGGGAATTTACTGAGAAAATTAGGAGATACTTTGTAGATAGAGGTTTCGAGATCGTAGAAGATCTGCAAAACCAACATAATGGTAAACACGTAGCAAAGGATATCTATAGGGAGGTTAGGCTGCTTCTAGAGAAGGGTTTAGAAAACCCTGAGCTTAAGGTTTTAGAGAATGGTGCAATCCTTGATGAAAACACTGACTTGACAATATCTAAGAATCCAAACATCTACGAAGAGATAAAAGAAGCTATCAGAGAAGTCCTAGGTCTGAGAGAAGTTAGAGAAGCTTTCGATAGGGAAAAAGAAGTTAGAACAAGATATAATAACACTCTCTTAAGATTTAGTAGGGAGGTTGAATTGCTTGCTCTCAAAGTATTGTCAGGAGAACCATTAAAAGGATTCTGTGATATATGTCCAAGAGTAGAGATTGGAAGGAAAGAAAATAAAATAGACTCGAGTCATGGAGAATCTGGGCAACGTCAAAAGTAGATTTTAGAGCTGATATTTTATGCAATCCTCTAAGGGGGTTGACTAACAACCATCATCCAGCTTACGTTATGTGGCCACATCTATGAAGTTGTATAATATTTACTTAGCATCGTAGGAGGCTTCATGAAATCTATGGCAAGACATTCTTATCCCCGTTTATAGCTCTCCAAAAACCAGGCTATCTGCTACCTCTTTAAGCCACAAGATAAATTCTAGCTATACAATATTGTATTGTACTCAGTTTGAGAAGAATTCTAGAATTGCGTGCAAGCATTGCTAGCAACCCGTGTGGGCACGTTCGGCGACGCACTTCCGGGGAGTAGAGGGGCATGGTGGCGAAGGGGCTATATGCAAACTTCACTAGTAAACTGTAAAGATTGCTAGTAATTACTAGTAAACTAGGTGAGTTTGCATGCCGAAGGGTAAGGTCGGCGTTTACATCTACATAGACAAAGAGGCCGCGAAGAAGTTCAGGAGCTCGTGAAGATGAAGCACGAGAACTTCCGCGGAGCCCTAAGCTACGAGGTTGAGGAGACCCTCAGGCACTGGATAATGGAGCACCTTTTACCTGCTGATACTCTTCAAGCAAGGCTTTGTAACACTTAATCCTCTTCAAATGCCTTTACGTCATTTCTCATGTTTGTTGACTTTCTCTCCTCTCTCCAAAGCTTTATATTTTAAATATGGTTCTTAGGGGTAGTGGAAATGGTAAAGGTTGAAAAGAGGGTCAAAGTGCATAAGGATGGAAGGGTCTTTGAAGCAAGAACGCTGTTTGATACAGGTTCTAGGGGAAGCTACTTCAGCAAATTGTTTGCTGAGAAATTAGGGTACGAGCCTCTCAAGGAGCCGAGGAGAATACCCTTAACTGTGAAGGGAAAATATGCTGAATTAATCGGATGGACTGTAGTTGATTTAGAGGTTGAAGGATTCATCTTACCTGAGAAGGAGGCAATAGGTGTTATCGATGATTTACTCATAGATATGATAGTTGGTTTAAACATAATGGAGAAATACGGAATCTACATTGAGAATGATGAGATAAAGTTCAAGCATATCCCGCCAACCTCGATGATAATTTAGAGGTGTGAATGGATGGAGGTTTGGCTCTCAATCTTGATAGCAGGAGTCTTAACCGCAATATCGATAATCATAACTGGGTACCAGATAACTAGGTCTACTCAAAGAGCTATTAAGGAGATGAGTGAGAATATAACTAAAGCTACAGAAAGAATTCTCAATGAGACAAGTAAGGCTACAGAGAATATCATTGAAGAAATAAGCAGAAACATAGGGAGGGCAATAGAAGCAATACATGTTGATATCAAGTATAGCCAAGAGAAGATTAAGAGGGAGATGGAAGAAAGAAGATAAAAACAAAAATATGCCAAAGAGGTGTGTTTTCACCCCTTTGGCCTTTTTTTATTTTAAAGAGCTGTTAGAAGCTTCATCGTTTATATGTTTTCTATTGTTTATCACCTATCTTACTCCGTCTTTGAATCCTTCAAGGTATGCTTCTTGGAGCATCCTCGTCTCCTGCATCCTCTTCAGCAGTGCTATCGAGGCTGGTGGGCTCTCAATCCCTTGGTCGATCTTATTCAAGCTCCTGCTTATTTTGAGGGGCATCTTCATAGCTTCTATCAACCTCTCCACGACTGCTCCGCTCAACCTTCCCGCAAAACATTCATCTATCAACCTGTTTAGATCATTGAGTATCTTCTCTTCCTGCTTCCTATGATTGATTATTGCTTCTCCAAGTGTTGCTCTATGGCATTCAGGACAAAGTAGCTTTAGATTCTCTATGCTATTGTTTAAAGGGTTTCCATCCTTGTGATGTCTATGGAATCCATGCTCTAAAGAGCTTCCACACCTTGCACATACACCATCTTGAGTTATGCAGACTTGCTCAACCTTCCATCTTGGGGAATCTCTTCTATCACTAGACATTGACTTTCACTTCCTCAAGAATCTCTCCTTCAAGGTCTCTTGAAGCTAGAATTTTGATCTTTACCTTGAGAGTGGTATGGTTAAATTAGCAGTTTAAAGATGAACATCGGGGGTTAGCATGCTAGTCTTAAAAGATGTTGAGGTAACGATTGAAGGAAGAACTTTTAGGCTCAGGGCTCTCTTGGATTCAGGTTCAAGCTTTACGATCATGGAATACAAAAGATTAAGAGAGGTTTTTGGTGATGTTAAGGTTAAGCCATTAATTAAGTCCAGAGAAGCTGCTCTTTTAAATGGAGAAAAGATCATTATCGATGGCTACGTTGACGCTAAAATCCTAATCGATGAATACTTAATCGAAGACAGGATATACCTCACGGAGAACATGGTTAAGGAAGTTATATTAGAAGGTGAAAGAAGGATGCTACCTGACCTCATTATCGGAGCTCCAACTCTTGAAACATGGGGGCTTGAACTCAACCTTAAAGAAGGAAGAATAATTCATAAAGGAAGCTTCATAATCTAAAAGATCTGAATTTTAGGGGAGATAAATCCCCTCTTTTATTTTTTCCAGAGCGAGCGAGCGTAGAATCCGTGAGCGAAAGCGAGCCATATTCATTCCATTTCCGATTTTAAGGTTCTATCTTGCCTTTTTTCATTCCATATCGCTTCTATTTGCCCAGATTTCTGAAAAAAGCTTATTTTTCGAGCTTTTTTATTCCAATCCCCCATATTCTAGCAGTTAGATATCTTCCACTCCTTATTTAAGACCCAGAGCTGCTTCTCAACACTCTTTGGAGTTTCAATAGATTTCAGCTTAGCCAATTCTCTCTTAAAGCTGAATCTTCCAGTCTTAACCTGTAAGAGGAGAACTTTAGATTTTGAGAGAGCTACTATATCGAATGGTGAGTGGGAGGCAGCACAGCGGAAAACTACTGGAAACTTCCCAGAGCCCCTCAAGATCCTCATTACCTCAAGCTCTTTCAGATAACCTTTCCTATATGGTGACTTCAGCTTCTTTCCTGCCATAATGGGTAAAGATTATTGATGCTTCTCTGCCCAGCTTTGCTAGCCTTCCATAGATTGACGATAAAATTTGATAGGCATATCGATAGTGAAGCTCCAAACCTCTCGAAATGTTCTGAATTCAGGTACCAATCTATTAAATCTCTAACCTCATCGAAAGAGTATTTCTTCAGCCTCTCCTTAGCGAGCCTACCATCTTTTCCATAATCAATCTCAGGGTAGAATCCTTTAAGCTCCTTAACTCTCCTCTTAAAGTAATCAATCACATCTAGAGGGGATGCTTTAGCATCCACTTCTATAGTGTTTTCTTTCATATTATTTTCTTTAGTCTGAACCTCTTTCACTACCTTAACTGAACCTCTTACAGGATGGGGCTGAACCTGGTTCACATTTTCAACCTTTAAAAGTGTAACTAGGTTAGTTTTTCCCTTACCCTTTCTCTTCTCAATCTTGATTAAACCGTTAGCCTCCAATATCCTGTTATACTTGATTATCGTTTTAATGCTTAAACCAAGTTTTTCAGCTAAAGTCCTCTGGGATGGGAACGCTACACCTTTATCCCTTGCGTATGAGGAATAGGCATTGTACAAAGCCAAACCTATCACACCAATTTTGGGAGTGTATTCTTCAAAAACAACTCTCGGAGTCCAGTACCAATCAGAATCTCCAACATCTCTAACCTCAATTTTTTGATTCACCAATTCCATATTCTTAGCCTTTAAACAAATCTACCTTTTGTTTCTTATCAATCCATTCCTTCAAGTTTCTGTTAATCCAGAATATTCCGAGCTTAGGATTCCACTTCACAACTCCTCTAAGAATTAGCCTCTTCAACTCTTCCTCAACATGATAGGGGAGAATACCTGCAAAATAGAAATCCTTCTTCTTCAAGACAACATACTTTCTTCCCAACCCATAGGAAAAAACGGATTATGAAAAGCAGAATCTTCAACTGCCTCTTAGTGAAGTTCGAGGTCAAAATCTTATCCAATATTCTGTTTTCAATCTTTGTGTAAGTCATAATCATTAAAATGAAATAATTTAAGTGAGAAATGGATCGACATGGATTGGAATAAAGCTAGTCCTTCTAGCCAAAGCAACTACCCCAGCTTTCTTTTCTTCTCAATTTCATTTTGGATCTCGACCTTTACCTTAAACTCATCATAAAACTACGATATCCCTATTTCATTTTAATCGGCCAAATACGATTGTCAAGACTCTGAACTGTGAATAATTAGGGATTTATGATGATTCCTTTTGAAAATCGTTATTTTCTAGATGAGCCAACTAATACCCCCGTAATGCCACTTATTATTGCTATGAAACCCACTACGGCTAGACCCCCAATAACGATTCTTCCTAAGGCATCAAAAAACTCTTGTCTTCTTTTTGTTTCAATCCATTCCCTAAAGCCAGGCATTATAGTAGCAAGGGCTGTCTTTAGCTCATTTAAATTGTAGGGATTGAATTCTATAGATGGTATTTGTTTTAGCTTTGAAAGATAAGATGGTAAACCACCTAATGAAACTCTTTTGTCTTTTAATATTAACAGGGGTTTGTCGATGCCAAATGTTATCCCAACCTCGCCATGAAGCCATTCTAAAGTTCTCCATAAACCTGTTAAAGCATCCATAAATCTTGGGGTAGCGATTGCTATTACTGCATCCGACTTCTTTATTTCTTCCCTTACTTTCATAGGTACTTGCTCTTCAGGTACGATTACCTCAATACCCACAGTAGTTGTTTCAAATCCCCATTCTTTTATCATTTCTACTACTATGTCTCCAATTGCTCTGTCTTCTATTGATAATCCTCGCGAGACAAAAACTCTATATAGTGGCGATGGATAAATGCTTACAAAATATTGCTTATCTGATGAATAATAACCTAAATCAACCCAATCGCCGTTGATGCACTCATATAGATGATACTTCAATGTGAAAACTTTCCTCCCAACAACATTTTTAGGCAGTGAGAACCAAACATTTCCCAAAAATTTGTTTTCTCTTGGCAACACCATACCACTAATAGACTTAAGATTGTATGTTTCAAAGTCAAATTCTAGTTTAAGATCCGAGAGATAAAGTGGACTCTCACCTGTATTTTCCATCCAAAAACTTACTAGACCTTGTTCCCCCGGTGAATAGTTAGCCTTATTAAAATTCCATCTTATACTCCAGCTTCCCATTAGATCACCTTTACTCCTTTCTAAAATCACGTATTTTTCTTAATAAGTTTTTTAATAAGTGATTTTGTTAATCTTGACAGCAATTCTTACTCTTGTTAATATCATTTATAGGCGATATGAATTTTGGTCAAAAATTGAGACAACTGAGAATAGAGAAGGGTTTGCCTTGAAAGTCTTGGAGAAAATGCCAATTATGAAAGGCTCTTTAGAGCTCTGAGCTTGATTTTATCTGAAGAAGACTTAATGGAATATTTATCGAGCAATCAGAATAATATTCTAACTTCTAGCCTTGATGAAGGTAATGAGAAATCTAAAGTTTTAGCAGAGAAAGTTGCCAATTTTTAGATTTTGTGCTATCGTTTAAATAAGATACTAAATCCATGAAGAAAGCGGCAATATATGCAAGAGTTTCAACTGAGAAGCAGGAGAAGGAGAAGATGATAGAATCTCAGATTGAAGAATTGAGGGAGTTCTGTGAAAAGAACGACTTTTTGATTGTCAAGGAATATGTTGATGATGGATGGAGTGGTGAAACGCTAGCACGCCCAGCATTAGATCAATTAAGGGATGATGCTTCAAAGAAATTATTTGATGTTGTTTGTATACACTCTCCTGATAGGTTGGCTAGGAAGTTCATTTATCAGGGATTTAGTCATTGAGGAAAGAAAAATAAATTGAATGAGAAAAGGTGCTTAATTCACGATCATTTTTTCTTCGAATTCAAATTGGAACTGTTAGATATCATCCATAGATTCAGAAAACCATTTCATTAGCCCTGTGGTTAAGAATGTATGAAGGAAAAATATGCAACTCTATTAAAATACACTCCCTGGAGTAAAGCGCGCAGGGAAGCTTTTTTTATATCTTTAAACTCAGTTATGAGTTTTTCAGACCCCCTAAGCACTACTTTTAATTCATCTTTAGTTATCTTTAGTTCTACCTTCTCTTTAATAGGGTCGAAGTCTTCGTCGACAAGTTCGATAGTAAATCGTATCACGGTGCCCTTATCCAAATCTACCTTGTAGCATATGCTCGGCTTCCAATCAATTCCATACTCATCTGCAATCTTTATAACGCAAGCTTTCTCCTCTTCGCTTCTATATACGTCTCCTATAATTACTTTTTGTGAATCATTTGAAGCTATGTTTGTAACGTGGCAGTAGCGCTTATTGTTAAGACCAAATCCAGCATCAACCTCAGGCACAGTCCAGCAAAGTTAGTGCCCATGTTCAGTTCACATTTTTTGTTAAGAAGGTGTCTTTATACTTGAAGAAAATAGCCCGCCCGAGGCTTTTTGTGCATTTAGAACCTATAAAAATGCTCATTTTTCTTAAAAAATAAAAAAAGCGGCAAAAAATAATGGGTGTCTAACTCATTA
>Ga0080004_1115586_pt1 | contig 10374 bp, 13 predicted proteins | sample WasSprMetagenome_FD_69207 | JGI IMG/M metagenome (GOLD analysis project Ga0080004, IMG submission 69207) | Sulfidic aquatic microbial communities from Washburn Spring, Yellowstone National Park, USA - WS (SPADES assembly) (version 2) | ecosystem: Environmental > Aquatic > Thermal springs > Hot...
CTGCGTAGCGAATCATAGGCTTACCAAGCAAAGGAATGAGATGCTTAGGCCTAGAGAAAGTGAATGGCCTTAGCCTAGAACCCTCACCAGCAGCTAGAACAAGGCCTTTGAGATTCATGTAAACACCTCAATAAGACTAAGTATTAAAGAAGCATTATAAAAACTTTGATGCATTGCCCCTAACGCCTAATAGCAGTTTTTACTCCACACCGAGTTTATTGAGCATTCTAACTACGTATCTTTCGTAGTACCCTGTTACCCTATGTTTTACTGTGAAGAATAGTGGCATGTCGCATGGCGGTAGCCTGATTATTGATGTTCTATAAATATCTATCAATACTCCTCTCCTCCTCAACAACCTGCCAATCTTTAATGCATTAATTAAAGCCTTTACCCTAAATCTCATAAGCCCAAGATCACCCATCCTTAGAGTTGATGTTACTGCATTTCTCATTGTATGCAAAAGAATTCTCATGAGGTATAGGCAGGCAATTCTTTTGCACTAATTAAAAACTGGTAACGAGATAGTCATGTTTTCTTTTCTCAAATTCTTTTGTAATGATTTTTGCGAAGATTTTTCTTCCATAGGCGCTTCCTATTCCAAGAAACCATGGAATTAGGATTCTAGGTGCGAGTTTTATTAGTGGTGCTTTGTATATATTAATTTGTTTTCCCATACTCTTTAGTGTGCGCTTACCCCATCTAATGCCATCTCTACAACCTAGGTAAATAGCCTTAACAATGTCACTCTGTTTTACCTTGTATTCTATAATAGGGCTTGTCAGTATTCTGCCAATAATATTGTAGGTTGTGTACATCCATTGAGTAAATGGTTTGAATCGAGCATTAGTTATCTCGTATAATGCACAATACCCTCTTGTAGTGAGGTATAGTTTTAATGGAGAAACTCTTCTAAATGTTGATGAGCGTCTATGTAACGCTACTTTTTTAGGAATACTCACTATTTTGAAACCCGCATCCCAGAGCTGCAAACCTAAAACACTATCATCAAAATAGGCAAACATTTCATCATAAAACAGCTTATCTTGAAAGCCTGTAGCCTTCCTTACAGCCTCCACTCTGTAGAGCGAGTATGCACCATCAGCATATGTGACATAATACGAGTCCTTCACATCCCCAGGGTCTCTGCCCTGGTAAAGCTGTGCACCTACAAGAAGCTCTGAAAGCATATCACCAGCCGTATCCACCTTTCCACTATCAAGATCCAGTACAACTCCTTGCACAGCACCAATGTCATTTCTCATCTCAGCACATTCCACAAGATCTCTAAGACTCTCCGGAAATGGTATAGCATCATTATTAAGCAAAACAACATACTTAGATTCTGAATCCCTAGCCCTAAAGCCCACATTATTACCTCCAGTAAAGCCGAGGTTCTTGCCAAGCTTAATAACCTTCTTCCTCAAACCAGTTTTCTTCTCAAGAAACTCCCTAATCTTTTCAAAACTACCATCAGTAGAACCATTATCAACAACAATAAGCTCAAACCTATCACCAGGATAATCGAGATTAGCAATGGATTCAAGAGATTGCAACACCAGCGGCAGTATCTTCATAGAGTTATAGTTAAGCCAAATAATAGATACCTTAGGGTATGCCATATATTCTCAAAACCCACTAAATAGTAATGCAGTGATATAAAAATGAAGATGCCTAGCTAATAGCTACTTACTTTACAGCACTCCATTTACCTCGATTTAGAAAGAGAAGAGTTGCATATTGTAGAAAAAGTATAAAGCTCATTTGAGCCTTTTCAAGATTTTGAGGAGCGAGCCGCTGAATGGCTCTGTGTTTGATCTTGAGTAAAAAGCTTGTAACTCAAGTTGCTTTGGATACTGCTTAGATACTCCGGGTAGTGCTCATCAGCCTTGCTTAGAAGATCTTCATACCCAGCTTCAGAAATTTCGAAAACTAATAATTCTTAACGCATCTTCGTAAGTAAAACACTTCTTGAGCCTATTCATGTATTTTCCCTGAATCACTATTTAAAAAGTTTTACTTACGAATAATTGTTTACATTGTTAACTTTATCTCTAGAACTTTTTCGAATATTTTATCTGTGTTCCAGTACTGCCAGTTCCCCCATCTACCAAATGTCACCACGCCTATTTCAGTTAGTTCTTGCGTAATTATATCTACATCTTCTCTATGTGTAAGCGTATATATGGGGTAGCCATACTTATGGTGCCAAGCTTTAGCAATCTTAATCTCATCATTTTTTATTACTCCTAACCCTATGAAATCCTGAATAGTTTCATTAATCAGTTTATCTAGGTCAACTTTTTGATTTGGCGAAACAGTTATCTCTGCTATTAGTGATGCTTTATCGGGAGGCATATCTTCGCCATAGTTTGAGATCCAGGCATAACGATGAAACACAATCTTTTTATCAGGGACATAAATCCAGTGCTGTTTAGGTGCAGAACGTTTCAAACCTAGTCCTACCACAACAACAGAATTGTAATCAAGCCTTGCAGCAACTTTATGGGCATCTTCAGAGAGATTAAATATTTGTGGAACCTCTTTAAGTGGTAATGTATTTATGATTTTCTCCGCTTTCAACAAACCATTTACTATATAGCCCTCTTTAACAGTCTTCACTTCCCTAACCTCAGCTTCAATAAACTTCACACCTAAAGTCTCAGCACGTCTATATGCAGCTTCCCACTGCTTAATGATTCCACCCCTTCTCGGATAATAAAATACTGCCTGCTCCTTATAACCAACAATAGGTATGCCTGCAACAGCTTTAACGATATCCTCTATAGATGGTATCGGTAGCCTACCTGGTATATAGACCCAATCAGCAGATACCTGATCAAGAGGTCTCTTCCAGATCTTCTCATTATATGGAATCAGGTAGTCCTCCGCAATATCATGACCAAAGGTCTTCACAATCCAATCCAAAAAATTTCTAGGTCTTTCATTATGATATTCAAGTAGCGCTCTAATAATGGATAAGCCGTACCTAACTCTTAATTCAGGGGGAAGAACATGTATCCCAGTCTCAAAAGGATACGGAACAAAGACGCCATTAAGCAGAATAAATGCTTTTCTCTCTCTAGAAACCCACTCACCACCTAAACTCAGTATAGATTCAACAACATCGGGCTTCCTACTAAAAACAATATGGCTACCCCCAATATCAAACAAATAACCATTCACAACCTCACTACGAAGAAGACCACCATCTAAATTCTTATCAATACAAATAACATCTACAAAAGGATAAAGAGACTTCATCCTAATAGCCATAATTATGCCAGACCATCCACAACCAAGGATGGCAATACGCGACATAAGGAATTCAGCCTGAAGCAATTTCATGTAGGCGTTTAATTATATACTTTACATCATTCTGATAAACGTAGGGCTCTGACAAAACGAATTGCTTTGCTATCTGGAATTGCTTAATGTAGTATTCATAGTTTTCAAGGTAATGCTCAATATCCTCTGCATGCTTATTATAGTTGGTGTTGCAATCAAAATAGCAATTCCATTTAAATTCTGTTGGAACCATACAATCCTCGTAGCGGTAACAGCCACCATGATTGTTAACAATAGTGATGTTGTCTAAAGCAGTAGCTTCACGAGGAGGTCTATCTCTGCCTGGGTGTATACCAACATCAATAAATACTTTTGATTTGAGTAATATCTTTATCATTCTCTCTTTACCTACATTCTTAAGTTCAAGCACTATATGACCACGCTTTCGCAAAATATTCACAAGCTTAGGTGCTACAGGATATGCTTTTCTAGAGTTCCAAGCTATGACATTAGACTTTATATCACACTTTACCTTCCTAGCAATACCTAGAAACTCTTCCTCCAAGGGTTCTCGAAGTAGCATGATATCATTATTATCGATACCGTGGCTAAGCAAAAATTCCTTTGCATACATAGATTGAGCTATGTGCAAATCTGCCTTTGGTATAGATATTTTTCCCGAGTCAATAAGCGATTTAACGTATTTCGCTACAAAAGCATTGTAATATACTTGTATGTTTTTAGTTGCAAAGGCGTTTACAATATTATACAGATCAAAGAGGTAATTCCTTGCAATATACAATATGAAATCAATTTTACTTGGCTTGCATAGACTTAGCACATAATTATCTACAGCTAACCAGTAAATAATTCTCTTAGCCTTTCTAAAACAATGTATTTTATCAAGAGCTGTCTCGGGCACTATAAGTATAGAGTTCTCATCATCTTTAACACTATTCAGTGCAACCCATGGACAGTGATACTTTTTATAATTAGGATGCACAGGATCCATAGAAACATCGCCATAAAAAGCCATAACAGCGTCAATGCCATTAGCTCTCAACTCGCGGCAAAGCTGAAAAAGAGCTGTAGGGCCTCCTGTATATACTCTCGCCGGGGCAACAATATAAATTACCATATCAAATCACCTAGATGTATAATGCATCAAAGACGTAAGTTTAATATGTTTTGATTGTAACACGGGATTAAAGAGGTAATCATTTGCAATTGTCATAAACACTTAGTGAAATTCCCATAACAATACATAATACTGTCAATGCTAGTAACAACATATCTAATACAGGCGTCTCTATATAGAGGTTTTTGACTTGATTTAGAGAGAAGATAGGTCATGAGAATTTCTAAGTCGAGTAAATGCCTCTGCTACTGCTGGCTTTACCCAGGTGTAAAGAGGTTAAAGATCGTAACTAAAGGAACTACACCCTATTTTGCTTTGAATTCTATAATCTTAGTAGACTATTGCTACAGAAAACATAGACGCTAAATCCATCACTATATATGAATAAGTTAGAGAAAGACTGTGAGATCAATACTGAGAATAGCAAGCAAGTCCAAGACTCAGATTATTAGCAGGAGGTCAGAGTCCTTTAGTCAAAGCCACAAATACTTAGTCAACAGTTTCGAGCTGCAAGCGAAATCCCACAATAGTTATATTTACATTAATTAGTGTAACCCTACCAATAACATCATCCAGCTTTAGATCCTTAAGCAACTCATTAAAAACATAAGGCTCTACAGCAACAACACGTCTAGCCCCTCTCAAAAACAAAATACATTATTGTTTCACTGTAACCAGCATCAACATTAACAACGGTCTTATTTGTAGCACCTAAATCATCATAAGCACCATCTACACCTAACAGCAATAGAACCTTCCCTAACCAAGCCATGTTTCATTAAGAAGTACCTAATACTAGCAAAAAGCCAGTTAGAAAAGAGATGCCTACTTGCAAGTAATACTTTAAGCATTCTAAAGACATTCATTTAAAGTCTCCTCTATAGTACAAAGGCTAGGTTGTGGTATATATGTTAATGCTGTGGAAAGGTACTCGTGTGGAGGCTCATACATCTGATTTAGATCAGTAGGAAAGAGCATATAGTCAATACTGTTATAACATGAGTCACAGTCTATATAGACGCGGAATCTCTAGCTCTTCTAATAGCTTTCTCTTAGAAGTCTGCTCAGTATCTTTGTCCCGATATCTCTACGTCTAAAGACGTACTTAAGGGTGTTTATGGCTGTAGCTCTGAATACAGAGTCCTCAACAAGCTTCTCAGCAAAACCTTTGCAATTGTGCTGAGACCAAGCCTGTAGGGCACCTCTACATAGCCTACTTCAATAGCTTTGCATATGCTGTGAAGCATTTCAAGAGCTTTGCCTGCTCCAAGCTCGTTTGCCAGGCTCCAAGCACTTTTGCTTGTCCATGCCCCACATAGTTAGGCAATCAATTAGCAGAACCATATGCTCCTTGTACACTGCATGAGCAACTGCAACCACAACCTCTGCTTCTCTAGACAAAACCCTTGCCCTCACTCCATTAACCTCTACCTCCTAAATGCAACATCCCAAAAACTCTTCGCCATCTATGTAGATAATCCATGTGAATGAGGGGTTTGTGTAGTTATCAACTATAAAACTATTCCTGGCAATGGTAACTGTGTATGGCTCCAAGACGGTAACTTTGAAGCTTCTGGAAACCAGTGCCTCTAACAGCTTTGAGAGTGTTAAGAAGTTAATTGAGTTACTCAATGAGAAACCCGTACACGTTATTAAGGTTTCTGAAAGAGGAACATCATCTGGAAATCCATTCATGGGTAAAAGAATTAAGAGGTTTGTGCCCTTAGTGATTCGCACTGCGGTGAAGGAGCTCAAGAGAGTGAAGGTGTTAAAGATGGTTCTTAGAGTAGCAAAGGCAAGTGAATGGGTTCTTGAAAGAGATGTTGTAGGGACAATAAACATTGGACTAAGATACTTCTCCACAAATGGAAGCCTTGCGGTGCTGAACTCGACAGACACTCATGAAGTGTGGGTGAAGCAAATGAACCCGCACCGAGGTGCGACCCTACAGACCTGTTTAAAATTGATTACAGCTATTCACAAACATCGAGAGCAGAAAAACACTACAGGATACCAGCTCTAGAAATATACTATAGTAGATGCCTAGGTGTAGAACTTGTTGAAGAGGGAGATGCAGAGGCATTGACGGTAAAAGCTATAGAGATTCTTGAAAAAGGTGTAGAAGCTGTAGAGCCTCTGAAAATAAAGAGCTGTAGAGATAATGAATGAGGAGATAGAAATGATTAGGAAAATAGCTTTGAAATAGTGCTTCACACTCTCCACGGGGTGGGAGAGCTCTGAAGGTCAGTGTAGTGTAATGACTTATAAAAGGGCGTGGATACTACCATACTCCTTGCTAAGCATAGCTAGTCAAACGAGAAAGCCAGATGAAGTTGTTGTACTGAAGACCTCTCGAGATGGAAGCGAAGAAATAATATCAAAATTCTCATCACTACTCCCCATCAAGTTACTAATACAAAGGCAAGGCAATTTTACTGATGCTATACAAAATATGGCTATAGGCAGTGCAACGGGAGACTTAATTCTATTCATCAATGATGGTGTGGCTGAGGAGATGTGAATAGAGAAATGTTGGCAATTGTTTGAAGTGCTTCCTAATGCTGATGAAATGGGTGGTGTTATATATAGAGCCTACATTAAAAATGGCATGCTGAGAAAAACTGACAATGTCTTCTACTCTGATGTTCCTGCAAAAAGTTTTTATAGAGAGCCCTTACCAGAATACTGCGATTACGCGTGCTGGATTTCAAAATCTGGGTTCATAGGTAGAGAGACAACATTAGGTAATGGTATTCTAAAGCCTGTAGCATTATGTGGTGCTAATATGGCTTTTAAATAGTTAAAATGATTTATGGTGAAGAGCCTATTGTTAAAAATCCTAAGCCTTTTGATGCTAGAAACGACACGATTGTAATGGTTGGCAGGTTCACTGAAGAAAAGAGATATCAGTGGGTTATTCAAGAGCTTCTTCCAAGGCTCAAAAAGATTCAGAGAAATGTGAAGCTGTATATCTTTGGTTCTACGGGTGTGAAAGCGGCTGAAGAGTATTACGATAAACTCCTTATATTAACTAAAAATCAGGGTTTAAGGTGTCCACAAAATTGTGTGGAGAAGCTGGTGTGTATCTTGTTGAGAATGCTCCTAGGAGTTTGATTAACGATGTTATGGATAAAGCTAAGGTGTTTTTACATGCAACTATAAATGAGCACTGGGGTGTTGCAGTAGCAGAGGCTATGGCTAGAGGACCTCCAGTAGTTGTTCACAAATCTGGTGGTACATGGAGCGACGTTGTATACGAGGGGAGTTATGGGCTGGGCTATACAGATTCTGAGGAAGTTGCTGAGGTCATAGCAAAGCTAATGACTGACAGCAGTATGTGGAATTACTATTCTAAGAAATCCACTGAAAGAGTGAGAGAGTTGACCTTTAGTAAATTTATTGAAAAAACATCAGGACTTATTAAGAAGGTTTTAGCGCTATAACCTATAAATTGAGTTTTGGATAAATTCCTTTAATGTTTTAATACTTTCTCGAGACCTTGTGACGAGAACCCCAATTATATTTAGAGTCTTCTTAAACTCTTCTTCTAGAACGCATTTATTTAATGCTATGCTAAAGTCGCTTAGATCTTGCTTAAACATGCATGGATAGTCAGATCCTAATTCCATTTCTAAGGTACGAGTCTTTACAGTTGCAAATGGTTTTTGCACTGCCACTGCCTCCCACATTGTGTGTGGTATTGTGTATTCCCTGTTCGTCAAGACTATTACTAATTTGCAGTTTTTGAGCAGGTACCAGTACTGCTCATCTGGTATGAAGCCTGTTAAAACAATGTTATTCCTCGCTTCAAATTTCTTTGTAGCTTCAACTACTTTATTGTATAACTTAGGGTTTCTCTTGTAGTTACCTGTAATTATAAGTGTGTATTCTTTTGATGCTCTTGACTTGAGGAACTCTTCAACAGCTCTATCTATCGGTTCATCAGGAGCCCATGAAACTGGCAGCACTATTGCCCTATTGAAATCTACATCTATTTCTGGTTTCGTAAGTCTTTGGGATGGCGTTGGAAGAGGGTCGTAAACAACCATTACCTTATCTTCTGTAACTCTAACTTTCTTTACTATAAGCTCTTTCTCGAGGATGTTATGAGCTAGCACAAGGTCTGCAGAACGCAGGTATCTGTGGAATGGCTTGTTGAGTAGTGTTTCCTTAAATGTTGTGGTATAGATAAAGCCTGTGTGGACATCTGCAGCAATGCGAAACTTCAAAAGCTTTGATAGAGTTACGACCTCTGCTAGTAGCGGGCCTTGGGGTAGCTGAACAAATACCACTCTTGGCTTCTTTTTCTGAAGAATTTCTAGAGTCTTTGCAAAAGCCTTAGCATAAGGCGGTCTATCACGAATAAATATAAGCTCTAAGCCAAGCTCTCTAGACAAATCCTCAGTCCTCCTACTCAGCCTCCTCCAAGCAACAAAAATACTTGACATAAGCATAATCCACCAAAGCTCTTTTTAAGCCCCCTTTAGCAGTGTTGCTCAGAAAAGATTGATATAAAAGTTTTAAAGTATTGAAGCTGAGAAAATGCTGATCTTACTGTGATGTGTACACTACTTAAGTATTTAAGGTACTTGGACGCTAGCAGAAAATATGTTAGAAACTAACTTTCTCTGAACTTGAGGTACTTTCTATGGAGAAGACGTTTGCTAAGAGCTGGACTTCTTAAGGTTATGTGTAGAGATGGTTATGTGCTTGCGCTGAGCCCTTCATTATATGCTGCATTACTTAGGGCAATGTCTGTTGGCATAGTTGATGAGCTTAGGTGTGGAGAAGGTATTGCTATGGTTGCTCACCATGCTGTTTCTCTTCACGAGTCATCTGCAGAGGTTTCTTTAAGGGCCTTGGCTTATGGGTGGAGATATGATGTTTCATGTGGTTGCTGGGTTAAGGGTAGTGCTAGGTTTAAGCACATGTATGGTCCTGTGTTTCAGGTTTTTGAGGGAGGGGAGTATGAGTTTGTTGATATTAGGGGTAAAGATGTTGTTGATGTTGGCGCATTTGTTGGCGACTCAGCGATATACTTCGCTTTGAGGGGTGCTAGAAGAGTTGTTGCTGTAGAGCCTCATCCAGAGGCTTTTAAGGAAATGATTGAGAATATAAAGCTTAACAGCCTTGAAGGCAAGGTAATTCCGATAAACGCTGGTTTGGCTAGCAAGCCAGGTAAACTGTGTATCGAAGGTAGTGATATTGGCGATACTATAGGCTCTTATCATAAGCCCTGTGAGTGTAGAGGTAGTCCTGTACCTGCTACAACCTTAAGCGAAATAATGAACACATATGGCGTTGCTGAAGGCAGTGCTGTCCTTAAGATGGATTGCGAGGGCTGTGAATACGATGTTATTCTCAATGACTATGAGCATGTAAGGCTATTTGATGAAGTGTACTTTGAATACCATGCCTATGCAACAGGAATACCTGTAGATGTTTTGCTTAAGAAGCTTTCCAAGGACTTTACATGTCAAGTTGTAAGTAATAGAGAGTTTTATAGAAGCCATGGGTATGGCAAAAAGCTTCTTGGCTTAGTCAAATGCGTTAAGAAGTAGTTAAATCATTAGTATTTCAGCAGGCTTAAGCCTCTTTGTAACTGGGTCAAACTGGTATCCCAAGACCCTCAATGCCGTTATTCCCAGGGCTGGTGCGTCTCCGGGCTCACTAAACACTACTGGTATAACTGTTCTCCTATCCTCATACTCTACAACTTTCTACTCCCTTTTGGGAGTTCGGTTCGTGTGCTATTTAAGATTTTCTTAAGCTTATCTTTAAAAGTGTTTATGAAGATTGTTAGAACATGTGTCTCTATTAGCTGTATGTAACCTGAGTGGCCTCAACTAGCAGTAATCCTATTAACATCACTAATAGCTCCATATTGAATATGAGGCAGTAGTAGGTATAAAATGTTGAAGGGGTTCTTAAAGAAGGGGTAGCCGGGT
>Ga0080004_1180556_pt1 | contig 10372 bp, 5 predicted proteins | sample WasSprMetagenome_FD_69207 | JGI IMG/M metagenome (GOLD analysis project Ga0080004, IMG submission 69207) | Sulfidic aquatic microbial communities from Washburn Spring, Yellowstone National Park, USA - WS (SPADES assembly) (version 2) | ecosystem: Environmental > Aquatic > Thermal springs > Hot...
CAAGTCAGGGGAGCGTGCAAAGCAACCGAAATAGGGTCTCCAAAGCTGAGGGAGACCCCAAACAGCCATATCAGGAAGCTACAAAGCTCCCTCCGAGAGAGAGAGAGAGTAGCTTCCACAACAACACACTAACTACTCCTTCCCTTTTCATCAAAACACCTCCTCTTTATTTTTAGCCCCACTTGATTGGAGGGCTTCATTTCACTATATTAGACGCGCCAGGATTAAAAAAGGTTTCAATTAAAGTTTATTATAAATTTATTTTTAAGTCAACCATTTTTAAACAAGGGGGTGGGGGAGCGGTATACCGCTCCCCCGCCCCTTCTTTTAAGCCAAAATTCTCAGGAACTTCCAAAGTGCATAACTTAAAGCAGAAAGAGAAAGCGTTCCAGCAAATATTGGCACGCTGGGTGATTTAGGTTCTTCTTCCCCCGTAGGAAAGTCTCGATGGCTATCCCAATTTCTTCTCTTCATCGTCATAGGATGGCTCACCACGCTTTTGCTGATTTTAACTCCTTTTGGATGACCTACTACCCCTTTTAAAGGGCTCTTCGTGGTAAAGATCTTCTGAGGAAACTTTCCAGTCCCAACACCCCCTGCTATGGTGGTAGGTTTCTCTCCCATTGCTAAATAGTCAGTGAAATTGGTTATCTGCTCTAATCCTGTGCCATCGGGGTTTATAAGGTAGATATTTGCCGCAGTGTTTCCATTTTGTGCTATTAACACTATTTTGTCCCCCGATGGAAGCCAAGACACACCTTCTATAAGGAAGTCATCAGCCAAAGAAAACAAAACCTCTCTACCCGAGCCATCGGCGTTCATAACCCATACCTCATTGGCTAAAGGATAAATAATCTTAGAACTGTCAGGTGATATTGAAACAACACTGCTCCAATCCCCCTCGTCTGGATTGGTAAGCGGTATAAAAGCTGTGGCAGGGAAAGGTTTTGTTAAGTCTAGATCAACTCGCCATAAGGTTCTGACAATTTCCCCTCTGCTATTTTCAACACCCCTTACAATGAGCAAGTACTGACCGTTGGGCGCCCAGGCGATAGGGCAACTATCCGTCCCAGCGACAACCCAAGCTATATCATTGCCAGATTTATCAACTATTAAAATGCCACCTACCGGCGTTTCGCTTTCTCTCCATGTTGAAATCGCTAAGAAATTGCCATCTGGAGACCAAACTGGATCGCTTCCCCCATAATTATCATTAGTAAACTCTCTGAGATTTGATCCATCCGGATTGATAAAGTATATACTGTCTCCTTTTGGATAGCTGTAAAGAACACATGCTATTGTGGAACCATCAGGTGATATAGCGAGTTGTCGTCCAGCGGTAAAATTAAGCGGTTCAGTGAGCTGGTTAATCTCTCTTGTCACAAGGTCAACTACAAAAAGCTCGGCTGGTTCGTATATAACGTCACCTGTATGGATATTAGAAGTGAAGTATACTTTTCTACCATCAGGAGAGACCGTTAGGCTAAAAATATCTGGCGGGAATACCGTTTCTTCCATTGTAGCAAAGCATTCTTCTCGCCAGAGTAAGGATAAAGCTATTACAAACAAAACATATAGAGCTCTTCTCATCTTAAAACCTCCTTTCTCATTATTCTAATTCTTCCGGGTGCATAAATACAAACCCGTTAAAGGCTCCCCTTATTGACCTCGCTATATAGTCAACGCCTGAGGATATATAGTCCTCGTCATTATAATTTGTAAGTGTAACCGTCTCTAGTAGGGAACCACTAGTAGGGGCTTTAAGGGCCCTCAGAACCGCGTAAGAATGCCTTTCACTCCCCTTGTAAGGAGGGCTGTATTGCACTGGCTGAGACCTAATCGCTTCAGAACAATCACCCTTTAGGTTTTCATCTTTTGGCAACTCTATCTTGGGGAGATTGCAAAGGTATGCAACAAGGCTATCGGCTAAGTCTTTATCATATCTTCCATATTCGGAGCTAGTTTGTTGTTCTAAATAAGCTGCGAAGTTAGAGGTGTCCGTTGAGTAAGGGTAGGCTAGACCATCACAATGTATAGAAAGGAAGATTTTGGCTGGAGGATTGTTTTTTGACCCCTTTGTAACTTCTGCAACATGCTTTGCCCTAAGCCGCAACCTTTTGTTCTTTTTTACCTTATCTCCTATTAGTTTTAACTCCTCCTCTGTCGGAGAAATCCTCTCGACTAAGTAGTGGTGATGCAGACAGATTTGATTATGACGCTCTAAACACTGCAATAGATGCTCACTGAGGCAATAGTTATAGCAATATTCGTACTGTGGATATCTTTCTATCTTGCATTCTGATGGGGACTTGCAGTACTCAGTCCCGGTTGAACCTTCAGGGTATTTCGTATAATCGTAATAATGGCCAACATCAATAACCACTCTATAGTTTCTCCTTAGCTGGCTAACAGTATTCCTTTGAAGTGCTGGTTTTCTCCGGTGGGCTTTATCACTATCTCTATGTTCGTCTATCGCGGATACGAGAAAGGTAAAGGGGTGCCTATCTAAATTGCTCCCGATATCGAATTCAAGGACTTTTGTGTTCCAAATCGGATCAGTGGCATCGGGTAAATTGGTAATTAATCCTTCCGAAGGTTCCTCAGTTACAAACTTTTTGTTTTTATCAAAGACGGTGATTTTAGCTGAATAAGCATATCTCCCAATACTATCCTCCATTAGGTAAGATACCTTGGGATGTATTAGCGGTATCGAGGAATCATCATAATTCGGAAAAGGGTCATCTATGCCCCCTACCAGCTCGAATTTTGTTTGCTTAATCTTAAGGTAAGTACTACACCTGGTATCTTTATCATACGGGGAAGCGCCCTGCACCAAGATATCGTATAGATAAACACCAGCCCCGGGTATCTTGTTAGTAGAAGGCACCTGGTTTCCCTTGCCATCCCAGGTATATGTGTAACTTCCTGGACAAAGGAGGTTATTGAGAGTTTCTTGCTTAACGAGTTGTTGTGTTGAGGTGTATATTGATATAGTAGCGGAGCAGAGCTTTTTCTGGGCTGATTGAAGCTGAAATGTGATGGTTGTGTTGTGATTATCACCACCAGGATTGTTTATGAGATACTCTGGCTCTGCCTCAACTGTTAGATTGTTGAAATTAACCGTTATGCTTACCTCTATCGGTCCTATCCTTTGGTAGGTGGGAGGGGGACCTGTAACTTTTGTATAGGAGTAAGATGCTTTAACAAGGTAGCTTGTATTGTGGCAGGCAAATCCCCAGAATGGAGGGGTAGAGAAGACTATGTAGTTTTGATAGCCAGTTGGAGGGCTTGAGCAGACAGTTGAAATCTGGTCAGGTGTGTAGGTTGTTCCCTGGGGATTATCAAGCCGAAAATGCTGTGGCTCGTGAACATCCGTTTGCTCCAATATATCTATGTAGTTGCAGGTAACATTTATTATCGCTCCTTGACCTTGAACACTCCCATAGTTCACTACGAGATGAAATTCAACACCACCAGCGACTGTTCCCGATGAAACACATTGAGATTGTGGGGAGTTAGCGGTCAAGTCAGGGGAGCGTGCAAAGCAACCGAAATAGGGTCTCCAAAACTCAGGGAGACCCCAAACACCCATATTAGGAAGCTACAAAGCTCCCTCCGAGAGAGTAACTTCCACAACAACACACTAACTACTCCTTCTCTTTTCATCAAAACACCTCCTCTTTATTTTTAGCCCCACCTTATTGTAGGGCTTCATTTCACTATATTAGACGCCCTATAGTTTGAAAAAGTTTCAAATAAAGTATATATACAATTTGTCTTTAAGTCAACGATTTTGATACAAGGGGGCGGGGGAGCGGTGAACCGCTCCCCCGCCCCGTAAAAAATCAAATCTTTCCGGCTCTTTAAATAAATTCTTCCTATCCCTTGCTTATTTTCAGTTTCTTCCTCGCCTCCAACCCCTTCTCATATGCCTTATCGTTCAAAACCAGAATATGAAAAGCCTTCTTCCCTTTGTTATAATGAACGACAATCCCTTTTCCTCTTCTTAGTGCCTCACCATTTAGGTATAGTACTTTTCCTTCTTTCAGTATATCTTTCCCGTCTATCATTACTTTCTTATCCTTGAAAGATAAAAGGTATCCTTTGCCCTTCTTCGCTATATTGAAACCTATCGCCTTTAAGTCCTCAATGCCGATATAGACTTTTTCCACCTTTATCAAAGGCTGAATCTTCGGCTTACGCTTCATACCATTGAAGTAGAGGGAGAAGGAGTCCTCGCTCTTCTCCCTCTTGGGAGGAATTATTCCACCGCAAATCGTCGGAGCGTAGCAGGCATAAATTACTTCTCCTGTATGTCCATCTACCCCACCAGTCCAACTTTGCTCCAAATTGGGGAAATCCGGACTTTTGATATTAAAGTCAATCCATGTCCATAATCTTTGCTGTCCATATGGTTCTTCTCTGCTTAGACGCCAGACCGTCATATCCTCCTCTATATAGACATCCTGATGAGATATATTTCTGTAAGCATCATAGGGACCAACTCCACGGATGATTACCTCTTCCGCCCCTAAGCCGTAGAGATATGAGGCAGCCGCACGCGCTAATTCTTCATAGCTCAAACTGTGGAAAGGTGATACTTCCAGAGGTTCGTAACAAGCGAATATTTCCGCTAGCTCGCCAGAGCGAGAATCAAGCCACACTTTCGCCGATTGCACATCTACCAAAACCTTTTCGCCTTGGGGATTGGTGAAGCGAGTATAGAAAGTAATGCAAACTATGTGGCTGAATTCTTCCCAGGTGCCATTTTTTAACTTGGGGTAGAACTCCGCTTCCATAGAGGAAACCGGCATATTGGGAAAATAGGAACTAACTATTTGCCTTGCGATATTTTCCGCCTGTTGTGGCAAGAGCATATCCCCAATTGTGCCTTCCGGTGTATAGTGCCCAAAACTCTGATGAAATCCTTTAACCTCCCCAGTCCAGGAATCAACCCATACTGTTCCCGTATACTTATGGTCAGGGTTAGGGTCTTCCACATCGAAGGCATACCATGTTCTGATTTCGGGTGGAAGAATGGACCCGGTTGGCTTTAAGCCATAAGCCGGCATCCTCCCTACTTCTGGTTCATTCCAATTTCTAACTTCTGAGAGGCTGATTTCTAAATTTTGCCTTCCCGACCAGTTGATTATCGCTAGCCTCGCCTGCTCAACGCTCACAGGACCAATGGCATAGGGATACCACTGGCTCCAGTATTTCAAATCCTCCTCTATCTCGCCTCCTTTTGCGAGAAACAGAAAGGAAGCAAAGAATAAACAAATGATGAGTTTCCTCATTTTCAGAATCGCCTCCTTTTCAATTTATATTTCCTAGGTAATCATCTTGACCATATGTGTAAATATATACCTTTCTGTCGTCGTATTCTGTCTCCTTCTTGCCATCACGCCAAACACAGTACCAAAATCGCTCGTACCACCATCCTAATTCCCGATTAGTTTCTTCAGCCGCGGTAACAGCTGCTTGGCCCATCATTTGCCATCTTTCATTCTCATTTTTCGCTTTCTTATACTCCTTAGTAGCTATTTCCCAAAAATGTTCTGACCAAGTCTTCGTTACATTCGACCAAAGAAAATGTTCACTGGGGTAAAGCGGAGGATTGTTAGTGTCATAATCCCAGGGGTCGGCAGCGAACAGTTTAGACTTACTTCCAACACCAATCCCATATTTAGCTCCCTTATCTACCAGAGCCTTAACTATTGGGAACTCATTAACATTCGCTTTCCTACAGCTCGCGATAACAACGAGGTGTAAATTAGAAAACGATGTTCCTTCTGGGAGGGGGACGAAGGTATAGTTGTCTCCGTAAGGATCTAGAACGAACTTCTTGCCTAGTTCCAACTTCCCATCTCTAGTCTTCTCTAAAGCTACTAACGGTGTCACTTCGCCTCCACTCGTTAACGACTCTGACCTAAATTCAATAGCGTTTCCATCGCCATGCCCACAAAAATAGAAAACATTAACATTTTTAAGAGCGGAAAAGACCACATCAAGAACGGAACTTACAACACCATCAACCTTCAACTTTACAGCTGGATGGAGCATTGGGTAGGTCTTCCCATTGTCTTTGTCTACCCACTGCTCTGCAAAGGTTATATATTCTGGTTCTTGCCCCTCACTAGGTTTGGAGCGAAAAACTTTCTTTGTGAGTTGCGAATGTGCTTTATTCGCGCTGCTCAGAAAATCATTTTTATCATCCGCAACATCTACCTGAAGCCACACGGGGTTTCCATTTATATCCGTTCCCCCATATTCCCATCTATAGGTAGCATAGAAAAGAGCAGCAGTTGGGGGCTTTGGAGTTTGGTTATGCTCCAGAAAGGGTTTTGGCTGGTGTTTTTTATTATGGACATCGCTATCGCCACCGGAGACTACAACGAAAGACCGCTCTCCTCCAATTTTTATTGCATCAAAGGGAAAGCGAACATAATTCCATTTACCCAAATCTATAGGTCCTTCCTCTGGTCCCCAATATTTTTTGAAATTGTCTATCGCTGGTCCATAAACCGTAACTTCCGCCTTTGAGGGAAGTGAACCATCCGAGCTCTCAAAATAATAGCCGAATTTGTATTTGTCCTCTTCTATGTCCAAGGAAGTTTGACTTACGCTTATAATACTGCTTCTCATCTTATCCCCATCGTAAGGACAAGCTCCTTGGACTGCTATATCAAATGTATAAAGACCAGTTGGTGCTATGTTGTTTGGAGGATAGGAGGTTTGATTAACGGTTCCATCCCAAGTGAATGTGTAGGTTCCTGGACAGAGCTGGGTCAATGTGGTCTCGTATACTTTAGTTCCTCCCGTGCTGTATATGTCTATTGTAACCTGGCAGTTTTTCTTCTGAGATGAGGATAGCGTATAGCTGAAGGTTGTATCACAATTTGAGGGATTATCTGGGTCCCATTTCAGTATCTTTGGCTCGGATTGAACTATTAGATTGTCAAACTTAACTGTTATGCTTACTTCTATAGGACCCACTCGTTGGTATTGGGGCATTGGTGGGTAGCCACCACCACCTCCCGATACTTTCGTGTAGGAGTAAGATGCTTTAACAAGGTAGCTTGTATTGTGGCAGGCAAATCCCCAGAATGGAGGGGTTGAAAATACTATGTAGTTTTGATATCCAGTTGGAGGGCTTGAGCAGACGCTAAAAATCTGGTCAGGTGTGTAGGTTGTTCCCCGGGGATTATCAAGCCGAAAATGCTGTGGCTCATGAACATCTGTTAGTTCGAATTTATCTGAAACGATATAGAAAAGCCTCATATATATGCACCTTCACAATATTAGACATTTTAAAGCTTTTAAAAGTTTCTTTTCGGGGGCGGGGGGAGCGGTGAACCGCTCCCACGCCCCTGTCTTTTAAGCTAAAATTCTCAAGAACTTCCAAAGTGCATAACTTAAAGCAGAAAGAGAAAGCGTCCCACCGATTGCACCCTCGGCTTTCTCCTTCCTATCGTCTCGTTTTTGTATATAAATTAACCTGTCCTTCCCAAGATATTTAGCGTGGTAGCCTGCTATATCCAACATCTCGGCAAGTGGTATGTACATTTCTGCCCCCTTCTTTATTATATCCTTCTCCTCAAGTGTTTTGGTTTTGTCTTTGTATTTAAGAATTAGATTCCCTTCTCTTTTTTCCACCAACACACCCAAACACCAAGTCTGACCAATGGAGAGATAAAATCTCCTCCCGATTATTTTTGCCCTTGCCTTTTCCTCTCCACCTTGCTCATTAATTATGCTCCAAAGTTCATCAGGCTTTATTCGTTTTGCCTTTATAGCGATTCTTTTAAACTCCTTAAATTTTTCTTTGGGGAATTTTTTCAGTGTCCGTTCCAATGTTCTCCCTACAAACACTACCTCACCTGTATGCGCATCTATTGTTATACCGAATCCACCCTGTGAGGCTTGTGATGAATCAAATACCTTAATATAGAAGCGCCAATATAAACTCATACAATTTGGTGGGGAATTATAGTTCAGAGATACAAACTTCACGCGGTCATCAATTACACCATGCCAATCCTGTGGAATTCGTTGAAGAATTACGGAGAGTGCTATTTGCTTTGCCACTTCCTCGTTTATAGTAGGTGTAAGCGAAATATTAAGAGGAAAATGATGACCACCAAAACCTACTATATTTCCCGTATGGCTTCCCATGCTGAGCAGGAATTGCGAAGAATAATCTGAAATCTCATCCCCGTATCCGTCTGTCAAGTGCCGCACAAACATAATATGCGCGAAAGTTTCATAAAGCGTTTTCGGGGGCCATGGGTGAGGATTGTTAGGGTCGAATAAAAACGTATTGCCTGCAGAACCAATAAGCTGTTGTTTTTCATCATATATTCCTTGTGTGGACATAAACACAACATCATATTGAGATGGGTTAAAGTCAGGGTGCATTTTTTGAATAAAAATAAGCGCCTTACTGTATAATTCGGCAGGACTTAACATCCCACTTATATCAGGGCTATTCTCTTCTGAAATAGCTTCGTTTGCTGCGGTTTTATCATCATACCATAGTACAATTTGCCCTGTGTAAGGATCAACGCCATAACTTCGCACATACTCTTTGTCTTCGTAATCTGTCTCAAAGCAATAAATAGGCCAGCGAATAAAGGGGCGAAAAGCTTGCATTTTCCCCTCGTCTGTAAGTTCGGTGTTTAAACCTAGATATTTTAACCTTAGATCGGGTATGCCTTCAAATTGCCTTATTACTTGTGCAGCCTCATCCACGCTCAGCATACCCCAACAAAAGGTATTTAAAATAATCAACAGGAAGAAAAATTTCTTGAGCCTCATTTTATAACCTCCTTTCGTGAAGATTTAGTAAAGTAGCAAATCTTGGCTACCCAAATTAACTGCTTCTACCCATCCTCCGAGTATCTCCGTTCCCGTTGCAGAGCCTCTTCTTAGCACTGGTCCCCCTTCGTCTGGGGGAATATAAGGGTAAGTCGCGCTGAATGCTTCCTTTATCGCCGTATACAAAGGCACAAGATAATAACTATCACCTATTACTTTACCCTTCGTAGTCAGCTTCCAGAAGTTTTGAGCAAATGTAAGTGCTTCGTTAGTAAATATAGGCCCTCCTCTTATACCACCCACGAACTGGGTCCCTTTAAGTTTGAAAGCTGTAAACATTCTCCAGCTTTCTTCAGAAGTAGAATTCTGTAAATTATCCTCTGTGCAATTTAGCAAAATAGCCCAGCGAAGATTTTTTAGATTAAGTCCGGAGTTTGCTATCTCGTCAGCGGTGATGAAGGTGTTGTTTGCAAACATAACGATTTCACCAAAATTCAATCCATGCACACCCCACGACAGAATATTTACCCTCGAATAACCTAAGTAACCCCCTTGGGAGTCCCAGCCCAAGGCATATCGCACCCAATCAGCTGGGCGATCTATTTGTTTTTTCTTCAAAGGCTTTTCTGGTGTGTTTTGAAAGGGCTTATACCAAATGCCGCTATAATATCCTTGGGCTAAATCGTTCTTTTGATCGGCAACTTTAACATATTTTAGAGTGAGGTAATAACCATAACCCAATGGTCTATAAAGAGATTGGGAGGTTCCGGATTTACCTTGTTTAAACAAATATACACTATCTTGTTCCTTTGCTGAAGATTCGGCTATCTGCGGAGCAAGTTCTGACATCCCAAAATCAGCTGCGGTTCCAATACAAGGATTCCGGTTTACCTCCAAAGCTGGCTTTCTTCTATGGGCTTTATCAAGCTCCCTATGGTCATCAATAGCCCAGAAGACAAACTTATAAGTTCCCCATACCTCCGTTTGAACATCCATATCTGCGGTGTTAATTGTTGGGGATTTCGCTGTGCCATCTTTTATTCCCGTAAGCCATTGCAAATCCGGGTCATATGCATCTACACCCGCCTGGAAAGCATCCTTTGTGTCATTTAAAACATAACTTACACGATATTTATCCCTATCTATCATAACTACATCGTGGTCTCCAATCTTCAAAGCCGAGCTCCTCATCCTATCCCCATCATAAGGACAAGCTCCTTGCACCTTTATATCAAATGTGTAAAGACCACGAGGAGCTGTTGCGGGAGATGGCATCCCTACTTTGTTCATCGTTCCATCCCAAGTGAAGGTGTATGTGCCAGGGCAAAGCTGGTTTAAAGTGGTTTCAAAAACGGGGTTCGGGTTGCCATTGCCATCGTATACCGCATCAAGGTTATAGATGTCTATTGTTACCTGACAATTCTTCTTCTGAGACGAGGATAAAGTGTAGGAGAAAGTCGTATCCCGAATGCTTGCATCATCTGGGTCCCATTTCAGTATCTTTGGCTCGGATTGAACCATTAGATTGTCAAATTTGACTGTTATGCTTAATGAA
>Ga0080004_1116172_pt1 | contig 10370 bp, 13 predicted proteins | sample WasSprMetagenome_FD_69207 | JGI IMG/M metagenome (GOLD analysis project Ga0080004, IMG submission 69207) | Sulfidic aquatic microbial communities from Washburn Spring, Yellowstone National Park, USA - WS (SPADES assembly) (version 2) | ecosystem: Environmental > Aquatic > Thermal springs > Hot...
CACATTCTCAGACAGGTTTTTAAATAAACACATTACCACGTTTTCCTCGGGGATGTATGTGAAGATTACTATTAAGCCGGGTGGTAGAGGAAATTTAGAGATAAGTATGCCTGATATTGCGATTAAAACGAGGGCTTTGAAGGTGATTGTTGAATTAGATGACTCGACCGTAGAGATAACCCCCGCCGGCAACTCGGTTAAGTTGAAGACTCCGAGGGGAGAATACTATTTGAAAAACGCTAAGATAGCTGTTAGAGACATTTTCAGCGTTGAAGAGAAACCCCCGGAAATAATAATTCATAGAGCTATATGTGTATATTAGGTGTGAAACATGCCTGTGAACTACGTTGTCATTGACGAGTTCGTGAAGAGGCTCTTAGATTTCGCTAGGAACAAAGGCTACAGCGTTAGTGCCAGAGACGTAGTTATCCGAGTAATATTGCTCCTCAGCGAGAACGAAGACGTAGAAGTAGAATTCGACAGTAACGGAGAGATCTTGTTTATCAGTGCTCCACCACGTCTACTAGACGAGTTAAAAGACCTAGTAGACGAGTTCGAAGAGGAATATACTAGTGGAGAAGAATAGTTTTTATCCTCCCTATTCCTCGGGGATCAACTTATATACTTCTATTACACCATCATCCCTCTTCTCGACTACGTAGTATGTTTTCTTATATGGAAGACCCATCAGCTTATAGTACTCGTTTAGTCCATTGTCAGCAGGCGTTAATTCCCCTGTGAGATTATACGTCTTCTTAATCTCTCTCAACTTGTATTTTAAGTACTTCTTAAGCCACTCAGGGTCTTCTCTAAACCTCCTCTTAGCACGAATAATGAAAAGCCAACGAGGGTGTTCTCTGAGACCGTGACCGTAGAAGTATATCCATGGATCCCAGGGGTTTCCAACAGTATATTTGACCTCGATGAAGACGGGCTCTAATATTCCGGGCTCAACTTCCCTGAAGAGTTTGCCGACTCCAACCACGACTACGTCTCGGTAGGCCCTCTGCTGGTAAATAGACTCCCCGACAACAATGCCGTATTCAACCAAGATGCCTGTGAAAAACCCAAGCTCCCTTAAGACATCCATGAGGACTAATGCCTCAGGGTGCTTAACCAACATGTATTTAACGAGCTCCTCGTCCGACAACTCCTCGTGAAACCTAGTAGCTCTAATCCACTCGCGTTCACGCCTCTCTAATTCACGCCTATACTCATCCGTGATAGCCCCCAGCGACTCCCTCTTCTTCCTTAGAAGAAGCGTCTGAGACAAACCATACACCAATGTGAAACTAGAATGCACTAGCCTTAAAAACCTGATTGTCTTGCCAAGAGACTCCTCTTTTAAACGAGATCTCGTGGAAATTATTTCTCGGGGGTAGGGGTTGGAGAGAGTGGGGAGGTTTTGTATTAGCATTGACGTTGACAACAACTTAGCCGTGGTCTCACTCAACATTGGAGACTACGAGGTCTCCTGGAAAATGAACATATTTGCCTCAAACGAGTTCTACGTGAAAGGAGACTCTGAAACCTCAATCTACATAGTGAAGAAAAACAACAAGTACACGTGGACAATTAAGAGAAACCACGACGGAGAAGTAATAGACGAAGTAGAAATACCGAAAAGCGAAGTAGAAGAAATAATATCAAAAACCCTCATAGAAGACTACAAGACACTACTAGAAGAAATGCTGAGCAACGTTGTAAAGCAGGTTTTTTCAGCATAATTTTTCCTCAACAGCCACAGCTGTAGGATACGCGTGTCGTGGACACAGTGTTTAAGGTGGCAACTAAATATAGAGACATAGTGTGGAAGTCTCTGCTGAGAGAAGTTTAATCTACCTTCTCTTTTTCCACAATATCCCTCGGGGTGTAAGTATGAGTGAAGACAATAATGATATAGAGGTGGTTCTCACGCCTCCAAGTAAGCCGGGCTATAGTGAGGCGTTATTAAACGCCATCCCGCTGTGCCCAAAGTATGTGAAGCGAGTCAGACTAGTACTGCTCTTAATGAGAAAATTCAATATAAACCGGGAGAAAGCAGAGAACATCGTGGAGGAAACATTGAAGTCATGGATTAAGAAAGGAGTAGTCAAGAGACACGAGAAGCTCAAGGGATATTACTGTAGAGTGGCAAGCTAGGTTCGTTGGAAATAATTGTTTTTTCCCAATTTACCCACAGCTGTAGTTCCTCGGGGTGAGATCTATGTCCGAGGTCGAATTAGAATTGAAGAAGCTGGGTTTCGACGTTAAGAAGTATTCGCTTGCACCAGGATACTATGGTAGGTTGACGTTGCCGGGAAAGGGATTTATATCTGTCGACGTCGATTTATCTAGGAATGAGGCCGTCTTGCACGTCAGGTTGAAGATTCCTGCTGGAAGAGTAGTAGAGGTCTTGAAGAGAGTGTTGGAGGAGGTGGCTTAGGAGTGGAGGGGGAGGTTAAGAAATATGTTACTGTGCCCATGAGACCAGATGTCTTAGCTAGACTTGAGGAATTCTCGAAGACGCGTGGCTTTGAATCCGTGAATGACGCTGTAAGCTACTTGTTAGACTTAGTCTCCAACAGCCTCTGCTTCAACATAAACCTTGAGAAAGTCGAAGAATTCTGCGAACACTACAAGCTCAGCGATAAACTATGCGAAGAAGTAAAAGAAGCATTCTTAAACCACATAAGGACAAGCATTGAAACATACAGCTACGTTGTACTACTAGATATTCTTTGGAGAGCGACTAAGAGGAGTAGTGTACAAATGTAATGTGTCCACGTCACATACAGCTGTGGGTGTCCGCGTGAAGTGCCCCTATTGCGACAAAAACCCAGTAATATATGATTGGGCATTAAACATCTATGTGTGTTTTCACTGTGGGAGCGTTATTGATGATCGCCCGATACTGGACTGCGACGAGGACTATGAGAAATCCGAGGTATTGCTCGTCAAACCCGTGGTGATCAAGCAGAGGAGGGGCTGGTGGCTTGCACCAGCTGTTGAAGTCGTGAATTCAATGTATAAGAGGGTGTTCTGGGACGAGTGCACTTTGAAAACAGCTATCAGCATACTCCACGATTTATCCCGCAGAATTAAGAAGATTACTTTAATAGAAGACTACGATGCATTAGCAAGGTTTTCAATACTCGTTTCTTCGAGGAAGTGTCGTGAACCCGTGGCACTTGAAAAACTCTTCCCAAGCCAACGTGCATTATCAAGACTGATGAATAGATATCCTCAACTAGTAGAACTATATGAACCCATAAACCTCCGCGACGAATTAGTGAAAAACATAGTCGCGTTAACAGAGTGCCTAGAACTAGAAAACAAGGACAAAATACTGGAATTAGCGAAGACAATATCAGACAAAATCCCCATTTACACAAAGCCATCAACACAAGCAGAAGCCATAGTCTACTACGCGATCAAAAAACAAGGACAAAAAATAACCAGAAAACTAATAGGAAAAATCGCAAAATGCATGAACAAAACACCAGGAGGAGTAAGATCAACACTAGCCAGAAACATGAGAAACCTACAAAAATACATAAACCTAGTAAATAATACTAGAAATAACCAGGTTTTTTAATCCCTCCTTTCTCGGGGATCTCTCGCAGAAACCACAGCTGTGGCTACCGTTGCTTAGTACTATGAAGCTTATACTTCTTCTTGTTCTTGAAAACAAGCATACCTATGAAGAACCTCTCACAGCTTTATCTCCATATCTTCAGCAACCTATACAGCTCTCTACACTCGTGCAGACACGACTCGTAGTCCAACACGCTGGTGAACTCCGCAAACTCCGGCCTATACACCTCGCAGTGCTCTCTACAAACCTCCTCAACGCTCACTCCTCCTCACCACCCGTCTACTCTATTTTTGCATCAAGCACTCTCACGTATTCAATGAAATCTACGTATATCCTCACGAGCACTGGGCCCAGCTCGTTGCAGTACACTAGCATTTCTGCGAAATCGTCGTGATCTACGCTGTAGCTCACGCCGCAGAGCTTTACTCTGCACTCGCTGTTGACCCTCTTCAACTCTCTATCTAGTTCATCTGCGAGTCGCTCTAGCCAACCTCTGCTCTTGAACTCCCTGCCGATTAACTTCCCGAGAGCGACAGCTACTAGTTTTTTAACTTCATATTTATCAGTGCTACTCACAGCTCACTCGACCTTAAACCCCTTCACTCTCACTGTCTCCTCTACATCGTAGTCTATCGTCACGTAGAACGTCTCTAGTAGCCCACATGCTATATCCACTCCGCTGTCATCATATGCCTCTACAAAGCAGTACCCGTTGCTCGCTCTCTTAATCTCCTCGTCGAGCTCTCTAGCCAACTCATCAAAGCACTCAGACACGTCGTTACACCTGTACACCCTACCCTTGAGCCTCTCAAGCACCTCTAGTACTAGCTCTCCAAGCTCCTCTCCTCTCACCTCAGCCCTACCCTCTCCAGCTACAGCTTCACTACACTAGTTTCGACTGGCTTGAAGAGTGTCGAACGCTTCCTTGCTACTACTTTCCCCTTCACATACACCCTGCCAACCTCCACGCCGTCTCTGTGCTTTATCACGATCACCAGCGTGACCTGCCTCCTAGTTATATCTGTTGCGTCGAACTCGGCCACGCACCCCCTCACCAAGACGTAGAGATATATATATTCGACTAGAGATGCCAGTAACCAGTATTCATTTATAGACTTGACATTGCTAGCAACACCCTCCACAACATCTATGCACTCGCTCACTCCCCCTCGCCACCTCTTTATATAGGCACTCTCGCTCCCTACACTACTATTATGAGCTTCTCGTTGCATTAGTGCAACTCGCCTCTCTTCATTCTTTTTGTGAGCCCCATACCTACCCGCCCCCCGTCCCGGGCTCTTTATTTTCTTCTCCATGTTTTCGTGAGTATTAGTATTGATAGTGTTATTGTCGCGGCTATTAGTATGATTGATGTGAGTAGTTGTTTTAGTATTGTGTCGCCTGTTTCCGATAGTGTTTTCTCTAGTTTTGCGTGTTCTTCGCGTAGCTTGGTGTATGTGTCTAGTAGTTCACGGTATTTGTCTGCTAGATTCGAGTAGTCTTCTGCGAGGCTACTGTATAGTTCTCTGTATTTCCCGTGTTCTCCTAGTAGCTTATTGTAGTCTTCTATGAGGGCTTTGTGCTGTGTGCTTAGCTCTGTGTACTTGTCTAGTAGCAACTTATACTCTGATTCCAGGTTTTCATAGCTCTTGCTCAGGGAACTATAGTTGTCTGCGAGTTTGCCGTGTTCATCTATGAGCTTCCTGTAGTTCTCAGTTAGAGCATTATACTGCGTATTTAGCTGAACGTAGTTGCTTAGTAGTGTATTATACTCTGATGTCAAGTTATTATAGCTCTCGCTGAGCTTACTATACTTGACTAGTAGTGCAGAGTAATTAGATGCCAATTGCATATATGACTGTGACAACTCATCATATCTCTCCCTGAGAGACCTATACTCAGCCAATAGACTACTATAGTTTGCAGCTAAACTACTATATAAACCCAATAATTGAGAATACTGCGAGTAGAGATAGCTATAGCTAACACTGAGATTTTGATACATGTTTAACAACAACGTGTAATTACTCAACAAGTCATTATACCTAGACAACAACAGAGTATAATTCCTCTGCAACTCGCCGTAGCGAGACAACAGAGACTCATAGTCTGATTTAAGCCTATTATACATATCCACAAGCTCACTATAAGTAATAGACCTGACAACAGTTATATTAACCGCCACAGCACCATATTCAAAATACCTGTAGCCTAAATACGTGAAGTAGTACTCAGATGAAATAATAAACCTCAAAAACCCCTCCCCACGAGGAGTCACCTTAAACAAGAATACGTATTGAGAATCCTTCTTAAGCCACGTGTCGGAAAACAAAGTCGAATTAACATCTACACCGCAACCATAGATCCTCACAGACGCGTCAAACACATATATGTCGTCATTATATACTCTAAGAGTTAAAACTATGTCAACAGTAGAATTAACCTTCACCTCGACTGGAGCATCAACTCTAAAATACAAATCATATCCAATATACCCGTGGAGAAAAGGTATTTCCTCCGCCTCCACAGCAACAGGCAACAAAGACACTACCAGCAACACTATAGACAACACTAAAACAACACATTTAAACCACATAAATCACACACCCAGAAAAAATCCCAGTAAAACACTTTAAAAACAAACAACTACTAGTAGACTAGTACCTCTAATTCTCCCCTACCCTTCGGCAATTTCTCTCTCTCCGCAGGCTTCGATACAGCCGGCGCACCAGCTGGCAGTAGTGGCGGCATACCTGGCATTGCTGTTATTTGCGGGAGTGGTGGAGACGGATATGTTGCTTCTTCCTCGACATCCACGGGTATTGCCACAACTATTGTCTCTTCTACTGGTTTAACTACGGGTACTACTGTCCCCTTAACGGCTTCTGAAACCTGGTTCTCCTCTGTCTCATACACCGGGGTAACAGTAACTATTTTCCTGGTCTCAGGGGCAATAATAGTGATTGGTTTAGTTACAACAATGTCTTTCAACCCCTCAGTAGAGTATTGTTCCACAAACTCATACACAGCTGTGGGAGTCAAGTAAACATCACCCTTAGATGAAACAACATACTCCACTGGAACAGTTACAACTACATCTCTCATCTCCTCAGAGGAGTATTGTTCTGTGATCTCATACTTGGATATTGACGTATAGACCTCGCTCTTAACTGGCACAACTATTTCAACGGGTACAGTTACAACTATGTCTCTCAATGATTCAGCAGAATACTGCTCAATCGCTTCATACGTAGCCGTAGAAGCTAAGTAAACTTCACCCTTCAATGGGACTACTATTTCCACTGGGACAACTACTAAAACATCTCTGAGAGACTCACTAGAGTACTGCTCAGCAAACTCATACTCAACCCCGGGTGCTAAGTAGACCTCGCCCGACAATGAGACAACTATCTCCACTGGGACAGTTACAACTATGTCTCTCAATGATTCAGCAGAATACTGCTCCGCCAACTCGTACTCAGCTACAGGGACATATATCTCCCTCATCTGCCTTATAGGTATTATTACTGGGACTGTTACTGGTTGCTCTACTGGAGCCTTGCCCTGAGACAACTTACTCAATAATTCACTGGCTAATTGCCCAGCCGTATCCCTAGATAAGCCTGCTGAAACAAGAGCGTTTGTCAATTCTTGCTGTGCCCGCGTGACATCTCCTCTGGCTAGGTATTGTGTCGCAGATGACACCGCTGAAACAAGAGCAGAGCTTACAGCTGTAATTCCAAACAACGCACCACTACTAGTTGAAGACACTATTTGAATAGTCGCCAAGCCAAGGTCTGCTAACTGCAAGTAGAGATATAATTGCTGCAATAATTGACCAGCACTAGTCCCACCAGCCATGTTGGCCGCTGAGAGCACTGCTTCTAAGCCACTAGCACCCTTAGCATAAGCCATCTTAATATATGCAGATGCCTCAGGAGGCAGGTCTATAAGAGTATACTCCCCCTCCTTAAATCTCGTCCCAAGAAGCCTCTTCACAAACTCCCTTGTAATAACGGTCTCTATTTTAACGCCTTCACTCAGCAATTGCCTAGTAACATAAAACTGCATATCACCAGTAGCACCACACACTCCCACGGCTTTTTGAACAGGCGGCAATATGTCATTAATATTCAATATTGGGACTGTTGAAAGCCTAGAGAGCACATCAAGGTTTGCTACTTGAGGCGAGAGTAAACCATAGCCGAAGGCAATCGTGTCTAATGCCAAGTGATAATATCCCTGACCATGAGCACTAATAAACTTGTTGCCTACAACCACGAGTTCATTTAACACTTGACCATTATACCTGGCCAGATCTATCGTGATAAGCTCCTTGGCTCCACTAACAACATAGAGCTTATCGCCCCTGAAGTCGAAGACTAGCCCTTTAACGCTCACCTGTCCATAAACCGCCCCCTGGCTCTGAAACTGCGTAAAATACGGATTCAACTGTAACAAGTCATCTGTCGTTAAGCCGAGTTTACTGGCAACATAGTATAGTTTAAACGCCTCGGGACTAGTCTTAACCGCCTCCAAGAACGCCGCGTAATCAGTGCCCTTACCAATAGCAATAAATCCCTTAGATGGAGATAGTATTGCTAACCCCTCATCCCCAATGAAGACTAAGTCATCTCCCACAGTTCCAATTGAGAAAACCCCTTTCTTAGTAACCCATGTACCAACCTGCAATTTCACACTTGGATCTTGCAGAACCGCCAAGGTCTTATCTGACAACTTAATTTGCTGCACAACCTCTACTTTGCCCTTAGCAGTACTATAAATCATTAGTTTACCATCATCTGTAATTGTCACTGTGACATCTCTCTCCTGATATATTGGTCTACCAATAATCATCCTGGGTCGAACGGCCTCTCTGATTTTCTCGGCAAATGTGGGGGAAACCCTCTCAACAGTGCTCGCGAACTTCTCATAGACCACTGGCTTAATCTTAGAGGCACCGTATGAAACGCCCGCTGAAACCCCAATAGCTATAGCCGTGTTTACGATGACATCTTGCCAGTGCTCTTGGAGATACTTAGCTAAGATCTCTCTGTCAATTGGGTTAGCGAGCCTAGTGCCAATGTCGGCAACACCATCTACTACTGCTACAACCGCTAATGCGACTCCAACAGGCGGTATCAGGGTGCCAACAGCTGCCGTAACACCTGTTGAGACGCCCGTAGCTATGTATTGTGCCACGTTCTCGGGGAGCAGGGGTTTCAACACACCATACACTACGCTCCACAAGTTCCTGACAGGATCGATTTTCGCCAAGCTCTCTGCTAACACTACTTCAGCTATCGGCCTCCTCTCAGGTATAACTCCCCTCGTAATCGCCTTGATTTTTTCATCAAGCTTCTCCTGTAAAGTGACACCAATAGCTATCTCCGAGGGAGGTATCTCTGGGAGGATTTTTTCAAGATCTAAAGCACCCTTCTCATACAGCTGCAACAATAAATCAGCACCATTTAATGCATCAAAGATGTCATTATATGACGCCCTATCATTCAATACATTTATCAATGCCTGCAGATACCTCGCGCTGTTGGTGTACGTAGTCATGTATAGGTTGTAAGTCTCACTCCTGACGAGATCCATTAGCACAAAGAACCTGGCAAGTAAATCCAGCAATTTACCCTTATCACGGAGCAACTCAGCCGCTGACTTATATCGCTCCAGGGATTTCTTAGCGTCAGGATCAGTTATCTTGGAGAGAACAGTTGAGACAATACTCGACAAGTCACTTACTACTCCATCCACACTAACCCTCGCAGTCTTAAACCTATCATATATAGACATTGCCTCTGAAAGTGCACTGTAAACGTCTTGTGCACTCTGAGATATTAGAGCCCTCTGCAAGAGGGAGTTTAAAGCACTAACAGCTGAATTATAAGTCTGCACTATAATGGAGTCTACTAATCCACGCTCCTCATAATACCTATACCAATACCCAACAATGTTGCCAACCGTGACAATATAGCCTGCAACCGCCCCCTTACACTCACCTAAGACATCATTGTATAATTTGCGAGAATATTTGACTTGGGATTTCAATAAGTCGAGATTTGAGTATTCAAATGCAACATTATAGCCTATTTCACGGAGCTTCTTAATCAGCGTGACTAAGTTCTCAGCCTCTTGGTCACTGACTTCTTGAGCTTTGCCCTCTCTCTCGCGGGCCTGTTCTTCCTTGACAGCTTGCTTAGCGATAGGTGTTGTTTGAGCTACTGTCTGTGCTTGCTCGGTTGTTACTGCCACCGCACTCTTCTCCACGTATTCCTCAACTGTCACGGTTTCAGCTTCAAATATTTTAGGCGGGAGTTCTTCTCCCTCCTTCTTCTCGCTCAAAAACACCCCCTGTAGAGGATCTTTGGAGTAAACTACTTAAAACCCTGACTCAGGGTTTTAAGCGTTCACCACCTACCAAGACCTGTAAGATGGGAAATTAGTTCTCGAAGTGTCCAAGCACATACCTAGACCACAGAAGTATGCTCCGAGAGGAGTCTTGACAGTGGATGTCAATGAGAAGCATATCGTAACTGGTAATTCACATTTAGGGCGGGGAGGAGGTCAGATGAGCGTTAGGTTTTTAAATACATGATTTCTTAAGCTATTACAGGTGAGTTATATGAGTCTTACCCGGAGAAAGAGGAGGGCTAGTGCTGGCGTGTCTGATGGCGGGATACCGGGCTTGAGGAATCCTGTTGTTGCACGAGAGATTGATAAGCTAGAGCTAAGTATTGATGACTCGATTAAATTGGTTAGACTTAGAGATGATCTTGGTAAAAAT
>Ga0080004_1207513_pt1 | contig 10369 bp, 12 predicted proteins | sample WasSprMetagenome_FD_69207 | JGI IMG/M metagenome (GOLD analysis project Ga0080004, IMG submission 69207) | Sulfidic aquatic microbial communities from Washburn Spring, Yellowstone National Park, USA - WS (SPADES assembly) (version 2) | ecosystem: Environmental > Aquatic > Thermal springs > Hot...
TCTATATTAGGCTGTATATCCATTCTACCTTTCTCAGCAAATTCTTTTAAAGCAACCTCTTCTAGTTTAATGGCTATCTCATAAAGAAGTTTAGGCTCGCCACCGTATATTTTCGCGATCTCTCCATCAAGCTCTTTCATGATCTTGGCCCTTGGATCATAACTCTTATAAACTCTATGACCCATGCCCATGACCCTTCTTTTTGAGGCAAGAGCTTTTTGAACCCACTCTTCAACTTTATCTGGAGACCCTATCTCTTTAAACTGATGATATGCCGCCTCAGCAGCTCCGCCATGTAACGGGCCTTTTAAAGTGGCTATACCGCTTACCACTGCAGAGTAGATATCTGATAAAGTTGATATTGTGACTAATGAGGCAAATGCTGACGCGTTCATACCATGTTCAGCATGTAAGATGAATATCACGTCCATAACTTTTGTCTCAAATTCTGTAGGTCTCTTACCATGCAACATATATAAGAAGTTCTCGACATGACTCAGATCTTTTCTTGGAGGTATATAATCAAGATTTCTACTGAACCTGTACATTGCAGCAATTATTGAAGGAGCTTTTGACAAGATTCTTAGAGACTTTCTTAAGTTAGACTCTGGAGTGTTCACCCCAACCTCAGGATCATAAGCTGCCAAATATGATACAGCCGTCCTCAATATATCCATTGGATGAGCTTTTAAAGACGCCATCTTTTTAATAACATTCAAGACGTCCTCAGGAAGCTCTCTAGCCTCAGCCATCAGAGCTTTAAAAAGATCCAGCTCATCTTTTTTAGGCAGTCTCAGGAAGTAGAGAAGAAATGCGACCTCTTCATATGTAGAGTTTTTAGCAAGAGCCTCAATAGGATAGCCGACGTAGTATAGTTTTGAATGTAGACCATCAATATAGCTCAGCCTTGTCTCAGTTACATATATCCCTTCTAAACCTTTGTACACCTTAGGTTTTTCAGCTTGTGAAGCCAAAAATTCCCACCTTTCGAGTTATAAATTTTGTTAAAAAGATAATAACTTTTATCATCAGAATTATATATTGAGACTTAAAGATCATTATGTAGTGAGATGTTTTTAAAATCGTTTACAGTTATTAAAAGATCAGTATTTTATATATAAATATGCCGATCATATCATTAAATCAATTAATAGATGTTTTTAATTTATAAAATATGTTTGAAACAAGATCTATAGATTTATAAAGAGCGATTAATAAGATTTTCTAGAGTTCCTTAAGCCATTTGTCTCTAGATGCTCATTCTCATTGATTTATGTTTATTCGTCGCATCTAGAGACTTTCTCCTCGCCCACTCTTTCATTGGCAGCACAGCCACCTCGAGAGTAGGTTCATTGGGCATTGGGCTGTTTCGGTCTTCATAATCATTTATAGCACTTATATTCATTGATTTCTGAGACCTCTTAACGCTATAAGATATGCTGATGCTGTGTGTCTGTCTAGTCCATATCTCTTCATAGCTTCATCATGTTCTTCAGAGTTTGTTGTTCCTTTTGGATCTACATATTTAGCTTCTATGCCGTATAGTGGTGCTTTTAATGCTATCATTTCGATGATAGAGCTTCTGAAGGTTGAGACCCTGTAGTTGTAGTTTTCATGCCTCCTATCATTGCTCTTAATCCATAGAAGCTTTAGCTTTCCCAAAACCTCTGGGTTTTCAAGAAATAATGTTTTAACGTCGTGGCGGTATGCGTATTCTAACATCTCGTGGACTCTCATGCCAATAATGCTCCTAGCTCTGCGCCTGTTGCAACCCTTCCTAGACGCCTCTTCAAACCAGAAAGTGCGAATGTCTCTAAACACCCCCTCCTCATCGACTATCGCCAGGTTTATCCTATCCACATTTACATCTACGCCACCATAGAGTCTGCCCTCATTTGCTCTAGCTCTAGCCATATGTTTGTAGTAGAAGTTCATGGATATTGTTATCTGCACTTCTCCCTGAACCCATAGATCACCTCCCTCAACACCATAGCTCTTTAAAACTACTCTACCTGTATACTTCTGTCTTTCCTCCAATATTTTGTCTAACAGAAGCCTGTAGCTCTTTGGTATAGTAGGTTTCATCACATCTCTATAGGTGTTCTTGTTGTAGTCTACTGTTGTTATGTGGAACTCGTAGCCAGACTTGAGAGTGATGTTCCTAGCTGGATACTCTAGCTCGCTCTGCTGAAACATTAGCCAATTAGAAAGCTTAACATCTTTAAAATCAATGTTCAGTTGCCTACAAGACTCATAAACACTTCTAACAAGCACAATTACTCCATCAGCATACCTCCTATTAGGAATAACCTCATAGACAAGTTCTCTAAAAGTATTCTTCCAACCAATGTCAGTACCAGGAAGAAAAGACATATGTTTAGCAATGCTGAACAGCCTGTGTGTAGCAATCTTAAATAGCCATGCAGTAGACAAAAGCCTCTTTGCAACATCACAACAAACATTAAACGGAAACATGAGCGTTATGTAAGTCATTTGGGGAATCCCTCAAGAAAATTTATAAATTTCGGAAGCTAATATATTTATTGGTGCCTCCGAGCTCCCAAGATCCGTAGGGTGATGAGCCACTAGGCGACTGGTGGTGAGCTTCTGCGGTGAGTGGGCTCGGGGAGACCGTTGAGAAGTAGATGGCGGAAAGTCTGAGACCAACAGATATGAATGACAATGAACCGCCATCTACTGAGAAACGGCTAACGGCACGAGCCCCTTGAGAGTTAGATATTTTCTCTCAAGATTCAATACGGCTACTATATCTCTACCAGCTTTAAAACCACATCTAGGGCATTTGAGTTGCCTCGGGGCATCGCCCCTCATCAGCTTAGAGCCACAGAACGGACATTTAGATGAAGTGTTTCTCGGATCTATCTTAACCACAGGAACTCCTTTCTCTAAACACTTCTCCTCAATAGCTTTAATCATGCCTCTAAACCCTGCTTGGTATATTCTATGCCTTAACACTGAATCTCTAACATCTTTAATCATATTCCTTGGGCATTGCTTAGGAAGATTCTCCAAGATAACTATAGCATTAAGATTTCTAGCTGTGTTAGAAACTATATTCGCAATTTTCAACCTAATATCTTTCTTCCTCTTACGTTCTCTACCATGAATAGCTCTACCAACATATCCATTACCTCTAACATTCTGCGCAACCTCTCTATATTTAGCGTAGCCAACGGTGATTCTCTTAATCTCTGTCTCAAGAATATACACTTTATTGAGAAGTTTAACAGTCACGTTATTCTCATTAACATCAATAGACACGACATGTTTAATATTATTCTCATCAACATTGACAAATTTAACAAACACAAAGTATACTAGTAGCCTCTTATGCCTATGGTCAAGCTTTATCTTCGGCTGTGTCCTCAATATCCATCCACTGTTAATATATCTCCAGTACAGCTTGTGTGGAGAAAGCTCTACCGGTACCCAGCCTTTGTGAGTGTAGATGAGAATTATAGTATATCCTATACGTTTCCATAGATGATCATCTAGCCAGATGCTAACTCTATTAACCACAGGCTTCTCAGACTTCGCCAAACTCTTCTTCTTGAGCTTGTTAAAACTTTTAATTCTTGTAGAAGCGTCTTGACATGCAGTATGAATATAATGGCTTGGTAGATGTGGGTATCTTCCACGCAACTCATGATACTTATCCTTCTTCAACCTAACAAATGAGTCGATATTGCTTCTAAAGCCATAATCCACAAGCTCTACGAGAACCTGTCTATAGAGATCTTCAAGCTCTCTAAATACTTCAAGCTTTTTCTCAGTAAGCCTAACACTTGGCACAACAACTGTTCTAATAAGCTCACTCACTCTTATCAACCTCTTCTAGCAACTTCTTAAATTCCTCAGCAAGTCTCTTCTTCTTATGGCTTCTCAACCCGTAGAGCTTTCCAGCGAAAAACGTCACGATCTCTAATAAGTCTTCTACAAGCTCTTGATAAGAGCCTTTGGGCTCCTCTCCAAAGACAACCTCAACTCTAACACCATATTGTTTGAAGAAGTATTCTAAATACTCGAAGCCGAATCTAGTCAATCTATCTCTATACGTTACTACAACTACGTCCACCTGTCTATTGATAACATAGTTGAAGAGCTTTAGCAAACCTCTTCTATCAGTCTTCAACCCACTTGCTACATCGCTCAACACATCAACAACTTTGTAACCCTTAGAAGAGCAGTACTGCGTCAAATACTCTATCTGTCTCTCCAAATCGCTCTTTTGATCGGCTGAGCTTACACGAGCATATATGATTGCCCTGACCTCCTTGCTTATTGGAAGTTCCTCAGCAATTCTTCTAACCTCACTCTCAGGAACTCTATATTTGCCGCCGGCAGTTCTAATAGCTCTGATCCTTTCTTCTCCAACCCATCTAGATAGAGTAGAATAGCTGATGCCAAGCCTCTGACAAACCTCTTTAGGTCTCAACAACTTCTCTGAAAACTCTGAAATAACTAACACTGACAATAATGAACAAAATAAAAACTTATAAATCTAACCCCTAGTCATCAACTGCGAAACGGCCCCAAACAAATTCAGAGCTTATAATATAATTTGCTATAAACCCCAATAGAATTCCTATTAAACTAGCTATCAAATAATAAGTTGTAAAAGCAAGAAGATTTGTCGCTACATAATTTATTGCTAATCCCACAAATAATGTTGAATGATACTCTACCAATCTTCTGAACCAACTTTTTTCACGTCTATTTTTTGAGAATGTCCATAGATCATTGAATATAAAATTTGAGATTGTTGAGATCTCTAGTGAGATGAGATATGAGATTGGGAGAGGAAGTCCGATTATATCACGTAAAGGAATCAATATTCCCCAGTTCACTCCTATACCTGACAAGCCTACAAGCCCGAATTTTACGATCTTATAATCGCTAAGTCTTAGTATCTGTTTTATGAAATCAATGATCTCTTTGACCCCAAGTTTACTTTTTCCACGTACTCTTCTATGAAATATATATGGATGTTCATATATCTTTTTTATATCTCCTGTGACTACTATCTCGAGAAGAATCTTCATTCCATCTCCTTTAAGTCTATCTATTCTCACACGATCTTTTCTAAAAAGAAAGTAGCCTGACATAGGATCTTTTATACCTCTTATATGAGGAATTAATAATCTGGCAATGAAAACAGCTGTTTTTGATATAATTCTTCTATGAAGTCTCCAGCCTTCTACGCCGCCACCTTTCACATATCTGGATGCTATGACAAGATCATAGTCTTCCTCTAATGCTTTCTTTAACATTCTCAAGATCTCTTCTGGAGGATGTTGCAAATCAGCGTCAATAACACATACATATTCTCCTTCAGAACTTCTGATCCCATCTATTATAGCTGTGCCCAGGCCTCTGACATTCTCTCTAACAATGATCTTTCCATTAATATCTTCTTTATCAAAAACTTCTGAAGCAATTCTCCAGGTGCCGTCAGGAGAATCATCATCTACGACAATTATCTCGAAACATCTGTCTAGATCTTTCAATGAATCTTTGACTCTACGTAGAGTCTCTGAGATCACCTCAGCCTCGTTATATGTAGGGATCACTATAGAGATCAGTGGTTTTTGATCTTTACATCTATTTTTCTCAATGATCATATGATGACAAGCTCCTGATCATGCTTCGCCGAGTATTCTCTTCAGGATCGGATAAGCCTCTAAAGCTCTCTCATAAACTATTAATGTGTAGAACTGTTCTACAATACCTACAGCGAGAAGTATCCCGGTTCCAGTTCCATAAGTCATAAATATGTCAGCTACAATGACTATTGCAACTACTATTAAAGTGCTTAATATTGTCAGTGGATAAATATATTTGCCAAGGATCATCTCAAGAACCTTTGGATTTCTTCTGAGACCAGGGATCTCTAGACCTGATTGTATAAGTCTCTCTGCCTGACCAGAAGGATTCAGACCTGCAACCTCTATCCACATGAGACCAAAGACAAGCGCTAACAAAGTATATATTATTATATGTATAAACACTCTCCCAGGATTACTAAACAATTCATAAAAGCCTGATATAGGTCTCATATAATATATTGCCCAGCCAAACATTTGCGCAATAGTAGGATTATATGATGATAAAGTATAGAATATGTAAAGATCGCTGTACAAGATCGAGACTAAAAGCACTGGTAAGTTGGTTACATATAGAAACTGTAGAGGAACTCTTGTTCTTATTCCTCTAAGTCTCTGAGTTGTCACAGGAATATAGACTTTCATCCTCTGAAGATATATCAATGTTATCATAACTATGAAAAGCGCTATCAGACCCATTAGACTTGGAAGATACATAGTCTGAGAAGATCTTATCATGATATTCTCTATAGACACAGAGCCGTCTCTAAGACTCCACACGAGATATGGTATAAATCCAAAAGGCTGTGGATTAGTTGATGAGACAGGTAGTGGAGAAAACATTCTGTTGAAAACATCTCTAGCAACACCGGCAAGTATGAAGAGAGATATCCCGCTTCCAATTCCCCATCCCATCTGTAAAGACTCGTCTAATAACATTATGAGATAAGTTGCTGCAACAAGCTGTAGCCAGACTAGAAATCTTATCCAGGCACTGGCGTCCACATCAAAAACAGGATTCGGACCTGTTAGATCCCAAAATTGTGGTCCTGCAATAACGTATCCTCCAGCCTCGACTCCTGCTATGATTAGAGCTAACGTCTTCTGTGCTAACGTAAATTTTCTTCTCTCTTCAGATTTAGAGAGATCCAGCTTCAGAAGTTTTGAGCCCACTAGAATCTGCATGATCAGGCCTGCAGTTACTATAGGGCCTATTCCAAGCTGAGCCAATGTTCCTCCAGCCATTGCAAACACTATCTGTACTATCTGTGGAAGCTCTCCAAATAGTCTTGGAGCATGTTTAATGCCATATAAAGGTACTGAGGCCATGAAAAGATATAATACTAATGCTATTCCTGTATAAACTAGTCTCATACCTAGAGAAGGTCTTCTCTTAGGTCTCTCAGCACCTGGCAGACGTTCGCCTATTTTAGCTAGAAAACCTAGTGTATCAGCCACTTTATCCTCCTCTGAGACAATATATGTCTAAAAATATATTAATAATCAATAAGCAATGATTCAGACTACTGTAGTCAGCTTTGTCTCAAACTCTTCTACAGATACCCCAAGATCTTGATTAGGAGCTAAAAGTCCTCTCTCTCTAAGAACCTGTCTCGTCAAGAGATAATATAATAATGCTAATGATTTTCTTCCTTTGTTATTCCCGGGGATAATAAGATCTATTCCACTAGGCTTTGTGTCAGTACTTACAAAAGCTACTGTAGGAATCCCCATCTCAATAGCTTCTGTAAGTGCCTGAGTATCTACTCTAGGATCTGAGATTATAACTATCTCAGGCTCAACATAAGTGGTGAGATAAGGATTTGTAAAAGTTCCTGGGATAAATCTTCCTAAAACAGCTTTGGCACCTGTGAATCTTGCGAACATCTCAACAGGTCTGAAGCTGTATGGCTTCCCGCCTACTGCAACAACTTTCTGAGGCTCATATCTTGCTATGAACCTGGCCGCTACTCTAATTCTCTCATCAATTTTTCTCACATCAAGAATATATAGACCATCATTTCTCACTCTGAAAACATATTTCTCAATATATTTATTAGATGAATATGTTCCTATATGAACTCCAGCTGATAGATACATATCTATGGGCACGAGAAGCTCTACTGCAGCATATTTAGCAACCATCGAAGACTCTTGTTTCACTTCTTCAGAGCCTTCATAATCATAAGACGACACATCTCTCACCTCATACTTTTCTTTTATAATAAGCCACTTCATATATTAATGGGACATGTGAAAGAAGAATTCTTCTACAACAATATCTTTTTATCCCAAGATCGTCTAAAACCTTCTTAGGATCTTCTCCTTTCTCAATTCTCTTCTTAAACTCCTCCCAGTGTCTGCCTATAGGATATCCACATGTGTAGCATCTCACAGGTATGATCATGATCTCACCTGTAAGATTTCTGTCTAAATCTTCTTGCAGAATATCTCATCCATTTCTCAGGCTCTGTCTGCCTAGGATCTCCTGCCAACATAGTTCTGTCATACTCTACAAACAATCTTTTTATTATAGGATTGTCATCGAAGAATCTTAATATGCCTCTTGCCACAGCTGTTCTAACAGCCTTGGCTTGAGACACATATCCTCCTCCAGATACAGAGACCTCGATATCTATCAGAGACCTGATCTTTTCACCTAATAATGCGACAGGCTCCATCATAATTGTCTTAGTCATCTCGTTAGGCCATAACTCTATCGGAACACCGTTAACTCTGTATCTACCAGAACCTCTCTTGATCACTGCTTTAGCAACAGAAGTTTTTCTAGATCCTGATGCAATAACTATCTTGATCTCAGAGTCCTCTTTGCTCACAGCTACTCACCTTTCCATCCTAAAGCTTTGGCCACCTCATATACATATACATATTCTCCTTTTAATAATGACGCATCTGCTGAAGGAATCTTTATTTTAGGTCTGTTTCTCAACTCCTCAGGCACTCCAATAAACACTCTCAGCCTCTTATACGCCTCAAAACCTTTGCTACTCTCTTTAGGAAGCATTCCTCTCACAGTTCTTTTAAAAATTGACACAGGACTTCTAGGTCTCTTAGGACCTTTATAAGGATTCTTATGTGTCTTTACTTCAAGAAGAAGTTTATAACCATTGATAACTCTGTTTCTCTCGCCCGAGATTACTGCTTTCTCAGCGTTGACTACATAGATTTTGTATCCTTTTAAAAGTAGCTTGGCAATGATAGTTGATAATCTGCCTAAGATGCTGTTCTCAGCATCAATAATAATCAAATCTCTGTCTGAAAACTCTCTTCTTATAACCTCGATGATGTCTTTAATTTTCACGCGAATATTCTAACACCTCTTCCCTCAGGATTTTCTTTCAAAAGATCTTTAATGGTCATAGGTCTACTGCCAGAGATCCTGATCTTTTCAAGAGCTGTTTTTGAAAATGAGAATGCTGCGATAACAACTTTCTTCTTAAGATCTCCTCCTCCTAATACCTTCCCAGGCACAACGATCACATCTCCATCTCTAGCATATCTAGATATTTTAGAGAGATTCACAACAACTCTTTTTCGAGAGCTTCTCATAAGATAATCAGCCACGGCATCCCATATAGGAGCTTTATATCTGTTAGCATATACTCTAAGTTCTCTAATAATCTTTCTGAGAACAATATTTGTAGGACCTGTCCTCCTCATATGATCATCTCATCTCTTTAATCTGTTGAAGTAAATAATCTATTTTGTTAATAAATATGTCTATCGCTGTCAAAAGGATCTTTCTTACGCTCAGCTGACCTATGCTCTCAAAAAACAGTATATACTGATCTTTTCTATAAGATATTTTGATGCTATTCTCAGGACATCTTTTGACACATTGCATACACAGTATACATTCATAAGGATCTTTAACTAAGATCTTTTTATCCTCATAAGAGATCTCTAAGATCTTTACAGGACAATACTCGAGACATTTCTCAGCATCTTTCAGATTAGTATCATCTAGACTATTTGTAGATATCTCAGCAACATATCTTACTCCTGCCACAGACACAGGACTAAACTTACTATGCTCAATACCTCTGCCTAGCCTAGCTTTTGCATCAAATGAAAGCCTCTGATGAGGTCCTAAGATCACTATAGGAATCTCTTTATAAACCGGCACTACATCAGGATCATCTGACAAAAGATCTCCTGAGTAGAAAGTCTTCATCTCCTCCTCATCAAGATTCTCAACAGAACCTCTTATATAGATGAAACAGTTCTCGCAATCTTTTGAAGAAGGTCTCTCAACAGCTTCTTCAGAAGCTTCTGCATAATAACTCTCCATACATTTTATACATTTCTCTGGAGGCCCATATTTATCTAAAGCCTCTTCAGATCTTAGCGGTATCAGACCTAATCTATGAGCTATTATCTCGTCATATAATACAGTAGAATTCTCATAGAAGATCACCTCGTCAATGGCCATGACAGGAACCTCCAGCTGAATAATTCTTCTTAAGGCGTTTAATATTGGGAGAGGAACGTTTTTAAAGATCAATTCTATATATATGTCAGTTAGTTTACGAATCTCAACATCGATCTTCTGAGCAACATTATAGGCCTTGTTCATCTTAGTCATCTCTGGGAACATTGATCAGACTCTTCTTCCTCTTCTGCCGCCAGGTCTTCTAGTAGTGTCATGTGGTATAGGTGTGACATCCTCTATACGACCTATTATAAAGCCTACTCTGGCTAAAGCTCTTATAGCTGGCTGAGCT
>Ga0080004_1134583_pt1 | contig 10368 bp, 19 predicted proteins | sample WasSprMetagenome_FD_69207 | JGI IMG/M metagenome (GOLD analysis project Ga0080004, IMG submission 69207) | Sulfidic aquatic microbial communities from Washburn Spring, Yellowstone National Park, USA - WS (SPADES assembly) (version 2) | ecosystem: Environmental > Aquatic > Thermal springs > Hot...
AACACTCAGCCAGCCAACCACAAAGCACAAAGCACAAAAAACACAAACATCAATACATATATATAAATATGAAATAGTAAATACTATATACATATAAATAAATAATTAATATATATGTAAGGAATAGCAATTCCTAAGACCGAAAAATTTATTAACCAGTAAACACAAAGTGGTATATAGGAGGTGTGAAGTAGTGGAAGAGGAGAAGTTAGTACAGAAAATAAAAGAGCTAGCAAATAAGGGAGACATAGTAATTGTGAAGGAGACAAATAGAGATAGCGAGGTGTATTACAATTACAAGACCTGGAGACTATTCATAATTTACAGGCCAATTGCAGTAAGGTATGAGGATGTACGAATCAGAGACATAAAAGTGATTGAAATCAGCACGGGAGCGTATCAAGAGTACGACGAAACCAGAGTAGAGGTAGAGATAAACAGGCTGAAGAAAGAAGGTTACACGGTTCACGTAATACACGTTTTTTAATTTTCTAAACCAAACCTTTTTTTAAAACCAATTTTTACATAACTTTTTTTCTGTTCCAATCTTTTTGTTTCCACTATTTCTATACATATATATATGAAATAGGAATTCCTAAGACCGAAAGGTTTATTAACCCGTATTTACTAAATAGGAATTAGGAGGTGTAAAGTATGAGGATAGATAGCCCCTTAATCATGATGGAGTGTGAGGAAGACTATACGTTGCTATACTTTACTTTTTATAGCAACCGCGAGCCGGTGGTCAGAGCATTTTTTACTTCGGTAACTAAGGATGAGGTGAAGGAATTCTTTTTGAAAGACGACCTGACAGTTAATGAAATACTATATTACATCAGGCACACGACAGTTGAGGACGCAGAGGCTGAGCCGAGGGATCTGAAGCAACTATTTAATGGATGCAAAGTATTGTCCATAATACCATAACTTTTTTTTTAATCTATTTCTTATTTCCTAGGACCGAAAGGTTTATTAACTCCTTTATGCATAGTAATAAGTGGGAGGTAAGAAAAATGAAGACCGAGGAATTCAAGTTCCAAGATCCATTTTATCAAGCGAAAATTTTATCTTTGATAAGCGAAAAAATAGGAATGGAGTGTGAAATCGAGGATACGCCTTTTAACCAGATATATTGGTCAGGAGGACTCAAAATAATCGAAGTAGACATTAAACTTAGATGCAGGGGACAGACCGAAAACGACGATGTAGTGTTAATAGCAACGATGGCAAGAATATATTGCAACGGAGATGAGATAACTGCCGTAGAAGTATATACGGTTGACGAGGTAGTTAACGCATTGCTGAGGAAATACGAAACACTATATGGTAAGCAAAGCTAAGCCCCAAACCAAAGCTTTTTTAAACCATTTTTACGCAACTTTTTTCTAATCCAATATTTCTGCTTCTCCCTTTTCCTATATCAATATATATATAGGAATTACTAATTCCTAAGACCGAAAGGTTTATTAACCCATAAATACAAAGTAGTAAGTGGGGGGTGAAAAGTGTGACGGAGCAAGTCCAAAAGAAGAAATACATAATAAAAAGAGTATTAGATGAAGAAGAGGTGAAGAGAATAAAGGACGAGTTAGCCGAATTAATGTTCAACGTGAAAGCATTTTATTACGGATTGCTGAGCATGATCGACGAGCCAGCAACTAAAGTTTACGAAAGCAACAGGCAGGAAGCGGAGAAAGACCTGTTCCTAAATGCAGATGTGAGGCGGTTTATGCAATATTACGCTAAAGCCTATGTATTGCACCACCTATTACATTACGGTTATTTGCCCTACATGGTAAATATAACCATAACATATATCGGAAAAGATGAAGTAACGGTTAAGGCAGTAATCAGCCAGGAGGAGTTAATGTATAGGTTTAGTATAGCAAGGTATATATCGCAACCAATTGAAATAGCGAGCTTTGAAGCTAGCGACAGTATAACGCCCCGAAAAATAGTTAACAAAATAATGAACGATATCGACAGATTAATAGAGATGTACCGATGGGACTTTCAATATGAGAGCAACTATAGACTTGATTTGGAATATACGGTGGATTGGTTAAAACAGCGTAGCAAAGAAATAGACGAGAACAAAATAAAAGCGCTAACCGAGGTAAAAGCCAAAATACTAAACCATATCGTGGACTTCGAGGATTTGCTTAAGACGTACAGACTGTAAGCCTCAACACAATCTTTTTTTTTAAACGCTTTTTTCCTTTCCTTTTCTCTATTTCTATACATATATAAATAGGAATTGCTAATTACCAAAACCGAAAGCTTTATATACCCGTATGCACATAGTAGTAAGTAGGAGGTGTAAAGTAAATGCAAGAGGAAACAAATACTAAAACCGAGGAAATGATAATAAATGTGTTGGACAAGCTAAGGGAAATAGAAAGCATGATACCGCTAACAAAGGAACAAATCCTGGAGATAGATAAATACTATTACAAAATGTTAAATCTAGCATCTGACATAAGAAAAATAGCCAAAATCCAAATAGATGATGTAGAAACGTTTTCATTGCTAGAAATAAAACTGAATTTGGACGGATCAGCGAGCGTATATACACCAAATGCACACATTTACCTAGGCGATATAAGTGGTGATTGCTTAAAGAGTAAAGTAATATTTAAGTGTCTAGGCGAAAAATTTGAAAACAAGCAAGCATATTATGATAAGCTAACGTTAGAGCTTGTGGAAACACTCGAGAAATTTATAAGCAAAATAAGAAACAATCTGCCAGATCTCAGGAGAGTTGAATGGATGGAGAGAGACATATACACGTTAAGAGATATTGTTAATAATATTGCCAGTAATTTAAGGAAAAGCGAAGAGAAAGAGGAAGAGGAAGAACAAGAGGAATAAACCAAAAAACCAAATCTTTTTTTTAAATCATTTTTACGCAACTTTTTTCTAATCCAACCTTTTTGTTACCTCTATTTCTATACATATATATATATGAAATAGCAATTACTAAGACCGAAAACTTTATTAGCCAGTAAATACAAAGTAGTAAGTAGGGGGTGAAAAGTGTGACGGAGCAGGTCCAAAAGAAGAAATACATAATAAAAAGAGTATTAGATGAAGAAGAGGTGAAGAGAATAAAGGACGAGTTAGCCGAATTAATGTTCAACGTGAAGGCATTTTATTACGGATTGCTGAGCATGATTGATGAGCCAGCAGTTAAGGTAATTGAAAGCAACAAGCAGGAAGCGGAGAAAGACATGTTTCTAAACATTGATGTGAGGCGGTTTATGCAATATTACGCTAAAGCCTATGTATTGCACCACCTATTACATTACGGTTATTTGCCCTACATGGTAAATATAATCATAACATATATCGGAAAAGATGAAGTAACGGTTAAAGCAGTGATCAGCCGAGAAGAGTTAATGTATAGGTTTAGTATAGCAAGGTATATATCGCAACCAATCGAAATAGCGAGCTTTGAAGCTAGCGACAGTATAACGCCCAGGAAGATAGTTAACAAAATGATGAACGATATCGACAGATTGATAGAGATGTACCGATGGGACTTTCAATATGAAAGCAACTATAGACTTGATTTGGAATGTACAGTGGATTGGTTAAAACAGCGTAGCAAAGAAGTAGACGAGAACAAAATAAAAGCACTGACCGAGGTAAAAGCCAAAATACTAAACCATATCGTGTATTTCGAGGATTTGCTTAAGACGTACAGATTGTAAGCCTCAACACAATCTTTTTTTTTAAAACGCTTTTTTCCCTTTCCTCTCTCTTTTTCCTATTTCTATACATATATATATATGAAATAGGAATTCCTAGGACCGAAAGGTTTATTAACCCGTATTTACTAAATAGGAATTGGGAGGTGTAAAGTATGAGAGTAGATAGCCCACTATTATTGCTTGAGTGTGGTGAGGATTACACAATATTGTACTTTACTTTTTATAGCAACCGCGAGCCGGTGGTCAGAGCATTTTTCACCTCGGTAACTAAGACTGAGGTTCAGGAATTCTTTTTGAAAGACGATGTGACGACGAACGAAATACTATATTACATTAGGCACACTGTTGTTGAGGACGCTGAGGCTGAGCCGAAGGACCTGAAGCAACTATTTAATGGATGCAAAATACTATCCATAATACCATAACTTTTTTTTAATCTATTTCTTATTTCTTAGGACCGAAAGCTTTATATACCCATAAATACAAAGTAATAAATAGGAGGTAAGAAAAATGAAAACCGAGGAATTCAGGTTCCAAGATCCATTTTACCAAGCAGAAATTCTTTCAGCAATCGAGAACAAGCTTGGAAGGGAGTGTGAAATCGAGGATACGCCTTTTGAACAGATATATTGGTCAGCAGGATATGAAATAATAGAAGTAGATATAAAAATTAGATGCAAGGGACAGACCGAAAACGACGATGTAGTGTTAACAGAGACGATCGGGAGAATATATTGCAATGGAGATGAGGTAACTGAAGTACGTTCGGTTGACGAGGTAGTTAACGCATTGCTGAGGAAATACGAAATACTATATGGTAAGCAAAGCTAAGCCCCAAACCAAAGCTTTTTTTTAAACTCTTTTTCCGCTTTCTCTTTCCTATTATAAATATGAACTAGTAATTCCTAAGACCGAAAACTTTATATACCCGTATTTACTAAATAGTATATAGGAGGTGTGAAGGATGGCACAAACCAAGGTGGACTCCATAATAAAGGATATGGAAAAAATAGTGGCCAGGTTCAAGAGGATGAAGAGAGACATGGAGGCACTAGGGATGGATGTAGAATATACAAGCAAGATATATGAGAGACTTAGGGACCGCCTGCAGGATGTAAGTGTTCTGAATGCACTTGACCCCAATAAGCCCGAGACATTCCACTTAATAAAGCTTGTGTTTATGCCGATACAGGACTCATTCATCGTCTTTGTGGATGCACCATTTTCAGATGACCTTTTAGCGACGATCGGCGAGGAATGCGTGAGGAACAAGCCCATAATCCAATGTCTAGCCGAAGTATTCACGAAGGAGAAGCAGAAAATGATAAACAACGAAATAGAACGCTTCGAGGAAACACTGCGCTTATACCTAAGCAAAATAAACGCAACCAACCCCTACATAACCTACATTAAGAGAAAAATAAGGCGGATGAGAAAAAAGCTGGGATACCCCTAAGTATTTCACCCTAATCTACTTTTTTTAAAAAAACCATTTTTACATAACTTTTTTCTTTAGTAATTCTTTTTTAGCAGAGCCGTTAAGCTTATATACCGCTAATTACTAATTAAGTAATAGGTGAGAAGCATATGAGTGAAAAAATAAGAAAGGTGAAGATAAGCATAAGCATCGATGAAGACATATATAAAAAATTGTTGACGATGAGCTTTGAGAGCAAGCTGAAGGGAGACGCCAGGAGGATAAGCGTGAGCGAGCTGATAAACAACGCTCTGAGAGAAAAATACGGGAGCACTTAACAAAATTTTTTTCTTTTTTTTTCTTTTGCCTAATCCCAGCTTTTCCATGCATATTTTGTCACAAAACTATGTGAAAGCAATGTTTATTTACTTCTCCGATAGAAAAATAATATGGAAATGATATGGGGCTGAAACGGAAATGCCACGGAAAAAGAAGGGAGAGGAAACGGAGGACTTAGGTATTGAAAACGCAATGCCGAACAGCGAAGAACAAAGCGAAGGACTAATCGAAGCTGAGGAAGCCAGAAAGCACAAGCAGAAGAGAAAGAGAGGAAGCAAGAGCATGACGATACCCGAGGCACTGAGATTTCTCAACGGCGAGGAGCTATTAATGCTAATGGACTATTTGCACAACAATTACTATATGAAGTGGTTCACGGATGTAGATACAGCTAAGTACACCAACATATTTGCACAGCTATTTGCGACCTACGGTCAGCAACAGCAACCACAGCAGGAGCAGACACAGGAAACACAAACATACACACAGACATACACGCCAGTATATAAGAACCCGCTAGATGCATTATTCGAGACGTTTGCAAGCAGAATACTAGATAAAGTGTTAGACAAAATAATACAGGACCCACGGTTGCAGGAAGAGATAAGAAGCATAGTAAAGGCGAGTGTCGCAGGAGCAGTACAGAGCATAGCACCAGACCTAGCGAAACAAGCCTTAGAGGGAGGAGCACCACCGCCCGAAGCACCACCACCAGAGTAAGATATATAAACATGCATACACATGTATATAAAATAGGGTGAACCAGTAAACATGTACAACTACCTAAAAGACAAGGCTATGCGAGGAGCGTTGGGAGGAATATATCTCTATTTGAGCAAGAAGGAAGCAGAATATACAGAGAGGTTTCTGAAGAGCAAACTGAAGAAATGGCACAACCCAGCAGTAAAAGCCGTTACGGGAGTAGTAGTAGATTACATACCGATGGTAAGGGAGAGCAGGTACCTAGCCGAGCTGGGTGACTATCTATTAGCCGATGGTGTTAAGGACTTAGTCGAGATAGTAGTTGACAACCCACCCGATCTGTGGCTAGACGACGCAAGTACAATACACGTAATAAACTTTGGTGAGACCCCAGCAGGACTTTACATTGACGGAACAGCTAAAGCCACCACGGAATACACCGTTGAGGGAACAGCCAACGACTTTAAAATAAAGCTGGCGACAGCGTTGCCGAGCGGAGAGCACACCATAGTGATAACAGGAACCAAAAACGCAATAGCTAAAAAGGTGAATGTATAAAATAAATATGAGGTGAGCCGTGAATGGTAACCAAAATATCAATCTTTGGGAACATCAAGTTAGCCAAGAGCAACCCATGGGCGAACATGAGGGGTAAATTTGGAGCAATAGTAAGGGAAGGACTAGCCAAGCCGAAGAAGCCAGAGTATATACTAGCACAGCCACCGCCTTGGTTTTTTGACAGGAACGCGTTAAGCCCAGCACAGAAGCAGGTGATTGAAATATTCAGAGACGTAGCTATGAGAACAGCAGGATTACCATTAAGAGACAGGATAATAGCTATCAGGCAGGCACTATTAGGTAAAAAGTTTGCAGTAGCCAGAGCACCAGCCCCAGCAGTAGCACCAACAGCCCCAGCCAGGAGAGGAACATACGCCTAGCCGATGAGCGTTTTTTAAGCAGTATCCCCTAAACCAAACCTTTTTTTAATAAAACTTATTAGTAATTACATATCTATTTATTAATAGTGATAGCTATGGTTACCGTAGATGAGAAGTTACAGCAGTACAGGGGAGCACCCAGATTAGCATACCTAAAGAAATGGGAGAAATGGCTACGGGAGCTATTCTCCGAGAAATATCAGGATGTAATAGGAGAGGGATTAGACGCAGTAGAGAGGTTTTTGCTTGAGCATTGCCACGGATTAACGGACGACGAATGTTATAGCGAGGTAAGCATAATAGCGACGGGGAAGGAAAAGCCAACAGAGGACTACGTTTACCAGATATGCCTATGGAAGGATGCACTAGCGAATGAGTTGAGGGAGAGGTTTAACCTAGACGTGAGCCATCCGCAGGACGCCCTAAATATTCTTGAGCACGAGGAGAACGCAGAAGTAAGAGCATTGTGTGATGACTATATTCGAAGCAGTTTCATATGCAACTACATGATGCCGTACGACTTAAAGCTAGACGCCTTTAGACCCGATTTGCTAGTAGAGGTAATGGATGAGGACGACGCATTCAGATACGCCGATTACTTTGGATACAAGGAAGCCAGTAGTTTTAGACAGGTATGGGACTTTAGCTTTATGAGGAAGTACAGAGTAATAATAGTTAGACCCCCAAAACAGCCGAAATGGAGGAAGCTATGTGAGGTTTACGCAGACTACGATAACGGAATTCTATGGATAAGCAATTGCAGTTACCTATTATTTAATGATAAGAAAAAAGTATTTGTCTATTACATATACAAGTACTTATAGGTAACCAAAAATGCTTGAGCTATTGATGCTTTACCGAAACGCCCAGTTTGCAATAGACGAAAGAAACATGAGGATAAAGGTGTACATAAACGGAAGATTGTCAGCAGACATAGTTTTCTATGATAGACAGCTGTTTAACGTTGTATGCAAATATATACGCAAGTAGACAGATGTGTACACGACAGTTGTCGAATAGGAACGACAGTTGTCGAGTGGGAGCTTAATCCCACTTGGGGAGTTTGTGATTTTTTTAGCCCAAACTTTAAATACCCCCACAATACCAGAGAAGAAAGTGGGGGAGCAACCCAATGAGCAAGCCCAAAGCCCCAACCCAACCCCCAAAACCAGAGGGGGCTAAAAAGGAAGAGGGCGAGTTTTTGCCCCCCGCCCAGAAATACCAAGACATAGAAAAAGTATCAATAAGACAAAGACAGCAGTTTTGGGAAGAGGATACCGTGAGCGAGAAGACAAATGAGGAAATAGTTGACTACGCACCACCGCAGAGGAAGAACCTAAGGGAGTACCTAGGGAAGGTAATAGTAATTGCAGATGCTAGAGTAGTCTATAGCAGGAAATACAACAGCGAGATAGCCTTCATAACAATTGACAACAACGGGAGCTACGAGGAAGCGTTCACCCTTAGCAGAGTTGTGACGAGGCAGATAAAGGAGGAGATAATGCCATTGCTAAGGCAGGGAAAGAAGGTAAGAGCATTAGTTGACAGGGAGATGAACTTCATAGCACTAAAGCCACCATCACAAGCCAAGGGAGAGAGCAAATGACCGAAAAAACAACATTCACACACAAGACGGAGAAAGAGGAAGTAACCGTAATAGACCCAGACGCAATACACACCATAACCAAGAACGACCAGAGAATGATAAAGTACTACGCAAGAAACACAACAGTTACGGTATTGCAGAAGAAGAACGAAAACGGTGAATACATAGATACCGAGATATACATCAACTACTACTATCACAGGTGATGACGGTGAAGATGAGGACGCACTTTTACATATCCCCCCAAAACCTATTAGCTTTGAAGCTGTTGAAGCAGAGCTACGGCGTAGATATGAGCGATGTAGTTGATAAGCTGTTGGATGCGATGCGTAACGGGAACATAAAAGTAATAGACGATATGATGGTAATATATTTGAACCCAGTAGTAACATTACCAATAAGAAAGAAGGCGAAGAGCGTTGAGCGATGAGCACCGAGACGACGATGTTACGGTTTTGCTTAGCGACGCAGACGCAAAGCAAATGATGTTTGACGAGAAGCTTAAGGAGGAGCTAGAGAAAAGAATAACCAACAGAGCGTTATGGTTAGCAGAGAAGCAGAAAAGCAGATGCATACCCAAAGCCAATATCGGGGGGATAAGCTTAACAGCAGGGGACGTTATACTATTCAGGATAAAAGGATTCGCTAGGAACGAGCTCGAAGCCGTATTCGAGTGTTACGATCCGATGTTTAATTGGATAAAGGTTAGAACCAAAACGGAGGAGATGACGATGAAGCTTAGCGACGTCAGATATATACGCAGACTGCTGAACGGCGTTGAGGCGAAGCCCGATGACGCAACAAAAACTTAGCGACCTTATATATGGGGAGTGTGGGACGCATGACCAATACATCAGCTACGTGCAAAAAAGCTACGTTAAGAGATACAGGGGGAGCTACGTGTTGAGCGAGAGATGGCTGAGCATAGCTAAGGAGGCGTATTTATACGGGATACAGCACTTGGTTGGAATAGACATAGCCTGCAGAGCCGTATGCCAGAAGTATAGATGCAGTTACAAGCGACTGGCGAATTTCATAAGAGAGCTAGGATTATGGAGAGAAAAGCAATGGGTGTTGCCGATATGCCAAATAACGATCGAGCCAGAATATACAACCGAGGGATTAAAGGAGAAATGGGAGGTAATACTAGACATGCCACACCCATTCAACGTTACGCCTTTACCGAGAGACATGACCGAGAAGGACTTAGAAGTAATATACACGATACTAGAGGATATAGGGATAGAGTTAGGGACGCCCATGGCGTTTTTCTTTAACAAGATAGGAAGAGTAGAGCAGGAGCCAACCGAGCAGACAGCCAGAGCATTAGATGTGCTCAACACAATCGCTTATCCAAAAGTATACGTAGAGATACCGTTTATTGTTAAATGGGCTATTCACAAGTTCAAGAGGTACCACAGACCGGGAACCGACATAGGAAAATACGACGGAACAATAATGGAAGACACGGAAGACGTGTGGAGGGGATGGAGATGGACGTAACATATCCCCGCAGTTACCTATGCATAGATGTTGATATAGAGGAAAAAGAAAAAAAGAGAGCGAGGAGCAGGGAGAGGCACAGGGACCCATTAGCGTTGGAGAAAGCCATTTACCAGTACAGCTACTTGCCGAGAAGAGTGTTTGCAACTA
>Ga0080004_1133591_pt1 | contig 10367 bp, 9 predicted proteins | sample WasSprMetagenome_FD_69207 | JGI IMG/M metagenome (GOLD analysis project Ga0080004, IMG submission 69207) | Sulfidic aquatic microbial communities from Washburn Spring, Yellowstone National Park, USA - WS (SPADES assembly) (version 2) | ecosystem: Environmental > Aquatic > Thermal springs > Hot...
GGCTTCTTCAGAAAATGTCGGGACGAGTTGAGGCTAGTCGTTAGTGGTGAACTTCCAGATCCACTCTCAGAGTGGCAAAAGGCAGTAGGAACTCCCGGTCAATATTATGGTTCACTAGACTACCCGAGGAGCTATGAGGCCTTAAGCAAGCTCGATGAGAGCCTTCCTGGAATACTCGTAGGACGCTTTGAGCTAGTAAAAGATGAAGAAGCCAAAAGTCTTTATTTAATATCCAGGTGGTGGTGACGATGGGAATGAGCATCATAAATGAGGTAGAGCGTAGAGAAGAGATCAAGAAGAAGTTGAAGTCGAGGCCGGCCCTTCCCCCGATGATCTACGAATCTAGAGGGGCACCTAGCTTAAAGGCTCAGCAATCCATCGAAACCAAGAGCCATCCGCCTACACCACTTGCAAGAGTGGTCGGAGAGCGCCCACTTACTCTGCAACCACCACAGCTCAAGCCCCTAATTGTCAGGCCTAAGGCGCTCGCTCATGGATGGCTCAAGGAGGTGGGAGGAGGGGGGCTCTCGACCCTAAGGACGATCCAATCCTTCAAGCCAACAAGTGTAGAGTTCAAGCCCAAGACTTTAGAGGTGCAAGTATACGAGGATTTTAGGCCAAGAGCAGTTCATGTCCAAGTGAAAGAGTTGCCGAAGACGGAGATTTCTTTGAGGCCTTTAAAACAAGTTCTACCAAGTTCTGAGCCTATCACGACATCTGTAATCAATATCTCTTCTCTTAAACCCCCTAAACTTACTCTAAAGAGGCCCTTACAACTAGCTTTTCCAAGCATCTCTAAAGTCGAAGATCGAGTTAAAGAGGAAGAGACCACCGAGCATGCTACACGAGAGCAGGAATTTGAGCCTTACTCGACAGATGTGTTTGGCATACCTGAAGGCCTGCTCGATGAAGAGTCTAGAGGGAGCGGCCTACTAGCAAAGGTCTCGCCTGAAGGGTTCGTTTGTATAGTAGTCGATAAGGAAAGAGGATTTGACAAGTTCATAGAATTCCTCTGCTCAATCCTCTTCCGCATAAAGAGTAAAGGGTTGCCAAGCGTTTGGACTCAAAGAGGACTTGCGGAGACATTCTTTGAGTTTGAAAAGAGAGGAGACATCGAAATACTCAAAGACCTCAGTAAAAAGCTTATGAACGTCCTCTCTAATATCGAGCGCTCGGGTACTAAAGGGCTGGAAGACTTCTTAAATCACCTGAAAGGGCTAAGGTTAGAGAAGGCCTTTAGATACTTGATATTGCCAGCGGATAAGAGAGACGAGGTGATGAAGGTTGCAGATGTACTCATGAATGCAGGAGCTGAGTTTAGGTACTACATCCCTAAACTCTACGCCTATACTTGTAGAGAACTCGACTTGGAGGACTGGGATCTCATCCTCCAAGCGATGTTCGGCTTCGTGGGAGTCGAATATGAGACCTTTACAGAGTGGAGTTCGAAGTCAGCTGTTCCCTCTGCCAGCAAATTACTCTTAGAGCCTCAGGACATTGGTAGGTGGTGTTTGGAGCTAGACAGGAGGTTCTATGAAACGTTAGATAAGATTAAGGAAGAGGTTACGAGGAGGCTCTCATCAGGAAGACAGCCAAGGTCGGGCAAGGAATTGGGCCAAGAGGAAAGCGCTCTCCACTATTCACTCAAGTTCTTAGTAGTGAAGCATCTAATTGACAATCTCAAGGTCTCAGAAAATTCCATAAGGACGGAGGAGGAAGTGAAATCCATCATCCCAGATGTCTACGTGAGCTGGCCTGAAGAGATTGCTGTCGAGATTGAGACGTTCTATGGTACTGGAGATCCCTATCACGTCAAACTCATCCCGAAGGTCGATGACTATCGAAATGCTAAGTTTAAAGGCGAGCTCTGGCTCGTCGTCCCTAACATACAAGCACTTCTCCTCGTCGACGAGCTCTTAAAGCTGAGGAAAGATTACAAGAAAGAGCTAGACCTTGAGGTCTACACGCTTGACCTTACAGGTTACGGCGCGGAATTAACATGCGGTGAGAGAAGGGGGCCCGGGCTAGTAAAGCTCGTTGACGTGCTTAGGCTGTTCAAAGAGAGGGGACTAAAGAGGCCCCAAAAGTTTCTCAAGATATAAGCAACAAGGATTTTGAGGGGTTCACCTCAGGACCTCTAAAGCTCTCCTTTAAGCAAAGCTCGTATTATCCGATAGCGGTGGTGTGCGGTTACGCTATGTGGTACGAGTTCGACTTGAACCTCCACACGATGTTTGAGGGAATTGCTTGGCAAGGGGTCTCGCGAGAGCCCTCGCCAGAGTTTTTGAAGATTTACGAGAGGGCTGAAGAGGTTAGGAAGAGGTTGGAGTTGAGCCGCCTACCTCTCAGGCCTGACATAGCCTTTACCTATGCCAAGAGCGCTGAGGAGTTCTTGAAGAGGCCAGTGATCAAGGTGATAGTGGAGTGCAAGAACTTCGACTACGCTTTTTGGAAGAGTGATGTGGAGGAGCAGGTGAAGCCCTATGCTGAGATCCTTAAGCCTGAGCACATGGTCATAGCCTCGCTCAAGCCAGTCCCCCAATATTTGAAGAGAGAGCTCTTGCGCTTCGGGGTCGACGTTATAGATGGTGTGTACTTAGGAGGGCCTGGAGAGCGCGAGCTCGTGACCTACGTCAAGCGAGCGCTGGGCTATGCGTAGTGACTTCGTGAAGCGAGTCCTCGCTCCTCTCATTAGAGGTAATTATCGAGCTTGCAAGTATTTAGCTGGGGTCGTTGAGTGGACGCGGCGTGGCATAAATTAGAAGACTTGGCAGGAGAGAGGTTTAGCAACATCCCTAAGAGTCCTGGGGTCTACTTTGTGAGATGGTCAAGAGGTGGAAAGCTCGTCCCAATTCATCGTCTTGGCGGGTGCGACAACAAGGGAATACTGTACATAGGCTCATCTAAAAAGGACCTAAGGAGGAGGATTAGAGAGTTCTGGAAGGCGATTGGCGAAAAGAATGTTGAACGACATACCATCTTTGCAACGCTCGCCTTTTTGTGGGCTTTCTGGCTTAGTGAAGCTAAGCGAGCTAGAGGTCTCGTGGGAGGTCTTGGGAAGTCCAGAAGACGCCAGAGGTCAGGAGTGGGCAGCCATTCACCTCTATTGCAGGAGGTGTAAAGAGCCTCCACCACTAAACCTGAACATCGAGAGAAGAAGATACATGATCCTCCTTTCTATGTCAGCCCCTCCACTTCAACCTACCTTGCATCTCTAAGAATGCCAGTTCCTTGGCGAACCAATCAATCGGTTCTATAGCCCTCCTGCCCCACCTCCCTTTTTCGAGGCTGATCTCCCCTTTCCATAGTTCAACGAGGCCTTTTATCATCTCAAACGTGGAAATGGTTTCAATGCCTTCTTGTCTAGCTCTCTGAACGTAGCTCTTCACCGACGTCGGCTCCCTGTAAAACAGGACGAACCGGATCTTTTTATTCGAGAGGGGATAGGATTTCTCGATTTCTGATCTGATCTGCTCGAAGTGCTCGCGCTTGATGAGCTCTTCGTCGCCTCCCACGTACCCTGCCCCTCTCCTACGTCCTTTATACCAGCCGAGGTTTGCTCGGCACTCCCCCAAGATGACCTCATCGTCCTTCATCGCTAGTATGTTCAGCTCTTTATTACCAACAGGCACGTTTGTCCTAACGAGATAACCCTTCCTTTCTAGGTAGATCCTCGCTAAAGTTTCGAGAGGGTCATATTCGACCATACTTTACACCTCTTCTTATTAGTATTGCAAGTAGAAGTCTCTTTTACATTTCTAACTCAATACCTTAATGAGGCATGTTAAGAAATCGCGCCAAAAGACATCCTTCCAAGAAGCCATCAGCTGGATATGTATAACTGGCTAAATGCACGAAGTCCTTATAGTCTAAGTTGCAAGCGCTAAATGATAGCTTTCAAGACCTCATACCTTATGCTCGGAGGCAAGGACCTCTCGCGTAACCTCTCGAAGAGCTCTTCTCCGCTAAGTCCTTGCCTAAGGAGCTCCTTGGCTCTTGCCTTTAAGCGCTCAAAGCACTCTCTGTGAACTCTGTAAGCGAGACCTTTTTAGCATACTCCATTGGCATTAATACGCAGGCCTCCAAGGGTTGTACTAAGTGCATGCATATCGGACAGGAACCTCTGAGCCCTCTCCCTCTAAATCCTCCCCAAAACTCAAGCCAAGCGACCTCTTCCACGCACTTGCGCATGCAACCCTTTAGTTCCTCAACAATTCTGATAATGCCTTCTAAAAGTTCCGAGAGTTTGATGCCGTGGCCTCTTAGGATGTCCGCGAAAAACTTCGGGCGCTGGATGGCACCCCAAGTCTCTTCGATTCTTAGGACTACTTCATCTAAGCTCACTCCGCTCTTCAGCGCATCGAGCAGTATTGTGAGGTCCTTCTCGACTCCATCCAATACCTTATTGCAAAGCTTCATGACGTCAGCAATAACATAATTGGGCCCTCTATGTTTGAGGAGCCAGCCGTACTTACCGCTGCTCGCTAGCGTGTTTGAATAGTCGAGCATGTGATGATGGATTACAGCCTTCACCCCCTCGTAGCCCCACCTTTCGTAGGAGATTACTGCCAGGTAAAGTAAGGCCTCTGGAGACCAGCGCCCATCGACTATGATCCTGCCGACGTCGTGTACGATAGAGTCAATGAATTTATTGACCTCTTCGCATACGCTCCTTCGTATTCCACAGAAGTTCTCTCCTGTGTAAAGATGCACGACTCATTCGGGCATTGACATCACGTTTAAGTGCATAAGCTGCATGCGTCCTTCTCTTCCGAACTTGTAGAGCGCAACTCTCTGTCAGCCAGCAACTCCTCAACCATCTTCTTCCGCCCCAGTTTAGGCATCGTGAAGAACTACCCGCGTGCGATGCTCTTTACTTTCTCGAGCCACGTAATGAACCCTCTGTGAATAACGTCTTCTAGCCGACCAATCGAGGCCCAGGTTTGGCAAGGTTACGTGCGCGGAGGAATTACTCGATATGCTATGAAGATCCAGTCCCTTTTTTCTTGATCCGTCGCAAATAGCCCACGATAGTAATACCCCCTGTATTGAAGCTCTCTCGCTGCGTTTCTATCGCCGCCCGTGACGAAGAGGGCGATCAAGTCTTGGTCTAGCCCATCCTCTACGACTATGAATCCCTTCGACCTGAAATACTCGACCACATCTTGGATTTCTTTGGGATAGAGCTCTTGGATCTCCTTGGTGTACTTGCCAAAGCCCCTTCTGTCTAAGTCGACGACTCTCTCGGCAAGCACTGAGGAGTTGCTAATGTACAGCCTTGTAATCGTTCTGCCTCCGCGCTTGACCTCCTGCCACTTCGATAATTCTATGTAAGGCGGAGAGCGATCCGTTTTCGATTGCCTGTCAGGGGTGCCCCACTTCCTCGTAAATCTCTCAAGCTCTTTTCTCCTAATCCTCTCTATGTCTTCGATTGTTGGAGGCTTCTCGCTCAAGTAACTTTCAAGACCCTTAATCAACTCTCCTTTCTCTTCGAGCTTCTCTATCTCCTCTAAAACAGCTCTTCTGAAGATCTCGGAGTAATTGAGGCGATCTCTATATTTTTCAAGCTTTTCGTATAAGTCATCCGGAACCGACAATGTTACTTTAGCCAAAACGACCTCACCATGTATTAATGTGCGTTACTTGTATTTAAATGCTACGTATTAATACGTATCAAGAGGTATTTTTCATGAATGCTCGCTCTCTTTAGCTTAGCGCATCTATCAATTAGCATGACCTCCTAAATTTCCTAAGTCGTAGAACGATCCTCGTCACGTGTCATCGTGTACGCGCTAATCTGACTTAGTGGATAAGAAGAGGAACGTCGTGAGCTTTGATGTAAAGCTATGTTAAAAAGATATCAGAAACGGAGGAGATTACGGGGGTACGGGGGGTCGAGGAAGGGATTTTAAAAGTCCAAGGTAAATCTATAGTCGAATGGAATGAGAACTTAAGCTAACAAGACTAATTGGCTATTCAAGACTCAAAAGAGAAGAAGCAAAAGGGCCCAGAGAAGGTTTAAAGAGACAGAGCATATTAATACCTTAATGCATGGCAAAGAGGCCGCCCTTACATTTAACGTTCTCTTCAATGGTGCCATGGGATGAACGCTCTAATAGCTCGTAAAGAGGTTTTGAAACAGCTTACTGAGAAGATTCATCAACAGGCAGGACTCTATAAAACATTTGAGATGAGCTCTCTAGTCTTATTCTTTGAGGCCTTTGGCTTTCGCTTCACGAAAAACTTCTTTCGAGATCACCTTCGCTCTCTTGCCAAATCCTTGCGAAAGCTCATCGTGAACCAAAATCCTCTCTACGGCTATTACCTTTCTTGTATTTATTTGATGAGTTTAAACGAAGAGCCTGAGCTCGCCCAAGCTGCACTCGATACAGTATCAGAGCTCGTGAAGTGTCTTAATAGCAAAGACCGTGACAAGTGGAACAAGTGGCTTATCAGAACTCGGATCCTCGAAGAGGAGCTCAGAAGGTTCTTGGTTTCCGCAGCTCTATCGGTTAAGTACCTTGTAGAGCTATGCAAGGAGCATGAATGGGAGGAGCTGGCTAGACTGTATGCGGGAGAGGTCTTTGAGGACGTCTGGAGACAAATCAACCAGAGGCACAAAACCAAGGACCTTGATCCCATAACCTTAGCCGCTTTACTGACCTTATGCATACACATAAATGAAATAAGAAGGAAGTTAGGATTACCAAGCTATCAAACTAAGGACATCGAGGAGTTATGGGAAATACTCGAGGAGAGAATTGATAGTTTTGGAGAGATAGTTAAAGCGTCCGTTGTTGCACTGCTTTATGACCTCTACACGTCACCTCATACGAATGCTGATGTCCGAGTCCTCTTTCTTCGACTTGAGTCCAGCATATCCTTTGATAGGCTAAGCATGGAGTTTGCCAAAAAAATTAGCGAAGGTCGCGAAGAAGTGGAGTTTTATGTGAAGTACTATGAGTTAGAGGAAGCATTCCCGATCCTCGGTCTCGATGAAGTAGAGTACATGCTGTTAGCACGCTTCCTGAAAGTACTTAAAGAAGAGCACATTTACATACCAAGTCACGGGCTCTCGGAATTCGTGAGCAAGTATTATCATGTACCCGAGAAGTTTCTAAAAGCCTTTTTATATGTTAGGTATTATAAACTTCACTTATACAGGCTTTTGCTTAGGTTTTCGATAAGCCGGCTAGGAATCCCTATGATTATTTCAGTGATGTTAGGGACATTGTTATATTTCTTTGAAGGCGTCGTAATAGCGGTATTAGTTGGTGTTGTACCAATATTCGTATCGCTATTTGTACCGCTATGCTTCAAAAATGTCGTGGAGAGGATAATGCATGATTTTTTGGAAGAATGGTTAATGAATCGCAAGAAAAAGCTAAACGACATTTCTAAGGAGATCGAAGGAGAGCGTTGGAAGTTAAAGCATTTTAAACAGTATATTAGGATATATAGTTAAGGTCAAAGGAACCACGGTCTCTCGTAGACATCTCCTAGGCTTATTGAACATTCCATGCCCAGTTTTTTCCTAACACATACCACAGATCCGACCAAGCGGGCCACATCTCTCGAATATTTAGTGGTAATGGGCTCGTTTATGTTGATTTGCATCCCAGCTATGTGCATGAAGGTCAAGTAGTAAACTTCGCGTAATCCTTCGGTCAGCCTCGAAGCTCCGCCCTCGTTGTCCTCCGATGCATCGACCAAGCTTACCTTTAACGTTCTAGGTATTCCAGTAAATGAGTAATAGGGTCCGCTCGAACCGAGTTTTAAAGCCCCAAGCGGTGTTAAATAAGCCTCTTTATCTGATAACAAGTAGTAAAGGCCGCTGGCCGGATAATAATTACATCCCTTACATAGTAGACTAGCATTTACATCATCAGTTATATGAAGCACCTTGTACGACACTTTAATTTTCTTATTTTTGAGGTCCTCGATGACTTCCTTAAGTCCGTCGAGCTCGTCTTTGCTAGGCTTCTTGCCAGAGTAATGTATACTTAGACTTACCTCTTCGGTCCCGCTACTTAAGACGAACTCACTCACGGCGCGTTGCACATTACTGCCGATCCAGCTCGCCAGCTCTTCTTTTGTAGAAGCCACCTTAGCCCTCACTTCGGAAATCACACCATTAGCTCCTACAATAGCCACAGAGCCAAGGTAATCTTGGGACACCTCTCCTCGACCTTCTTCACGATATTTTATGATTGTCTTGCCTACGCCCACTACGACGTCCACCGGTAAAAAATTGTTGAGAACCCAAGGAATTCCTCCCAGCTTAGCAAAAACGCCCAAACTCACATTGGCTAAGGACATATCAAAGTTTGACAAGGCCACGTCAGTCACTACTTGTGAGGCTATTTCGTGACCGAGAACGCACTTCGAGACGTAGTACGGAGACAACTTTTGGTACTTAAGCGATTGCCTAGCAAAAATCAATACCACAGCTCGTTGCTCTAGAGCGTCTCCGTAACGATCTCTCAATTCATTTTTTATCCTGCGTAGTTCGGCGGACAAACGTTGAAGCTCTGCTGGCTTATAGGGGTTAGTTATGAGTACTTCGTAAGGTTCTTCCTTGGCGTTCTCTACAGACATACGGAAGTACTTTCGAAATTCTTCGCAAAGTTTGTCAAGAAACTCCATAGCTTTTTCCTTAAAATTTTGGGGTTCTTCATAGACAGAGGACTTCACAATAAGAGGTATTACCAAGGTTGCCTCTTCCTTAATCCGCGCTGGAGAGGCATACGGACCCCCCTTACTTAAACCCCGGCGAGGGTTTACTTCGATAAAACCTCCTCCAAAACGCCTCTTAGGCACCTCTAAATTACCAAACCTCTCTGCTCGCATTACCGTCCACCTCTAATGGCTTATCTTCTACATCCACAACGACATCACTCAATCTTAGTGGTAATACATTGCTATCTCTAACGTTCTTGATGAACTTCTTGGACTCTTCTTTGAACTCAGACCCCATAGTGTACTTAGATTCCTTAGTCCCTAAGGAGAATGAATAACGTCTTTGTAGCTGTGCATAGGTCTCGTAAGCCTCTTGGCCAAAAAGTCCCGTCACAAAGCCCTTGAGCCATAGTACGTTTCCTATCAACTTCACTTTCTCCAGCTCGACCTGCGCCTCCTCTCCGTCAAAATATATGACCTCTACTCGACGACCTTTCGTTGAGTTTATGAGGCGTACGGCGACAGCACGTCGATACCTTTTCTCGCTCTCGCGGTATGCTATACAGCTCACTCCTTTGCTTATTACTTCATCGAGAACTCCGTCCCCAAGGTATTTCAGCAAACTGCTAAAGTCTGTGCCCTCAACGCGGAGCCTAGGTTCTACGAAAAGATAGAGTCCGTCCGTCATGACCATGGTCTTGTAACGGTATTCACGATAGAAAGTGAAAAGCCAAGGAGCTTTCGTCGAGGCTATCTCATTTTCTCCTAGTTTTTCCCTATAGCAAGTATAGTAGCCGTGCCGATACTCGCAACTCCAGCCTTTAGTTATCAACTTCTTAAATAGGGCCCTTTCTATGAGCTCTTTGGCCTTTAGAAGCTCTAACGAACTTCGCTCCTTGTCCATTATGTGGTCTTTTACTTTTTCTATGCTATTTTCTACTTCGTCTAAGCTAACGTCTATGCTGGCCACGTGAATCTCGAAAAGACCTTTAGGAAGCCTCTTGACCTTATAGGTTATACTTACTTCAGGGTCTTGAAGGAAATGCTTTACATGAAGGCGATAACTCTCATCACTCACGAGGGCTTTGACCGTAGAGATATTTGCATCAGATGTCTTTAGTGCAAAGCAGTTAAGAATTACATTTGCCCTCTCGATCATTTTGAGGTCTTATATGGTTCTAAGGGCCAGAACTTAATAAAGGTTAAGATGAGGTTAAGGCCTTTAAAGGATATGTGGAGGAAATAAGAAAAGCCGTAGCTAAAGCTAGGCCCATGGGGCTCCGGCTTGCCCTTTGAACTATAAAGGGCTTAAGTTTAGGGGTTCAGAAAAGGCAAATAGCAGAAACTGCGCTACTTTAATGTTGTAGTGCCTATGCTTGAGGAGCTGATCGAGCTTGGAGAAAAAGGCTTGAGCAAGCAAGAAGTTAATGCCAGGATCTTCAGGGCCAAGCTCTTGGGCCTGTTTTACGAAGACCTGCTAAAAGTATGGTTCAAGCATGCCGGCTACAATGTAATCGGGAAAGACATGAGGAAGGGTTTGTACAAGGGCAGGCCCACGGCCGTGGACTTCATACTTGAGAAAGACGGACGCCTCTACGCCGTCGAGGCGAAGTGCTGGCCAGCCTATGATGGTGGTCGGTGGAAGAAGCTGACGTCGGGCAACGCGGGGCGGATCAAGAGGAGGCTCG
>Ga0080004_1228517_pt1 | contig 10367 bp, 11 predicted proteins | sample WasSprMetagenome_FD_69207 | JGI IMG/M metagenome (GOLD analysis project Ga0080004, IMG submission 69207) | Sulfidic aquatic microbial communities from Washburn Spring, Yellowstone National Park, USA - WS (SPADES assembly) (version 2) | ecosystem: Environmental > Aquatic > Thermal springs > Hot...
TACAAGTATTTGAATAGCTTTCTAGACACAAAGCTCAGGATCCTATTCCCATGCTTCGACTTTATGATTGATGCTGAGAAGCTAAAGCTTCTAGAGGCGCAGATTGAAGCGGTGATGAGGAGTGGGAATGGTTGTTACTAAAGCTTTTACTGCATTACACAGCATTACTCAATAAGCTAAGCGTTGAAGACATGGAGAATGAGATCAAATATTACGCAGCTCTTCACCTTCTACAGATCCAGATACAAGCATTAATATGATGCTGGTTACAAGCTTAGGTAAGCCGGTATCATGAATGCTATGGCATCTCCTTAACCACCTTCTTCACAAGGTTAACCAAGGACTCTATATGGCTATAGCTAGACGTTACATAATCGCTATCAAGCCTCGCCTCGTGGAATCCCTCTACATGTAGAACCCATGCAGTATGCCACCAGTTACGAACATCTTCACCAAACCTCTTAACCAAGGCGCTAACAGCCTTAAACAACAGTTCAGCTGTCCACCTCCCAAGCTTCTCAGCCTCCCCAGCCTGGGGCAAGTTAAAGAGCTTTGCAAGAGCCTTCACAGCTTCCTCAGCAGCCTTGTAGAGCTTTTCACTAGCTTGAACAGGGTTCTTATCTATTAGCTCCCTACCCTCAGCAAGAAACCTCTCAGCTAACTCAAGATTTCCAGAGACATCACCTCTAGAAGGCTTGTGAAAATCCATGCTCATAGACATGCTCAAGCACCAATCATAGTATTTGCATACACCTCCTAATATACTTAACACCCCAGGTATTTCTATGGCACAACACCATGCAAGCTTGGAAACCACCTCTGCCTTTAAGCTGCCTTTAATAAGCTAGAAACTTTTCTCATATGGAAACCTGTGGTACCACTAGAACCCGGCTACCCCTTCTTTAAGAACCCCTTCAACATTTTATACCTACTACTGCCTCATATTCAATATGGAGCTATTAGTGATGTTAATAGGATTACTGCTAGTTGAAGTCACTCAGATTACATTTTTAGAGAAAAGCTTAAGAAAATCTCATATGGCATGCAAACCAGAAACCCCCAGAAGGGGGTAGAGAGCTAGTATGTGGGGGTTAGAGAAGGAGTGCTATAGACTCCTTGAGCTCTCCCGTTACGGGGTCAACTTCAAGTCCTAGGAGCTCAAGAGTTGTAACACCTATTAATGCAAAGTCTGGATTGTCTGATACTAGTATTAGTGTTGGTGTGCTTTTACCCATAATCTCAACAACACCTTCACATACATCAAGTTCTGTAAGGCTCTTGGCTGTCCTCACCTTCCTCTTACCTCTAAGAGGTAGTTTAAGCTCCTCAAAAATCTTGCGAGGAATAACAGTGTATGTAGCTCCAGTATCAACATGAGCCTTCACAGACGCACTCCTATTGGTAGTAGGGTTTCTAATAACAGCATCTACCCAAACATAGCCCACTACAAGCCACCAAAACACAGAGCTCAATCTGCAAATAAAAAGTCTTTTTATGCTAAAGACAAAGCCCTCACACTACGATTTCCACACCTCAAGCTCCTTGCCCTTCTCTACTCCTCCACAGAATTAACACGCCCCTCATGTTTGCATCGTGTAACAAAATGCTTTTCAAGAGCTCTTCTAATAGCCTCGAGAACTGCAACAGTTGAGAAGCTATTCAACTAGGTACTGAACAACTGCGTTAATTATTGTTGAGACTCTTGAAGCAGAGTTTAGGCAGAGCATAGAGAGCTTGGGGGACGCTATTCAAGCTCTCTTTGTGTGCATTAAGTAAAAGAGTCTATAATTTTTGGAAGCACTTTAAGTTTGTGAAATAGTGATGGGTATAAAGGCGTGGGATTCACATTTATCAAAATCAGGGTCTACAGCTTTGACATGTCTAGGCATGAAGATGTGGAGCTTATGGTTGATAGCGAAGCTCTATTCACATCAATTCCCCGCCCCGTGCTTGAGAAACTGGGTCTCAGACCTGTTGCTAGGCACAGACTGAGAGTGTTCAGCGGTGAGGTTATTGAGCGTAATGTTGGTGGTGCTGTTGTGGAGTATGAGGGTAGGAGAGCCATTGTATCTGTAGTGTTTGGCGAGCCGGGGGATGCATCAGTGCTAGGAGTGACGGCGCTAGAGGCTCTCAGTTATCAGCTAGACCCCGTGACAAAGAGGTTAAAACCTGTAGAATTCTTAATGATTTAGCTACACAACCTTTCTAATCAATGAAGAGGTTTTCTCAACAAATCTAAAAGACTATATTTCACTTCAGCTACTCTATTAGGACCTTAATACCCTCCTTCAATAGCTCAGCTTTGTATACTTCATATCCGCTTCTCCTCACACTCAGCATTTATCGCAGGGGCTACTGGGTTAGAATCTCTCCCCAACTCTACATGCATCTTTAATACTTGTTGTTAGGTGCATGTAGAGCCTGCTCACAGGCTTTACCCCCTCTCTCAAAATGCTTTGCAACGTTAGCCTTAATGTTCCGTGATAAAGAGTCTTGCTCTCCTTATTAACTTCATAGCTTATCCCAATGTTCAGCTTCTTGGTGTGCCCATACCCAGCCCTTATCACCTCACCTCTAACCTCAAATCTTTGCCTAGGGTCTAGAAGAGCAACAGCCTTTACACGCTCCTCCACAACTCACTTGTACAGCCCCTGCATTCCTCCACCCAGTCCTTACACCATTGACAAGCTCACCCACCCTTGCCCAACCCTCAGAATCAAGCTCTACGTTACGTTGTGCTTGTTAACCAATGCTCTCTATTAATCTCCGACAACATCTCTACACATATTTGTAATCTCCATAGTATCGACAAATTCTTTAAGATCCTCAGGCTCAACAGTTAATTCAATGCCTTCAAAATCTGCAAAAGTATTTACAGCCCATATAAGAACCTCTAGTGTAGTAACAGTTGTTACCCCGTAAATCCTTGCATAGCTTTTACAAAGAGCCTTGACAGCCTCTAAATCAAGCTTACCATCTTTCACAACGCCGTGCAACTCAAGGAGTCTAAAAATCTTCAGTTTTTTCATAGTAAATTCCTAAAAGTTTAGGAACAGTAGATTGTATAAAAGTGTATATAAAAACTTCTCAAATACTGCGATGTTCTAGGCCATAATAGCCTTTGTACATAGAAGTCCCTATTTCTACGAGTTAAGCTCTTCATTACCTGCAAATTCCAGAATAAACAGCATTACACATTAATATAAATAGATATTGCTAAGGTTATTCAACTGGTTATATTTTAACAAGGTGTCTCCCATACTTATAGCATTTATTAGTGAGGTACAATACTTAATTCTATTGCACCTTCACGATTTAGATATTCAAAAATGATGTTATTGCATTCCTCCAAAGCTTAAATACCTAGGGCTTTAAGGCTTTAGATACAGTTTATTGGCTTAATGCATTTTTATCTATAATCTAGCCTTTATAGTTTGAATTTAGTTAATGTGGACTGCATGACAGTATCTCATCTGCTAGTATTTTTGCACCATCAGGATGTGTTGGAGGACTTCTATGCCTAGCCTCCTCAATTGCACGCAGAATAGCGCTGGGGGTTATTTCATCAACTACAACAGCGTTTAACTTGTTAGCCAATATCCTTGCATCTTCCCACCCTGCTGTCAATTTTAATTCTGGGTTTGGAACGATTACAACGGGTTTGCGATATGTTAGTGCAGCATCTATAACTGTCTTACCAAGATGACTTATAACAATACTTGCCCCTGCAAGCCACTTACCAAAGTCGGGGTCAAAGCTAAATACTGTCCAGTTTGGATGTCTTTTCCTATACGGTTCCGGATCCACGTTACCACATTGAAGCACTACGTTATCTAATTCAAGCTGTGAAACCACGTCATATAGTAATTTATGTCCGTATGTCCCACCAGTGACAAGTATGTACCCCCTGTCTCTAATCTCATATTCAGGTATCTCATAAAGAGGACCATAGACTACTCCACTTGGATGAAATCTCTTCTGCTCATCCCATTGAAGCACTGTCCTATAGCTAAAGGGTCTAAGTATCGAGGCCGTGCGACTAGGCTTTGTAAACCTAACGCAACTTTCAATATTGTATATGGGTATGCCCTTAAGCCATGCAATAAGAGCTGGAAAGAGGCTATGATTACTTCCAGAACTGATAAATATGTCAAACTTCCTGGACACGCTCCCCAAGCTCTTCACTAGTGCTTTTGGTAAATGCAGAATTAATTTGGTCATGGAATCATAGGGACCTCGAGGCTTGGGAACTTCTATTACCTTACCATATCGCTCAACCTTTGCCTTAGACCAGGTATCGCTCTCAGGTATTATGAAGACTAAGTCAGTTTTTCCATGTAGTCTTTGGGCTAGTGATACAGCATAGCCTGTATGACCTCCACCACTTGCTGTTATAAGTATCCTCATGTATTACAACCCATAGACTAGCTATGTTTCATTACTTTGAAACTTCTTCAATAACTTTCAGTATAAGTTTTTCTGAGTAGTCTTCCCAGAAAAGTTTTGGTGGTTTAGGAAGCTTGAGTTCACCTTTAACTGCTTTAGCAATTGCTTCCCCAAGTTCGCTTGGCTCTACAACTACATAGTATGGCGATGGCGAAATGCCGCTTGCTATAACTGGTTTACCATAAGCAAAGTATTCAGCGATTTTCTGTATTCCTTCATAGCTGTAATATATGCTAAACGGTGTTTTATGCCTCGGTGCAATGCATATATCTGATGCTATTATGTACTTTGGAACCTCGTTGTGAGGAATCCATCCAAACCATCTAACAGTTTTTGGGTATTTAAGTTGAAGCTCTCTAACAACATCCCTTTCAGGGCCATCACCAACTATCCAAAGCTCTACATCGAGATCCTCAATACTTTTAGCAACGTCTATTAGAAGGTCTAATCCTTCAACCTTGCTGAGTTTGCCCACAAAGAGAACAATCTTTTTGTTTGCAGGTACTTTTAACTCCTCTCTAACAGTACTTGGCGATATATTTTTTACAAATAATTTCTCTGGATAGTTAGGAATAACAACATACTTTTTACTAATATTCTCGAACTCTTTTGCTAAAGCTTTTGAGACAGCCACAAAATACGCAGCCTTTCTCACCATTAACATCTCTATTAAACTCATAATTTTTATTAATGGCTTTGGAATTCTATATAACATTGCCGCCTCTAAAGCATACGGGCTACGCCTATCATACACATACTTTTTACCAAGTAATGCGAGGGGTAGATACACTATATCCGGTATGTTCTCAACCCAATAGATATCAGCCTTAAAAAACATTACATCGACCATTGCCACTAGGTACTCAAGAAGAGATGATAATATCTTTACCCTTCTCTTAATCCCCCTGGCGCTCCATAACCTAACACTATATCCATGTTTTGCGAGAGTCTTAGCAATCTTAATAGCACGTGGATGCTGTGCTAAATGATATGACAGCACAGCCACAGTAATACTACCTCTACTCATGGCTAACCCCAAAATGCTCACTAATTACTGAATAGCTTGACAGAGGTACTTTATAAGCATTATATAAAATGTCTATAGTGTGTCTTTAGAATTCTTCTGTGCGTAAAAACGCCTTGTATTTCGTGGAGTTCTCAACAATTATACTCCATTTAACATCGAATTATTTCTGCAACCTCAATGTGCTCTACACTCAACTCTTTGATTAAAATGAAGAATGCTTGGGACATCATGAAAATCTATTAACGCTCTCACCTTGCATAGCTTCTCGCACAAAACTCACAGAGTTGATGTAAAAGTCTATGAATTGCCTCACCTCTCAGCCTTAGGAACGCACCTCTTACACGAGTTTACAAGCTAAATAAGCCTTGCCAGCAAATACCTGCGCTAAGTTATTAAATTAAAAACACTATATCAGTATATTGTGTTATAATGAATTTGCAGTAACTATATTAGTGCCAAATTAAATTCTAAAAATATTACAGTTACTAGTACTGCGCTGGTGGGAATATGTCGAAGTCTAAGAGTAATGGGCTAATTAGTTACAGGGTAAGAGTCTGCATCAAAGAGGTTAGAGGGAACTGTGCAATGGGTTACAAACTAGGTGACTGCTTTGCACTAGAGAATTTTTATATAACTGAGGTGGGGAAGGGTGTATGCATACATGCGTTAAGCTCTATGCTGACGCTACTATCACCGTTTCTCAAAGGGGTATCAGCAAAGGTTCTTGGAATAGGTGAGCAGGATGATGTTGGCTATGTTCAGTGTCCAGATCCCGGGAAGCCTTATACCTGTGGAGGAACTGTGGTGTTTGAGCTTAGGAGGGAAAGTAAAGAATAGGTAAGCTTTTTATTGAGCTGTGCAACTTCAGAAATATTTCATAACCACACGTCTTAGATAAAGATTATTTGTGTTATTTCTTTTGGGTCTTATAAACGAAATGCTTAATGATGTTGGCAATTTTTTGTGGAGCTGTTTCATCACCAAGCAGACCCTCTACATATTCTCTAGGTCTCCAGCTAAGAATTTGCTCTACATTTACCTCTTCTTCTATATTGTAAAGCATTGCCCACCCTGTTTCAACAAGCTCTATCCATTCAGTATTCTTTCTCAATACTATCACAGGCTTATTGAGAAGATAAGCTTCTCTCTGAACACCTCCGGAATCGGTTAAAACAAGTTTTGCGTTGTTCAATACTTTGATGAAGTCTGTATAGCCTAAAGGGGGTGTTAAAATAATGTTGTTTCTTTCAATTAATGTGCCTAGCCTAGCTCCATCAATATTCTTTTTAGTTCTTGGGTGAACAGGGAAAACTACTTTGTAGAACTCAGCAACCCTATTGATCAGCTGAAGACACCTCGCCAGCCTCTTAACACTATCCACATTCTCAGCTCTATGAAGAGTAACCAGTATATATTCACCTGACTTTAGACCGAGTTTAGCAAGAACACCAGACTTCTCCTCAGCAATTGCCAGCCACTTCTTCAGCAAATAGACATGGACATCGCCAGTTAAATAAGCCTCTCCAGGAACCCTCTCGCTGATCAAATTATTAAAAGCACTTTTTGTGGGGGCAAATAGAAGTACTGATACATGGTCTATAACCCTCCTGTTGATTTCCTCAGGCATAGACATATCAAAACTCCTTAAACCAGCTTCAACATGAGCAACCCTAAAACCGGCCTTAACAGCAGCCAAAGCACCACCAAGAGCAGAATTAGTATCACCATAAACAACAACAATATCAGGCCTCTCCCTATACAAAACCTCCTCAACACGCTTAACAACCTCGCCAACCTGATAACCATGAGAACCGCTACCAACACCAAGAAAATAATGAGGCTCAGGAACCTCCAACTGATCAAAGAAGACCCTATTCATCTCATAATCATAATGCTGACCAGTATCAACAACAACATGCTCAAAAAACCTAGAGAAAAACTCATAAACAGCAGCCAACTTAACATAATTAGGCCTAGCACCAACAACAGACAAAACCTTCATTACCTAGCTCACCTTTTGATGAAGTAACTTAAATGCCTGCAATAAAGCTTTCTTAAAGAAATACCCTTGCCTTATCTTAGCACCAAGTCTTTTAACATTAGCAGAAAGCTTAGTGTACTCCTCCTGTGTAAGCATCTTAAGTTTGTTAATAAGATCCAAACAGTCTTTAAAGACGATCCCGATTCTGTATTTCTTTACTAACCCTGATAAATACACATATTCCTCTGGTACTACCACAGGCAAACCTGCATGCACATAACTTGAGAACTTAGATGTAGAGCTAAACTCATTGTATTGACTTATCTTTAGTACTAATCCAAAGCGGCATTGCAAATACATTCTTTTCTCTAACTCTTCAGGATCCATCTCCTCAAACGCAACTACATTAGGTAGCGCAATATCTAATAATTTGGAACCTCCTTTTCCAACAATATAAAATAAAACTTGGTTGTCATGACTTGCCTCACGACATCTCATCACAAATTCCTTTACAATCCTACTCACTCTGGGATTACTGAAATTAGATGCACAGATTATCCTCACTTCATTACCTGTAGAGGAATTTCTATTCATATTAATAATTTCAATATTAGTGCCGTAATCTAATACTTCAAACAGCACAAATTTATCCCTACGTATATTGTATCGCCTACTTATGTATGATGCCATAAGCTCATTAAAAACCAGTAAAACATCCACAGTATCTAATAACATTTTCTCAACAATTCGCGAAAGCTTTTCATACCTTAAATTACTCCATGTAAACAAGTTCTGCTCTATTGGAAAATCATATACATAAAGAATTATTTTTTTACCTACAGCATGTAAAAATCTAAAGACTAAAACTATCACAACCTTAATGATAAATTTAGGTAATGATGCAACAACTGGATTAAGATTCCCTGGATAAACAAATATTGTGATACGTGATCGAGCTGAAGAAACTTTAAAAATCAAACAGGGTATAGACTTGCAAAACTCCACATTAAAATCTAATTCTCTGCAATAAGTCTCCAAATCAGTAATTAATTGTCTTGTTGCAAAGCCAAACATACTCCTTTCAGGCAAAACACATGTTACAACAGAATCGATTCTTTTATTAGACATGGTAATCCCTTATTACACACTTTTTCTTAAGACCGACCTAATTATAAATAATTTTAGTAGATAACTTCAATACTCTGATGCGCCCTGCATGCCTAGTTCTTAATTTATTTACAAGCAATGTTCTTGTGGTTAATGTGATTTATCGTTATGGATGTCTTGCCTTCACAAAGGTTACTACAGCCACGTCTTGCAGCATTCCTTTTATATTTAGCTTGGATGGCGAACGCTGATTAACTCAATAATGCACAGAGCCATTCATCGCATTGAATGAGTTTTGACTTAAGTTTCTTAAGAGCTATAAATATTGCCTTAGTTTTCTATCAATGCTTTATAAATACTAATTATTTTATCTATTCTTCGTTCTATATTAAATCTTTCTTCAGCCAACTTTCTTCCATTTAATCCCATCCTCTTTATTTCTGATGGGTTCTCTAACAAGTATAAAACCTTCTCTGCTATTGCACGTGGGTTCCTTGGCGGAACTAGAAAACCGTTATAGCCATCTATGACCTGATCTGGAAGACCACCGACATTAGTTGCAATTACTGGTTTTCCGCAAGCCATAGCTTCTGTTGCTACTAACCCCCACCCCTCCTGTAATGAAGGTATTACGACGATGTCACTTGCAGCATAGTAAAAAGGAACTTCTTCTCTAGGAATTGTTCCAGGAAATAAAACACTGTCTTTTATGCCTAGCTGTTTTACAATACCTAGGTAATGCTGTCTCAATGGACCTTCACCTCCGATAATGAAAATAACATCCTTTCTTCTACTTAAAATAAATTTCGTAGCTAAAATTAAATAGTCAATACCATATATAGGTCTGAGATGTCTAAGCGTAAACACTATGAATTTGTCTTCAGCGCTATACTGCTTTCTAATTCTTCTTCCATCAACCGAAGGATTAAATCTTTGAATATCTACACCATTAGGCACAACATGAAGTTTTTCTGAGCTTCCTACAATCTTTCTGGTCTCTTCATATATGGCTTTGCTAGCCACAATTATAGCATCAGCACATTTAAGAACTCTTTCAATGATAAGTTCATAACGTCTCTTCAATCTTATTCCATAACCTATTGAAGGCTCTACAAGTATATCATAGCCGTGTAATGTGAGAACGAAAGGTATTTTTTGTTGAAGAACAAACTTTGCTAGTAGTGTTGCCCATTCTTCAGGGTAAGCAAAATGTGCATGAATTATATCTGGGTTTACTTTCTGTGCCACCTTCTCTATGTTAAGACTGTACAGAAGTTCACCATATATTTTCTTGGGGTTTCGAAGTAGTGAATAAATAGGAAAGTAACGCAGTTTTCTAAAGGCTTCATATAATACCTTTGGTTCAGCCTTTCTTTTAATGTCATGAAAGTAAATGCCGTGGTAATAGCCTGAGCCTTCAAATCTAAGTCTGGCTACATGTACTTCTATGCCGCGTTTTGCTAACCTGACAATCTCATCAAAAACAAAACTGTAAACTATTTCAGAAGGGCTCTTACCAACAGCTGCAGAGATTATGAGAACCTTCATTTACATCACCATTACATTTAAAATTATATTATTGATTAGTTTAAATTATGTGTCTTGAGACATATTTGGTTTCAATGTTGTTAAAGCACGTTTAGTTTTTATTCTTTTGTTATCATTTTTATGTTTTAAAGCTGGTACTGTTGGTGGTGTGCTGTGTTTAGCTCTGTGAGGTTTTGGCTTGGCTTTATCGTTCTTGTTTATCTTGTTGTAGCTCTTGTTGTTAGGAGTAGGAGGCCTAGAATCCCTGTTTGGGGTGTT
>Ga0080004_1195134_pt1 | contig 10363 bp, 9 predicted proteins | sample WasSprMetagenome_FD_69207 | JGI IMG/M metagenome (GOLD analysis project Ga0080004, IMG submission 69207) | Sulfidic aquatic microbial communities from Washburn Spring, Yellowstone National Park, USA - WS (SPADES assembly) (version 2) | ecosystem: Environmental > Aquatic > Thermal springs > Hot...
AGCTCTGCAGGTAGGAGGTGATGGAGATGCCTCATGACCTTAAGGGCGCTAGAGGTACTTCTCGCATACCCTCTTCATGACAAGGGCGTCCTGCTCAAGTATGGGACTCTCGCTGATTATGACGCCGTCTATGCCGGTCTCAACGTAGGCCTTGCACACTACATCCCAGTCCGGCCCGAAGCCCTCCTCGGCCAGGGTGTGGTGCTCCCTCTCGCCCCCCTTGCCGTACTCTATCTTTGAGAAGTGAGTGTGCAGGGGCCTGACTGCCCACGAGCCAAGCTCCTTCTCGATCTTCTCAATGATCCTTATGACCTCGTCAACGCTGTTTATGGCCGCCCCCTCGGCCCTGGCGTGGAGGTGGGCCCAGTCAACTGCCGGCCTGACCCTGTCGTGGGACTGGCATATCTTTATGACCTCGTCCACGTCCCCCACCTGGGACTCCTTGCCAGTGGTCTCAGGGGCCAGCCAGGCTACCTTAAGGTCAAGGCCCTCGAAGACCCCCTTCAGGGCCTCTATGACTCTCCCCAGGGCCTCCTCCCTGCTCGCGTTCCCCTTTATGTAGCCTGGGTGGAAGACAACGGCGTAGGCGCCCATCCACTCTGATGCCTGGGCAGCCTCCCTAAGCCTCTCAACGCTCTTCGCTACGGTGTCCTCCTCCGGGCTGGCCAGGTTTATGAAGTAGGGGGCGTGCATGCTCAGGACAACGTCGTTCTGCTGGGCCGCCTCCCTTATCCTCTCGGCCTTCTCCCTGGTGACCCTGACGCCCCTGACGGCCTCGTACTCAAGGGCGTCGAGGCCCATCTGCCTCAGCAGGGGCGGGACCTCCTCATAGTCGCCAGTGAAGTTCGTCGGCTTCCCCGCTGGCCCGAACCTCAGCCTCGCCAAGCCAGCTCCCCCTTAGGGTTTCTGGCGCCTGGAAGGTAAAAGGGGGAGCACAGGTCCTCTGAGGCCTCAATGATGGCAAGTTACTTATAAATTGACCTGCAGCCAACTAGTTTACTGTATACCTGAGGGTGTGCGGCTTGGACAGGAGGGTAGGGAATAGTGTCGGCAGGAGAGACCACGTCCTCCTGGCTACCTCTGTCGTCGTCCTCGTGTTGCTCCTCCTCATGGCCTACCTCACACCCTTAGGCGTCCTGTTCAGCGCATCAAATCCCTACACAGGCGTCTACGGCTACTCCCTCAACGCTGTCGTCAGGTCCGAGACCCTTCACATAAAGGGCCTCTACAGGCCCGTCAGGGTTATAGTTGACAGGTACGGCGTCTACCACATATACGCCCAGGACCTGCACGACCTCTTCCTGGCCTTCGGCTTCATACAGGCAGAGAACAGGCTCTTCCAGCTCGACCTAATTAGGAGGGCCGCCATAGGGAACCTTTCGCCCATACTCGGCCCCTCCTACAAGTCGAAGGACCTGTTCCAGCTCAAGATAGGCAACTACATAACTGCCGAGAGGGACTGGAACGAGACCCTGGAGCTGGCTTCAACAGACTCCATGGCCAACATAACGGTCATGGCTCTCGAGGCCTACTCCCAGGGCGTAAACGACTACATAGAGTACGCTGAGGTCCACCACGAGCTTCCCTTTGAGTTTACGCTGTTGCGTTACACGCCGCAGCCCTGGACGCCTGTTGACTCCTTTGCCGTACAGCAGTATATGGTGGAGAGCCTGGAGTTCGGCGACGGCCCCCTGATACTGTCGCTGATGTACTACAAGATGGGCCAGCTTGCGAACTACCTCAACCCCCCGTTCCCACCAATACCCCAGGTCTACTACGCCGGCTACAACGGCCCGCCAAACGCCACGGTTGAGGAGGAGGCCGAGAACATATGGCCCATAAACTCGACCATAGCCCAGATGGCCTACGAGCTCTACAAGGAGTGGGACCCGCCCTTCATATCACCTCACGCAGTGGGGCACAGCAACGAGTGGGTGGTGTGCGGCAACAAGACGGCCACAGGTCGTCCAATACTTGTCGGCGGGCCGGTCCTGGGCTTCAGCCTCCCCTTCATATGGTTCGAGGCCCAGCTCGTGGCGCCGGGTTACGACGTCTTCGGCGTCTTCCTGCCGGGGGACCCCGTGCCCGTGATAGGCTTCAACCAGCACATAGCCTGGACCCTGACGGACGTGCAGGCCATATCATGGGGGACGTACTTCTTCGTGCAGACGGTCAACGGCACGGACTACTACTTCAACGGGTCCTGGCACCCGATAATACACTACTACGTGGACGGCGTTGAGCTCAACTGGACCAACTGGGGCCCGATAATGGTCCAGAACGGGAGCCTGGCCCTGGTAATGTACTGGCTGGGCAACACCTACTCCAACGACTTCGGGGTGCTCTTCTACATATCCAACGCCTCTAACTGGCAGCAGTTCTATGATGCCCTCAGGCACTGGCACGTGCCATACCAGAACTTCGCCTACGCCGACGTCTACGGCAACATAGGGGACGTGTCGGCCGGCATTTACCCCATATTCGCCTCCTCAGGCGGGGGCATACCGTACAGCCCTGACGCCATAATGCCAGGCGACGGACAGGTCTACGTCAAGGGATTCATACCATATGATGACATACCTCACGCCTTCAACCCGCCGAGCTGCTTCATAGTGAGCTCGAACCAGAGGCAAGTTGGCCCCTCGTACCCGTACTGGTATGGGGACTCCATGAGCTTCTCGCCGGGGACCAGGGCGTGGGTCGTCTACGACTACCTCCTCTACCACAACAACATAAGCGTGCAGGACATGATGAGGCTTCAGTGGAACGAGACAGACCTGGCGGCCGCCTGGTCGATGCCGACCATAATTAGGGCCCTCGAGCAGGACTCCTCTAACCCCTACGTGGCCACAGCCCTCAGCTACCTTAAGGGGTGGAACTACACCATGAGCCCCGACTCGAAGGCCGCCACCATATGGTTCTACATATACTCCGAGGTCTACTTCAACGTCATCTATGGCCTCTTCAACAGGACGGGCTTCTGGCCCGAGTTCAGCGCCATAAGGCCTGGCCCTGCGGGAGGCTCGTGGCCGGGAACCTTCGGCCTGCCCTCGCTGGACGAGGACGTCATCCACATGCTGATGACTGGCAACGGCACTCCCATATACAACGGGAGCGTCGACCAGCTCATAGTCAACTCGACGATAGAGGCCATGAAGCTCCTCGAGTCCTGGTTCCCCAACGGCAACTACACCTGGGCCAACTTCTACGGCTTCTACTGGCCGAGCCTGACAGGCGCCAAGGCCCTCAGCGTGGGCCCCCTGAGCGGGCTGGGCGGCGACTACTTCACCCTCAACGACCAGAGCGGCGGGGGCGGCGGCCCGCTCCCGACCTCGCCTGGGCCAGGAGGGCAGAGCTGGACATTCATAGCGAACATGGCCAACCTAAGCGACTCCTACGGTGTCTACCCTGGCGGGCAGAGCGAGAACCCGGCGAGCCCCTACTACGACAACTACATCCCCATATGGATAAAGGGAGAGTACCTGCCCCTCCTCTTCATCAGCAGCCCTCAGGCCTTCACCTCCTCCGAGGTTACCGTTGAGGTGAACCTCTTGCCCTCGGGGTGAGAGCATGAGGTACTCCGTTAGCCTGGTCCTGGTGTTCGTGGTCACGCTTGCCCTGGCCTTCGCGCTCACGTACACTGGTCTGTGGCCCCTGACAGTGCTGGCTGGCCTCGTGGCCGCCCTGGCCTTCGCGCGGGAGTACGGCTGGTCATCACTGGCCTCCTTCCTTGGGGGCCTGACCTCCTCGGCCCTGTTCATAGAGGCCAACTACGCTGCCTCTGGCGCCCCGGCCCTCAGAGAGGCTTACCTCGCGGCCGCCGTTGCAGGGGTGCCCGGGTTCACCTTCATAGCTGTCACGCTCCTGCTGACTGGCGTCTATTGTGTGATAGGAAACGTGATAGGGGTCTACATCAGGAAGCTGCTCTAGGGCCTTTTCATTAGGGCCATCGGTTTTCTTAATTGGCAGCGGGAGTTGCGTCGCAGTAGGCAGGACGTGGCCTCCTAGTGGACCCATCTACGCGCTGCCTTAGAGTCCCTCGCTAGTCCATCTACAGCTTAGCGTATACCCTTAAATGCTATATTTAGATAAGCGAGTGAAGCGCTTGAGGGTGCTGCTGGCCCTCCCGCCTGACGTGCACAACCTCGAGATCTACAAGGTAACGGGCATGAGGGCCCCTCCCCTAGGCCTTGCCTACATAGGCACGGTCCTTGAGCAGGCGGGGCACAAGGTGAAGATCATAGACAGCCCCACGAGGAAGCTCAGGCTTAACGACTGGCTGGCTGAGGTCAAGTCCTTCTCCCCTGACGTAATAGGGGTCTCAATGATGACCCCCCTTGCGCCCAAGGGCTACCTGGCGGCTAAGGCGCTGAGGCAGGAGATGCCTGACGTGCCCCTGGTGGCGGGAGGGACCCACGTCACTTACATGTACGACGAGGCCCTGGACGCCGGCTACGACGTGGTAGTCAGGGGGGAGGGCGAGTACACCATGCTTGAGCTTGTCGACATCCTTGAGAGGAGGGGCCTTGACAGGGAGGCCCTGAAGTCCGTCAATGGCCTCGCGTTCAGGGACCAGGGCAAGACCGTGGTGACCCCTGACAGGCCCCTCATAGAGGACCTCGACAGGCTCCCGTGGCCCGACAGGGACCTCCTGGACATGGACAAGTACACGCTGTTCGACAAGCCCATAAGGATAGCCCACGTGATGGCCAGCAGGGGCTGCCCCTACGGCTGCATGTACTGCATAACCAGCTACTACTGGGGCAGGAGGTACAGGTACAGGGCGGCCAAGAACGTGGCTGACGAGATAGAGCACTTAGTCAACAAGTACAAAGTGAAGACCATAGTCTTCACCGACGACGAGTTCACGGCCAACTGGAGGTTCGTGAGGGAGTTCGTCAATGAGATAAGGGCGAGAGGCCTCGACATAACCTTCTCCTGCGGCGCCAGGGTCGACCACGTTAACAGGGACATAATGAAGCTCCTCTACGACAACGGCTGTAACGCCCTCTACTTCGGGGTAGAGTCGGCCAGTCAGGAGACCCTGAACAGGATAGGGAAGAAGATAACGATAGAGCAGGCCAGGAGGGTGTTCCAGTGGAAGAAGGAGCTGGGGGGCTTCGCGACAGGGTCCTTCATCCTCGGCTTCCCATGGGAGACCGTACAGGACATGAAGGATACCGTAAAGCTTGCAATTGAGCTCCAGCCTGACTACGCCCAGTTCACCGCCCTGACCCCTTACCCCGGCACCCCGCTCTGGGACTTCGCGACCAAGCACAACCTGATAGTTGACAGGAACTGGGAGCACTATACCACCGTGAGGCCAGTCATGAGGGGCTTCCACTTCACGGCCGAGCAGCTGGGCCACATGCTGATCTACGCATACCGCAGGTTCTACATGAGGTGGGGCTTCATGGTCCAGGAGATAAGGGCGGGCAGGTTCGGCAACCTGGTGGAGGTCATACTCAAGGACCTCACGTCCTTCTTTGGTGACGCCCTCGGGAGGGTGTTCGAGCCCCTGAGGTGGGGAGGAGCTGAGGAGCGATGAGTGAGGGGTTCAGCCCCGTAGTGGAGGACGTAAGCGGGGAGAAGAAGGAGAAGGGCGACATAGGTCACCTGCTCGCGGGGATAAGGTTCATCTTCAACAACCCCGTGACGAGGGCCTCCCTGAGGCTAGCCACAAGGACTGTGAGGGTGAGGTACGCTGACGGCACAGAGAAGGAGGCCCCTCTGATATACCACGCGCTGAGCGCCTTCGTGGGCGAGCAGATAGTCCAGTGCCCGCTCTCCGCCAGGTTCCTGATACCGATCATTAACAAGACCATAGAGGTCGGCGTCAAGTTCCTCCACGGTGACATTGACGAAGTGAGGAAGTCCATAGAGGACCCGGCTATAAGGAGGGGCGTAGCGCTCGTCATGAGGGGCCTGGGCCTCTACGGCGTCACTGTGCCTCAGAAGATGCCTGCGCCCTTCCTGATAGTCTGGAACTTCACGAACATGTGCAACCTGAGGTGCATACACTGCTACCAGAGGGCCGGGGCGCCGACGCCTGACGAGCTGACCCTTGAGGAGAAGCTGAGGGTGGTGGACGAGCTGGACAGGGCAGGGGTGGCCTCAATAGCGCTGAGCGGGGGCGAGCCCACAATACACCCTCACTTCCACAGGGTACTCAGGGAGATAGCGAGCAGGGGCATACACGCGGCCGTTGCGACCAATGGCTGGCTGTTCGCGAACATAAACGAGCTCGCGAAGGCCAAGGAGGAGGGGCTCAAGTATGTTGAGGTCTCAGTTGACAGCGCTGACCCGGACAAGCACGACAAGTTCAGGGGCGTCAAGGGGTCGTGGGAGAGGGCCGTTAAGGCCCTCGAGAACGCGGTCAAGCTGGGCATGGACCACGGCATGGCTGTCACGATAACCAAGCTGAACATAGGCGAGGTCAAGGAGATGCTTGACCTGGCCGAGGAGATAGGAGTCAGGAGGGTTATATTCTTCAACTTCGTGCCGACCGGGAGAGGGCTTGAGAACATGTGGCTCGACCTTGACCCAGTTGAGAGGGAGAAGTTCCTGAGGGAGATCTACACCGAGATGAAGAGGAGGCCTGGCCTTCAGATAGTGAGCACGGCCCCTCAGTACGGCAGGGTGGCGCTCCAGGTAAGCGGGGGGCAGGAGGTGGCGCCCACCCACTTCGCCGTCAGCGGCGACCCAATAGTAAAGGCTGTGGCGGAGTTCGTTGGGGGCTGCGGGGCGGGCAGGATATACGCGGCCATAGAGCCCAACGGGGACGTGGTGCCCTGCGTCTTCCTGCCCATCGTAGTTGGGAACCTGAGGAAGCAGGGCTTCTGGGACATCTGGACTAAGTCGAAGCTCTTCGAGGACCTGAGGGACAGGGACAAGCTCAAGGGGTTCTGCAGAGTCTGCCCGTACCGCAACATATGCGGGGGCTGCAGGGCAAGGGCCTACGGCTACTACGGCGACCCGCTGGCGCCTGACCCGGGCTGCATATACAACCTGAAGGACTGGAAGGAGCTTCAGGCCAAGGCTCCTAGGGTGAGGCTGGCGGAGCAGCCCTCAGGCCAGCAGCCAGCCCCTTAGATTATGGCCGCCTCGAGCTCTGTCTGCGTCAGGCCAAGCCCTATCCCAAGGAGCGCAGCCCTCAGGTTGTCAACATCTATCGTGAGCAGCAGGAGCGCCGCAGCTATCAGCGCCGGCGAGTAGGGGTAGCCCTCAAAGGCTGCCATAGCTGACCTCATGGCCGCGACCCTAGCGGACCTCCTGACCGAGCTCATGACGTCCCTAAGACTCCTGCCCTCCACCTTCACGCGCTTCACCATTTTCGACAACTCAGTGACGAGAGAGGATATGTCCTCGCTCAGGTTCCTCTCATAGGCTTCCGCCAGCGAGGCCCACTGAACGCCGCAGAGAGGCCTCTGGGGCAGGGCCCTGGCAAAGGTCCTTGGGTTTACTTTGAGCGCCCAGGCCTGGAGGGCCGCCAGCGAGGCCCACTCCTCGACCAGGGGGCAGAGGACCTTCTCGGCGTCAGCCCTGTCCTGACCGCCTATGGGCTCAAGGGCCTCCTGGATCGCCGCGAGCCTGGCCGAGAGCGAGTACCAGGTGAAGGCCTCGGGAGACTTGATATCAGAGAACGCCTCAAGGGCCCCGGCCATAGTCTTCCTCAGGGGGCCGCCCTTCAGCAGGTCGGGCAGCCTTGTCAATGACGGCGAAGCCTCCAGCTCAGGCATAAGGTCCCTGATTGAGGATCTGCTCCACTCAAGGGAGGGGAGCCAGGCGGGGGGACGCAGGCCCTCCGCGAGGGCCCTGGCCAGCGTCATGAGGTCCTCTGTCTCCCTCACCTCAGCGAAGGCCCTCACGAGTCCCTTGGCCTCGTCGGGCGCGAGGCCCTCCAGCTCATCTATTACGCCGAAGTACTGCTGGGCCAGCTTCCTCTCTACAAGCCTCAGCTCCTTGGCCTCGGCGATCCCTGAGTACATGGTGTCCCTGAGCGAGGCCAGGGCCTCGGCCAGGGGAGGGGAGAGGTCCTTGACCCTTGGGCCCAGGAGGCCAGCCTTCAGGAGCCTGAGCCTTGGGACAACCTTAGCGTAGGCAGACGGGGACCCCAAGGCCTCAGCCACCCGACGCTATCCTCTTCACGGCCTCAACGACCGCCTGCACGGCTCTCTCGAAGTTCCTGTCGGCCCTCCCCCTCAGGTCCCTCTCGACCTCCTCAAGCCTCCTGGCCAGGTCCGCCTCTATCCTTGAGGCCTCGGTCTTGTAGAGGTCCTCGAGCTGCCTTGAGGCCTCAGAGGCTATCACGTCGGCCTCCTGGGAGAGCTGGGCCGCAATTGAGTCAGCCCTCTTAACCAGCTCAGCCTGGACTGACTTCACGTAGGACTCGGCCTCCCTTATCGACCTCTCAAGCTCTATGACGGCCTCTAGGAGCTTATTAACGGCCTCCTTTGACATGCCTCTCCTCCGGCCTTTGACCAGGGCCCCCTTAAATCCCTTTCAAAGGGTTTCGCAAGTACCCTCGGATAGTTCTAAAATCCTCGCCAGGCACTGCTCTAGGGCGTCTGGTAGTGGAGCGAGTGCGGGTCATAGGGGACGAGGTGCCCTACGCCAGGTGGCTCCTGGCAAGGCTCCGCGACAGGTCAACGTCATCTGAGGAGTTCAGGAGGTACATGAGGGAGGCCGGCAGGCTGCTGGCCATCTACTCCTCCCGCGAGCTCGAGTGGGTAAAGGTTTCAGTCACCACCCCGCTCGGGGCCCAGGCCGAGGAGCTCGAGCTCGCCTCGCCTCCCCTCGTAGTAGGCGTCCTCGGGGCGGCCCTCCCGCTTGTTGAGGGCTACGCCGAGGTCTTCCCGTCCTCCAGGATAGGCCTCGTGGCGGCCAGGCGGCTGGAGAGCGAGGGAGGGGTCAGGGTGGAGCTCTACTACAGGAGGCTGCCGAGGGTCCACACGGGCTCAGCTGTCGTCCTAGACCCTATGCTCGCCACGGGCAAGACCATCGACAGGGTCATCGAGGAGGTTAAGTCCATAGGGGCCGGGAAGGTGATAGTCGGCTCAGTGATAGCCTCAAGGCCGGGCCTGAGCTACATAGGCAGGAGGCACCCGGACGTCATGATTTACTCGCTCGCGGTTGACCCTGACCTGGACAGCCGCTTCTTCATAGTCCCAGGCCTTGGGGACGCGGGCGACAGGTCGCTGGGCGTCAGCCCCGACTAGCCCTCCTGCTGTTCAGGAACTCCTCTATCCTCCTGCTCACTATAGGCCTCGCCGTGAACGCGGCTAGCGTCCTGAGGCCCTCGTCGCCCAGGAGCCTCAGCTTGGACTCGGCCATCAGCGCCCTTATGGCCCTGACGGCCTCGGGCTCGTTAGAGGCTATCTTGGCTGACACCTCCTCGACCTTCTTCCTCAGCTCTTCCGCGTTTTCAACCACGTCATTTATCAGGCCGTACCTCAGGGCCTCCTCAGCCGTTATCATCTCGCCCGTCAGCGCGAGGTAGGCCACAAGCTTCGGGTTGGCCAGGAAGACGCCAAGGGTCGGCGAGGCTGGCGGCACCATGCCGTACCTGACGGGGGGCAGGCCGAACCTAGCCCACTTGGTCGCGTAGGCCAGGTCGACGGCGTACAGCACCTCGAAGCCGGCCCCCAGGGCGTAGCCGTTGACGGCAGCTATGACGGGCTTCCTGCAGGCGTAGACGGCCCTGCAGAAGCCCCCGAGGCCCTCGTACATGAGCCTCCATGCCTCGTCAACGGTCGTGGCCTTGGCGGTCTCCCTGAGGTCAACTCCCCCTATGAAGTACTTCTCGCCGGCCCCCGTTATCGCCACCACGGCCGTGCGGTCGCTTGAGCACTCCTCGGTCAGGACCTTAATGAGCTCAAGGAAGTCGCTGTAGCCGAGGGCGTTGGCCGCCTCCTGCCTGTCAACAATGACCCAGGAAGTGTGCTCAGTCCTCTCGACCCTTATGGCCAAGCCAGTCACCTCAGTCAGACTTCTTGAGGGGATATTAAAGCAAGCTAGGTATGACCCCTTAAGTCCTGCCCTTTATCGCTTCACGTTGCACGTCACTGGGCACGTGCTACTGGGGGTGGCCACATCGCAGTTGAGGTCCTACCGTAACCATGGCGTGCAGCGCCTTAGGGTTAACGCTGAGGGCCTCTTGCTGCTCGCAGCGACAAGAGGCCCTCAGCTCCTGCTTCCCTGGGAAGCCGTTGCCCTTGTATGACAGCTAGCGAAGCGTGGACTAGCTGTCCGCTACAGTCGTCACCATTGCCCACGCGCGAAGAATCCCCTGTAACATGGGCCTATAGGCGACTCTTGGCCTGCATATCTCTATCTCAGTTATCATGATCTTGTAAAAAGATTT
>Ga0080004_1149438_pt1 | contig 10361 bp, 9 predicted proteins | sample WasSprMetagenome_FD_69207 | JGI IMG/M metagenome (GOLD analysis project Ga0080004, IMG submission 69207) | Sulfidic aquatic microbial communities from Washburn Spring, Yellowstone National Park, USA - WS (SPADES assembly) (version 2) | ecosystem: Environmental > Aquatic > Thermal springs > Hot...
AGAAGATCTTCTCGAGGCGTCATATAAGGGATCTGGGGGTTGGTGAAAGTGGAGATGGGATGGCTTATATGTGGGCGGTGGGGTGAGGTTGTGCGATGACTTTTATCGCGTAATAGCTCCCTAGACAAGCCCCGAGAACATTTTAAGCCGATGGCCAGACAACGGCCATACAAATTAATGTTAAATGACCCTCATCGAGAAAACCATGAAGATGATCGCTTGAGACTGACTGATGAAACCCTTGTAAATTATTCCAGCCAACCTCATTGAGAGAGGTCTTGTGGAGAGGGGCTGAGGCGATACCATGAGAAGGCTGAAGAACATCATCTCATGAATGATAAGGGAGAACATGTATGTCGCCAACGTCAAATGAATTTTTCATGTTATGGAGGATGGTGGGAGGAGGCTCTGATTCGAGAATGTCGAGTCTAGGAGTGCCAAAGTAGGGAGCGTAGAGGATGTCATTGCGAGGATAACGGGAAGCTGAGGAGGAGAAGAAGGGGAGGGGTGAGAGCTAAGAGGATTACTAGGATCCTAACTAAATGTTTTCGAGAACAAGGATCAAAGCATATGAGACTGGTTCGCCATCGAACATAAAAAGATAAAAGATAATTAACATAATTTATTTTTGGATTCCTTAGGTGTATGATGATGCATGCTAGTTGTATGAGGCGTGAGGGTTGATGTTAACTTCCCCCATCTTATGGCTAGCCTTCTAAACCCGTTTGTTAACTGTATGAAGAGGTTCTCCACACTTCATCCCTAAACCTATCACAGCATGCCTTGTATAAGCCATACTTGGCGGGCAGGTCTATCTAACGGCATCCAGTAACAGGCACGTAAGTATCTTGTTTATAATCAGCCTATCATCGATCTTAGGTCTACCAACACCAGCTTAGGGGAGGAGAGGTCTTATAATCTCCTACCTCCATCACTCAACTCCCTAAACTTCATAACAAAACTAGGGAAAGAAAGATCTAAATAATTTTTCGGACGAGTTCAAAGATAAGAGCCTGCTCAACACCCGCTCATTCTAGTTTCCATTCAAATACCAAAGTCACATGTTTTAAAATTTTCCTTAACACAGGAAATTATCAGCCGTGGAAAAGGTTTTGGAGAAAGGGTGGAAAAAGCCCCGGGCGGGATTCGGACCCGCGGCCTCCCGCTCCCTAGACCCCTTTTACGGGGGATACCAAGCGGGCGCTCTAACCGGGCTGAGCTACCGGGGCGCCTCACCGCTTCCAAGTATGTCGAAGCTAGAATTTAATGAATTTTTATCTCGCGGCGGCTCCGGGTTGCTTCCTCGGATCTGAGATGGCTAAGAAGAGATCGTCGTTCCTGAATATTGCTTGAACGGCGCCGAAGTATATGTCTGTCCCGGGGTGCATTGATACTTCCCTAACCTTTCCAAGCTTCAAGCCGGCTGACGACAAAGTACCCGAGGCTACATCATCTATCAAGTCCTCTAAGACGACTTTATCACTTCTAACGTGGATCCTGCCTTCCAGTATTGAGGAGAGCGGGTCCACACCTCTTAACAGATGGTTTGAGAGGACCTGTATCATGGAGGATATTATCCTCATTCCACCGGAGGCTCCAATTATAATCAATGGGGCGCCTTCCTCATCAAGGATCATTAGCGGCGACATGCTGCTTGCAGGTCTCTTGCTTGGGGATATCGAATTTGGGTGGCCGCCCTGGGGTGTGAAGTCATGCATCTCATCATTCAGAAGCACCCCATGCACTGTTACCCCGGAACCCATGAAGCACTCAATTGTTTCGGTGAGGGAGACATATGTCCTGCTCTTAGCATCTGCTATGCTTACTTGAGATGTCCCGCCACTATCCCTAACCGGGTGATAGGTTATCCTACCCTCTTCGATAAGTCTGAGAGCCTGTTCGACATGATCATCGGAGAGAAGCTTCTCGATGTTAACATTATTGAAGGATGGATCACATATCAGGGAGCATCTCTCGTCGATTATGTGAAGGAGGAGGCGGGCGAGTCTCGGATAATAGCTTTTGGCATCCAAGCGCATCCGAGTAAGGATCTTGAGAGCCTCCACCACGAGGACCCCGGAGCCGGGTGGCGGCATCGCGGCGAGCCTAAGCTCTCTGCCACCGAGATCGAGCTCGCATATAATCGGCCTCCTCCAGACCGGGTTATAGCGTGACAAGTCCACCGATGATAGGAAGCCATTATTGCTTGAGAACACCTTGTCAAGCTCATCAGCGAATTCGCCCTCATAGAAGTAGTTCACATCATCCCTGACATTTCTCAGGATCTCTAGCAGCCTTGGGAAGGTGATCTCGGAGCCCTCGGGATAAATTCCTCCATCCCTGAGGAATGTTGCATGGCTCTCTGGGCAGATCTTGAGCTTATCTAAGGACTTATCCAAGTTGGCCTTCATGCATGTGTTCCATAGCCGCGAGACTTGGCATCGTCTCATATACTCCATGACAGCCTCGATTATCCTACTCCACCTCATCTCGCCGAGCTCCTGATGGAGCGTCCATAGGCCACTCAGCGTCCCGGGGGTCGCCACAGCCCTATAGCCAAGCGATAGATCATCCTCGCCCCTATACTCCTCCGGCCTAACCCGAAGCGGCGCGGTCTCACGATAATCTAGTGCCCTGAATCCCGCATCCTCGGAGTATACCAGCGCGAAGCCGCCGCCTCCTAGGCCGCTCCACCCGGGCTCCAGTGCATTTAGCAGGAGCGATGCGGCCACAGCTGCATCGATTGCATTACCCTCCCTTTCGATAATCCTGAGAGCTATAGATGATGCTAGGGGCGAGTGGGATGCTATGGCTCTACGGCCTAGAGCATATAGGCCCGCGCTCATCCTCTCATCCTATGCGATGCCAGCTCCTCAAGCCATCATCATCCAGCTCAAGGATTAATCCTCTAAGTATCCCCGAGGAGTATTCTGAACCCGGGTTAAACACGATAGTCCCGCCGACCTTATCGTATCCAGGCGACTCGTGTATGTGGCCATGTAGGCCCATCAGCGGTTTATACTTCTCAAAGAACTTCCTCACGGACTTGCTCCCAACATTCACCTTCTCGATTTCGCCTAGGGAATATACAGGCCTCAGATTCTTATCAAGCTTCGGGGCCACATCTATCATCGTATTATAAGGCGGTGCATGGAAGCAGCAGATAATCCTGCGCCAGTCCCTGTCAACTAGACCGGCCAGCTTCTCAAGCATCTTCCATAGATCCCCCTCACTCGCCTCCCTCGGCGTATTCCACGGTGTCGGGTTAACATATTCAAATGATATCATGCCATATCCTAGAGGTAGCTCCACGAGTCTCCCTAGGGGGTAGATGACCCTGCTGCTTCTCTTTAGCACCGGGTCTATCTCGAATATGTCATCGTTGCCCGGCATGACTATGACCTGCTTATCGCTTGGGATATGTTCCTCTATCATTGAGGCCCATCTCGCGATATTCTCCGTTATCAGCTTCGAGAACAGCTTGTTAACCTTCTCGGGATCACTCTTCAACTCCTCAACCTCATCCCTTGTGCAGATGTATGGGTATATGCCGGAGTTCATAAGTTCGCTCCTCGCCTTCTCCAGCCCCTCGAGCCCGTTGACAATGTTTGTCTTGCCCCTGAAGGTATATTGGTATTGCCCCCCTCCAAGATCTATTATCGGAATTATCGCCTTCCCGGTTAAGTCTCCTGAGAGAATCATAATATCCACGTCATAGTGCCTCGGGATAGATAGGAACCTCCTAAACACGAGTTCGCTATTATGTATGTCTGCCATGAAGAAGATCTTGAAGGATTCCATCGCCCTCTTTCAGCCCTGGGAAGATAAAAATGGGAGGATAAAAAGCTGGGCCGGTGACAGGCTCCTAGGCTGGCGGTATCTCGCTGAATATCTTCCTGACATCTATGCCCTTCTTCTTGTTCGCCCAGCTATAGTAGGTGTAGAGGGCCACCGCCAGCAGGGTCCAGCCTATCATCCAAAGTGGCGAGATCATCGTCGGGTCCTTAGCGACCTCCTGCAAGCCAAGCAGTAGGAGTGCGAATGTCGCGACCACTGCCGCTCCTCCAATAATGGATACGACCGGGATCCTTCCAATGGTCCCGGTATAGCCCTCCTTGAATATCTCGGGCCTTCTATACGGCATGATCGTGGTGGCTATCGCTGAGAGGAACCACCTGACAGCCACAGCCGTGACCGAGGTTATAGCGTAGAAGAGCGGCCCATATTCTGGCAACGCTAGGATGAATATCATTGCTATGGCGCCGGCCATAACCAGGATTATCGACCAGTGTGGTGTCCGGAACCTCTCATTAACCTCGGCGAGCTTTTCTGGGAAGAATCTATCGAATGCGAGGGCGAAGGCGATCCTTGATGGCACCATTATGTAGACAGGGATACCGTTCATTACCCAGAGGGGCACGGCTAGGGTTATTATCACGGCGAGTATTGGGGCCCAGCCGCCGAAGAGTGATGCTATGAACACGGCCCAAGTCGGCGTCTGAACAGGGTTTATTTTGAGCTGACTATAAGCTGCCTCAGTATGCATCACATAGTTATAGGCCGAGAAGAACTCCCTAAACCCTAAAAGTGTCAGGGATGAGATTGAGAGATAGTAAGCGAAGACGAGTATGATCGCGCCGACGACTCCTAGGAGGAAGTTCCTTTTCGGCCTATCTATCTCGCCAGCCATATAATTGGCGTACTCCAGGCCCCAGAAGGCATATGCCGAGATCACAATGCTTATTGAGAGCGTTACTCCGAGCGACCATGGGCCCGGCCAGCCCCATGCAGATGGATTACCAGCGACTGATGCGATATACCCCCTCCAGCCGGTTGCCTCCGCGACCTTCATTATCTCGTCATAGGCCCCAGCGCCATATGTCATATCCCATAACTGCTTGACCTGAGCGGGTGATAGTGTCGCCGCATATACCGCCCCGGCTACCGTGACTATCCCAGCCGCTAGCGCTATCACGAAGAGCGCATTGACTACGTACTTGTAGACCTTGACGCCGAGCAGGCTGATAATCCCAAATACCAGCACGTATATGAGCCCGATGACGACGGATGCCGTTGTATCGGTGGAGAGCCATTCTCCCAGCGCGACTAGGCCGCTGTTATGTGTTGCAAGACCTATCTGGATTATGGCGCTGCCCCAGAACCATGCCATGAAGAAGGATAGAGCGGCGACAATCCAAATGTGGACGCCGAAGACCAGTAACGCCTCCACGTATCCGAGCAGCGGGTGGAGTATCCTCGAGATGCCAACATAGTCTGAAGCCGTCCGGGGCATGGCCATAGTTAGCAGGACCACCGCGAAAGCTGCTAAAACCATTATAGTCCCGCCAATGAGCATCGCCAACGGTATGTTCGCTCCAGGAGCATAGTAGCCCTGCCTAGCGGTGAATAGGTAGAAGCCGTCAGCTATAACATAGTTCGCCGCCATAGCCATCACGGAGAAGGCGCCGATTTCCTTAACCAGCCCCGAAGTTTTCCTAACGAAAACTATCTCGTCGGAGCTCACGATTCTGAGCCGCCGCCACCCATATATAAGAATTTTACAAAAACCTAGCAATTATGAAAGATTCTTCAGCAAAGGATCATTCTCTTTAAAAGTTAATTAGCTCGCTGGGAAAAGGTGAATCACTATGGGTAAGCTGGATGAGGTAATTGAGGCCGCTAGAAGGAATAACATCCAGCTTGTCAGATTCATCTATGTTGGGCTTGATGGCGTCTTGAGGGCGAAAGCATCATATGTTGATGAGCTTGAGGATCAGCTCGTTCACGGCATAGGTTTGACGATGGCAATGCAATCCTTCACAGCCTTGGACACTATCTTGGCCGAGCCGAGATTTGGTCCCGAATCAGAGGACATCTTCCTAGTCCCGGATCTCGAGACATTCTCCCCGATACCATACTCCCAGGGGCAGGGTAGAGTAATCTGCGACATGAGAATGAGGGATGGGAGCGAGTGGGACTTCTGCACACGTAGCCTCCTAAGAAGGCTCCTGAGGAGATATCGGGAAGAGCTTGGGCTAATCTTCCAGAGCGCCGCCGAGATAGAGTTCTATATATTGAGGCAGGTAGCCTTGGACAGAGTTGAGCCTGTGGATTGGGCAAAATGCTTCTCAACGGTTGGATATGATACTCTCGGGGACATCGCTCTAGAGATAATTAATGCTCTCAAGGCCTCTGGGATATCGGTCTCAAGGTTCATCAAGGAGTATGGCCCAGGGCAGCTGGAAATAGTCATGAAGCACAGGGATGCTCTGAGGGCTGCAGACGACGTGGTGGTTTTGAGGGATGCGGCAAAGGGTATAGCGGCCAAGCACGGCCTAGTAGCCACATTTATTGCGAAGCCATTCGACTGGCATGCGGGAAGTGGGATGCATCTCCACATAAGCGCCCTAGACGAGAAGACTGGGAGAAACATCTTCTACAGCAAGAACGATGAGAGAGGGCTAAGTCTCTCCAAGACAGCATACCACTTTATAGGCGGAATACTACATCACATGAAGTCCCTATCGGCGATAGTCGCTCCAACAGTAAACTCCTACAAGAGGCTGATTCCGGGCTCTTGGGCGCCATCAAACATATGTTATGGATATAATAATAGGTCGGCGGCGATAAGAGTGCCGACCACCAAGGCTGGTAAAGAGGAGAGCAACATCAGGATAGAGTTCAGGACTCCGGATCCCGCGGCAAATCCATATCTGGCACTAGCGGCGACGATAGCGGCTGGAGTGCATGGCGTAAGGGAGGAGATCGACCCGGGAGATCCGGTGAACGTCGACGCCTACAAGCTCCCCGAGGAGGAGAAGGCTAGGAGAAATATAGAGCTCCTCCCAAGAAGCCTTGACGAGGCGTTATCATACCTCGACCGAGACCACTATCTCAAAGCGGAGCTCGGCCCAGACCTCGTGGACGAGTACATCAAGATCAAGAAGGTTGAGTGCGACGCGTATAATAAGTATGTGAGCCCATGGGAGATCAGGAACTATGTCCCAGCATTCTAGGATTAGAGAAATTCTGAGCACGCTGAAGGATGTTGATGCTGAGAAGATACTTCGGAACATTGGGGACAGGATTAGGGTGTACCCGACGCCACGTTACCTCGAGGTCCACAAGGAATATGTCAGCGAGCTTGATCAGAAAGAGAGCCTCTGCGGGGCGTTCGCCGTCGCCTACATCCTGAGAGGCATGGGATACAGGTTTCATAGGGGCGAGGTTGTCGATCAAGATTACGTCGCCTACATCGCGAGGGTGAATGTCGATCCCCGGGATCTGGAGAGGCTGAGGAAGCTTAAGCTCGAGGTTGCAAGGCTGCCGAGGGAGCAAGCTGAGGAAATAATAAGGAGGGATAGGGATATCTGGTACAGGTTTGATGATCTCCCGACGACGCTGAAGCCGCATGAGCTCGGTGCAAGCCCTGAAGGTGTCATCCATGCAATACACGAGATAAGCATGTTAGGGCTGAGGGCAATCCCCGTGAAAACCGTTAGCAGGACAGGGGACGAGTTCTTAACGGAGGAAAAAATGATGAACCTCCTAGATATTATTAGAAGATCTGAAGAATATGATGCGCAATTCATACTAAACTTGAACACGAGACACTTACTCGACTCGGAGAAGATCCCGAGGCTCTCGGAGAAGCTCCTCCTAGGAGAGAAGTTCCAGGAGATTTTCAGGGAGAGCGTCGGGCACTATATTGGATGCGGCGGCCTAATCGAGGTTGATGATAAATGCTTCCTAATACTCAGGGAGACGTATAGGAAATATGGCGTCCACTTGCAGCCGGCTGAGCATGTGAGAAAGGCACTTCTAAGGGGTGATGGGAGGGAAGGGGGTGTAATAATCGTGGTCCCCGCGAGCTTAGAGGAGAAGATTAGGGGAATATTGTTGGATAGGGGATTCAGGCTTGAGATATGGGATAATGGGAGCCCATTCATCCCATTCACCAGCCAATGAACCTCCTAACACTCTCCCTATCCACGCGATCCTTCTCAACATCGTCTAGCGCCTTCTCTAGGATCTCAAGCGCCCTATCTACCTCCTCGATGCCTATGGTTAGGGGCGGCGTGATCTCCACAACATTGGAATATGTTCCCACGTATGTTAAAAGAAGACCAAGCTCATAGGCCCTGTAGACAAGGGAGGCGGTCTCAAAGGTGGCGGGCATCTTCGCCCTATGATCCTTGACAAGCTCAACGCCGAGGATCATCCCCATCCCCCCTGACATCGCCTATCAATTGATGCTTCTCGGCGATCTCCTTAAGCCTCTCAAGTATGTAGTTGCCCATCTTAGAAGCCCTCTCGAGGAGCTTCTCCCTCCGGATCACGTTTATCGTGGCTAGTGATGCCGCGCAGCTAACGGGATGGGCGCTGCTCGTGAAGAGGTGGGCTGCTAGCGCCGCATCCATTATCTCCGCCCTCCCGACCACGGCGCTGAGCGGGAAGCCAGAGGCCATCGGCTTAGCCATTGAGATAACGTCCGGGGCCACGTCGAAGTGCTCGATGGCGAAGAACCTTCCAGTTCTTCCAAACCCAACCTTAACCTCATCCACGACCAGGCTTATCCCCCTATCCCTGCATATCCTGTAAAGCCTTGGGATGAACTCCAAGGGCGGGACGATCACCCCACCATCACTTTGCACGGGCTCTATAATCACGGCGGCCAGATCCTCGGCAGGAGCGTTCTCCACAACATTATTCTCCAAGAAGTCTAAGCATAATAATCCACATTCAGGGTAGGTCTGTTTGAATGGGCACCTGTAACACTGACCCCTCCCCTACCTGGTGTGGGGAGGTTTGGGCTACATCCCTCCCCTTTTGGGAGGTTTAGCCCTTGGCCGGGTCTCCGGCCATTACCCCCTACCCATTTTCGGGGCTCGGGGGTTATTGGTGTCATCAATATATTGTACGCTGCTGCGAGGTCTGCGTTAAACGCTTTGTTCGTCGTTGTGCATTTGAATAATCCTCGGTGTATCCTGACGCCACAGCCATCACCATGTAGCGGGCATCTCGATGAGGTACCTCTCTCATCAACGTAGATCACATTGATTCCATATTCTTCGGCAACCTCAGCTATCCGCCTCAGCAGAAGGCCATAGGTCCAGACGTGAACGTTGTTGAAGTCGCCGTTCCTCTGCGTGATATACCTTGGATAACCAACTTTGATCTTTGAAACGCCGGCGTTGTAAAGCCACTCAATGGCTTCCCTTACCTTAGTGTTTATATAGTGTCTCACTTGTCTCCGCCACTTGGCATACATCCGCCCAAGCCTCTTTGACGTCTCCAGGCCATACTTGTTTAACATCGACTGATACTTGGAGATCCTCTCCCTCCAATAGAATGAGATCGCCTTCAGCGGCCTACCGCTGATGAGCTTCGTCAAACCACCCTCAATGTAAATGGCCATCAAATTGTTGATGCCGATATCTACGCCAGCGGTCAGATTACCCCTCGGTTGCCGTGGCACTTGCCTCCATTCTCCCCTCACAGCCTTCTCGGAGACCTCGAAGGCTATGTGGGCATACCACTTCCCTCTATCGGCGTCATATCGTATCCTGAGCTCTCCACGCTCACCCCTCAGATGTATAATGCCCTTATACTTCATCTCTATCCTACCGATTATTCCGAGGTACTTTAGGCTGATCCTGTCGCCACCCACTTCATATCGATCCTTCCTAATTGCAGTCCACAACGTCTTAGAGCCATTTCTCTTGCCGAACCCCGGCGGGCTAACCCAAGTCATGAATGGCGGCAGCCTCCCCTCCCTCCTCAGCTCCAATAGCCTGAAGAAGCTCTTCCACGCATTACCGTTCCTCAGCAGGATCGTCTGGGCCGTAATCGCGCTATCAACAGCTTATATTTCTCATAGAACTCCCTATATGTCCCATCAAAGTCAATAAACTTCTTCTCCAGCCACATCCTCAGCCTAACATAATTAACACATAATTAACTTCGTTCCACAACTTTACTGAAAGGTCGCAAAGCTGTCTCAGCCTCTTCTCAGTCTCCTCATCAACGATTAACTCCACAACGCACGTCCCCCTCACCCTCATTCACCTCCAAGGACCTCATAGAATAGGCTTCGCAGCTCCATGCAGACGTAGTCTATCGCCTTGCCAACGTATCCGCGATACCCTCTGGCGAAGTCGTCGAGCATGCTAAGGCCATCGTGGACAAGCGTCCTAACAATGACTGATGGCGGCCTATACCTCTCAACAATGGCAAGCGTCGAGTCCACGTAATCCAAGACCATGATAAACTCCATCAGGAGGCCAGCCTCCTCGAAGACATCCACGCAGCCAGTCATGCCCCCACAACACCATCCCAATACACGCCTGCCCTTATTTCTT
>Ga0080004_1130272_pt1 | contig 10360 bp, 14 predicted proteins | sample WasSprMetagenome_FD_69207 | JGI IMG/M metagenome (GOLD analysis project Ga0080004, IMG submission 69207) | Sulfidic aquatic microbial communities from Washburn Spring, Yellowstone National Park, USA - WS (SPADES assembly) (version 2) | ecosystem: Environmental > Aquatic > Thermal springs > Hot...
AGTTTATTGGTGGTTTTGGTTGCCCCTAAGCCCATGTGGGATGCGGGGAGTGCAACCACTAAACAGGTTGAAATGGGGGGATCTCTGACCACCCCGACTGCCCCGCAGAGGACAGATGTAGCCCCGAATAGATGCGGGGAACCAGTGAACCCCCTAAAGGGAACCCTCGCCCTTTAGGGCGGGGAGGAGGTCAGATTAATGTACTTTAAAGCCACTGATTTAAAACTAGGTGACTACGTAGAGTCAGCTAAGATGAAAGTAGAAGGAGACGAGATGCTGAAAAGCAACCTGGAGCTAAAAGAGGGGACATCGAGTCTAATAGATTCAACCATACTGTGGACAGCTATAAGGCACCATGCACCAATAGTGAATTGAGAAAGAGATAGCATGGGTAGCGAAGAAAAAGGGAGTGGAATTTATATGGTGATACACCGTGAGGGCACAGTTTCAACTAGATCATACATAGTCATGGCTTTAGCACATTGTATATGACTGACTACCTCCCCACTATGAATGACGAGTATTCCTGCTTAACCGGGGAGGTTAGAGATTACTTGGCGCATCACTATAGAGACGTGTATGGAGAATGAAGTGTGGGAGTAGAGATCGCTATTTAATAATTAAATACACTAAAATCATAGATTTTAGGGGTTTAATGTGAGTTTTGAAGAAGCTGAGTTATTGAGGAGTAGGGCTGAGTCGTTTCTTAGGAATGCACAGCGATTAATCGAGGAGGGAGAGGCAGACATTGCAATATTTAGCCTCGAACAGTACTGTCAACTCATATTAAAGTATAAACTGCTTGTCTACACTGGCTCATATCCTAGAACGCATTCTCTTAGGCAGTTGATTAGAGAGCTCGGTAGAGTAGACCCGAGAATACTTGTATTAGTTAATGATGTGAAGAATCTACACTATGTTGCAAGACTAGAGGAAGCTTACATATCCTCGAGGTATCTACCATACAAGTACACTATTGAAGAAGTTAAGGATATAGGTAGATTCATACTAGAGGTGTTTAAACCCATTGTCGACTCAATATAAATCCAACTTAGAGTACTTGAAGAATTACCTCGTGGTCGCTGAGAGAGTGAAGGAGATTGTGAAACCCCTCGATCCCAGTGCAAAAATATATGTATTTGGCTCCGTAGTGCGGGGATTATACACGGCCTCCAGCGACATAGACATACTCATTATTACAGAGAATGTAAACTTAAAATACGACATAATGGTGGCAGTATATAGAGAGCTCATAGATGCACCAATACAACTACACGTAGTAACGCCAGAACTCTACGAGAGATGGTACAAGAGATTCATAAAACCAGGTGAAATATTAGAGGTATAGCATTAAACACTGTATTGAGGAGTCACTACACAACTCGCTTATACCAGAAAACCAAGCTTTTAAAACACACTCATGCTGCGTATTGAGGCTCTTTCAGGGAAAAGTATTAGGGGCTCGATAACATTGTTATAGATTGGTGGTTTTACGGCTAATTATATTTTTGGACCAGTCTACTCTAGGCGTCTCGGACGTAGTCTCGGAGTCAACAATGTCCCCTACAAGACTTGTACTTATAGCTGTATATACTGCCAGCTGGGCCGGACAAGCTATTTCACTGTGGAGAGGAAGTGCTTCTATGACTGGAGGGATATAGCTAGTGAAATAGTGGACTTCGTTGTGGAAAACAGAGATAGCGTCGACTACGTGACTTTTGTACCGGATGGTGAGCCAACTCTAGACGCGTGTCTTGGTAGAACTATAGAGTTTGTTAAGAGAGAAACCGGGGTTAGAGTAGCTGTTTTAACCAATGCATCTCTACTATGGATGGAGAGTATACGCGGGGATTTAGAGTCAGCCGACCTCGTCTCGGTCAAAGTAGACAGTGTGAGGGAAGATGTGTGGAGGAAGATTAATAGGCCGCACCCATCGCTGAGACTAGAGAGAGTGCTAGAGGGGATTAAGGAGTTTGCAGTAGGATACAAGGGAGTATTGATATCTGAGACAATGCTAGTCCGGGGAGTGAACACAAGTAGAGAGGAGTATAAAGATACAGCTCTATTCCTCAAAGAGCTAGGATTGTCTAAGGCATATATCTCTATACCCATAAGACCACCAGCAGAATCCTTCGTCAAACCACCCACAGAGGAGGATTTAATAGAGGCCTATGAAGAATTCAAGGAGGTACTGGGTGCTGAGAGAGTAGAGCTACTAAACATGCCAGAACCTCCACCAAGAATGATTAGTGGAGACCCCGCCACATGGCTTTTAAAAACAACTGCTGTTCACCCATTGAGATACGATTATGCAGTAGAGGCGTTGAAGGACAGAGTCGAAGACCCTGTTGGAATAATAGAGGAGCTAGTGGGAGAGAACCTATTGTTAAAGACAGAGTACGCAGGAGCAGTGTACCTCATAAGGAACTTCAAGCATAGATAGTAGTCGAGGAGGGGCAGTGTTCATGGTTATCCAGCCATTCGAGGAGTATTGGAGAGACTACGATGAGTGGTATGAAAAACACAGAGATCTATATCTTAGCGAGCTCAAAGCAGTTGAAATTGCATCGCGTGGGATTCCACGTCCATGGCTTGAAGTAGGCGTTGGAACAGGTAGATTCGCTGCTCCACTAGGTATAGACATTGGAGTAGATCCATCAGATACAATGCTAAGTATTGCAGCTTCCAGAGGTTTGAAGACTGTGAAGGCAAGCGGTGAAAACCTACCGTTTCCAAGTGGTTCATTTGGTGGAGTATTTATAATTGTAACACTATGCTTCCTAGACAACCCAGTACAAGCACTACGCGAAGCAAACAGAGTATTAGCTCCGGCTGGTAGATTAATACTTGGTTTTGTACCAGCGGATGGTACTTGGGGTTACTACTACCTCGAGCTGGCTAAAAGAGGACACAAATTCTATAAATACGCCAAGTTCTACACGGTCAACCAAGTCGAAGAACTACTAGGAACAACAGGGTTTAACCCAGAACTCTACGTGTCAACACTAGTGAGAAACAAACCGGGTAAGCCAGAGACCCTGGAGGAACCCCTCATAAGTCTGCACGAAGATGCCGGCTTCATAGTCATTAGGGCACGTAAATCCCCGTCGAGCTAGCTTTAGATCCGCCTATGCTTTTTATGGCATTTAAGCACTTAGACAACCATGTGCAGAAATACTTAAATGCACAACTCTGAGAGAATTAGTCATGGAGAATAACCCGTGGAATCACCATACTCTGAGAAAACCATGGAGATTGCACAAGAATGGGTTGAGAGATTCCGTGGAGAGTTAAAACGAGAGGTTGAATCAAGATGATAATAGAACGGTATACCAGCTTCAAATAGTTGTAATAGCTATGTCTTCGCGTGGGCTCTGGCGACTATTACATAGTCTAATGGTCATTTACCGAGCTCCTTCTGGAAAAACAATGCGAGATTAATGTCTACAGCTATAAAGACATGCTTAGTGTATAATTCCTACAAGGACATTTATTTCTAGGGTTATAGGTAGTAAGGATTCCTCGTATATGATTTTTGTATAGCTAAGGATTGTTTAAAACCGGAGCTACAGTTACGCTCTAAACGGCGTCGATATATATTTGTTACTTTACTATTTTTTCCAGGTATTGTTCTATGTATTGTGTGTGGTCTACTATTCTCTCGATATGTCTCATCAATAGTGCTTTTAATGCTAATTCCCTCTGAACAGTGTCGCTTGATGCGACTTCTAGTAGCGTGGTCTTGTACACTTCATCAATGTATCTATCTATTTCTGCAACAATGTTCTTTCTACGTGTATTGAATTCCTCGAGGTCATGCAGGGCGGCTTCTACTGCTTCAACTGCTTTCTTAAACGTGTGGGATAAGTCTACTAGTTTATATAATCCAGATGTAGGTGCGAGCATAGAGTCTATTCTAGCTATTTCCCTACAGTACCTAGAAATCCTGAGGGCATCATACGCTATACTTAGTAATACATGGGATACTAAGAGGTCTCTTCCCAGTGGTTGCTCCTGTGCTATAAACAACAATACCTCATTTATGAATTGTCCACGCAATTCATCGAGTAGTACTGCGGTATCTTCTATTTCGCTCCATAATTTACGCCTCTCCTCGAGTTCACTTGTTTCAATTAACCTCTGTGTTGCGTGCAATGCGCTCTTAAGTCTCTGAGTTATGCGGTTTAATTCCTTTATCAACACCCCTAGTTTACGATGTGTAAGAGACAACTATAACTCACCCCTGAGGAGTCTCTGAGCGATCTCCGTGGATGGATGCAAAAACAAGTAGCTAGCGGGACCCTGCTCAATAATTCTCCCATCATATATTATAGCAACATAGTCTGCAACTCTAGCTGCCTGGTGTGGACTATGTGTAACCATTAAAACTGTAACTTCATCCTTTAGTGAAACAATTGCCTCTTCTAGTCTCCTAGCATTTATAGGGTCTATATTAGCAGTTGGCTCGTCGAGGAGTAGTAGCTTTGGCTTCATGGCGAGTGCTCTCGCTAAGCAAAGTCTTTGCCTTTGTCCACCGCTGAGTTTATGTGGATGATCGTTTAGTCTGCTCTTGACTTCATCCCACAACATTGCTTTTTCTAGTGCCCACTTTACAATGTCATCTAATTCGCTCTTTGTTCTCGCCACGCCATTGATTTTAGCCGCGATAGCCACGTTTTCATATATTGTTAAGTGGGGGAACGGGTTGGGCACTTGGAATACCATACCAATACTTCTCCTCAACTCGTATGGATCAACTCTGAAAGCATTATAACCCAGCACTTTTACATCCCCCTCGACACGTGCATCTTCAACAAAGTCTATAAGTCTATTGATAACTCTCAGTATCGTTGTTTTACCCGAACCCGAGGGTCCCATTATTACAAATACTGTATTATATGGCACCTTCAATGATATATCTTTAAGTATATGGTGTCCTTCAATGTATAAATTCACATTGTTCATTTCAATCGCGTACATTACACTAATTTCACCTCTTTAACCACTATTTTAACCACAGAGAAAATCAACATGTAGAAAAGCAAGAGGATGAGTGTTGCACCCCAAGCCACTTTATGCCATACCTCGAAGGGAGATAGTATATAGTCGAATATTAAGAGCGGTACTGCGTCGACAGGGCCTGTTATAGACGTCGGCACGCCATTTCTATATCTACCAGCTGTGAAAAACAATGCAGCTGTTTCACCCATTATCCTCGCCATAGTCATTAGTACTGCTACAAGTATGCTCTTCTTGACTACAGGGATAACTACTCTTACAATAACAGCCCACCTAGACATGCCAATAGAGTAAGCTGCCTCTTTATAAGTAGCTGGTACAGAGCGTAGAAATGTAGAGAAATAAGTATATGAAAAAGGCAGTGCAATTATGACGAGTGCAAGTGAGCCAGTTAGTGCGGAGCCTGCGGGGTTTAAAAACGCTCTGAGTTCTGGGATAGTATTGACTAATACGACAACAAGCGAGAACACAGCCATAGAAACAGCAATAGTTGGGACGCTGGAGAGGGATTTTGCAACAGTATCTACCACGATTGAAAACCTACTCTTTGGAAACTCCGTGACTAATATAGCTGTGAATAAACCGAGTACTATGGTTATTGGAAGAGAAATCAAGGTCATTAGAAATGTGCCAACTAGTGATGGAGCTATTCCACCAAGCTTCTGCGACAAGGGTGTTGGTGGTAGATCAACGATGAACTCGAGTCCAGCCTCTAGTATAGTAGGAAGGCCATTAATGAATACCACTATTATCAAGTGGAAGAGAGGGGTTAATGCAAGTATAGCCACACCAAACACAGTGATTTTAAATAACCTCTCCCTCATCCTCCTCCAGCTATACAACCACCCTCGACCTCCAATCAATGATCAATTTAGAAGCATATAGACTTAGAATAATGGAGATCAACGTAGTGACCAGCATCGACACATACAATACTGATTCAGCGTGTTGATAAAGAAAAGCATTTGCAAATTGAGAAGCCACCAGGGCTGAGACAGTGTAGCCCGGTGCAAAGAGACACGGGGTTAAAGTCATGGAGTTTCCTATTGTGACTGCTACTATTGTGGTCTCACCTAGTGATCTCGCGAATCCAAGAATTAATGCTGCTATTATCGCTGGTTTTGCAAGAGAGAGCAGTGTTTTTATAGCCTCGTACTTTGTGGCTCCAATACCGTAGCAAGCCTCTCTATAGATTAATGGAATATTCTCATACGCTTCGAGTATTATCGAAGCTACATAGGGAACAGTCGATATTCCAAGCGCTACGCCGGCTGCAAAGGTAGAGAAGCCTGTTATGGGTCTACATGAAAATAAAGGTATAAATGGAAGCGAAGCATGTAGTGGCTCCATTATATTGTTCTTTAAGAATGGAACAAGGTATTTTGAAGCCCACACAGCATATACGATTGTAGGCAGTCCACCCATAAACTCCACTATGCTTGAAACGATCTTCTTCAAGTATCCTTTGAGGTACTCAGCTATCGTAATAGCGAGTGAGAGAGATAAAACTAGTGAGACGCTGACTGAAATAAGTGATGTTATAATAGTGCCGAGAATGGGGCCAAGTACGCCATAAACTCCATTCTCTGGATCCCAGACTGTCCTTGTGAATAGTGACAATCCATAAGCACTTAGAGATTCTATAGAGTTAAAAAGCAATATAATGACTAAGAGTAAGAGCATACTTAGTAATGAAATGGAGAAAGGGATGAGTGATGTGAAAAACAATTTATCTCTCTTAGACTTCGGCAAATCTCAGATCACCTGGTGGCTATCAATTCAGCTGCCTTTACGAGGAGTTGTCTTACATTCTCTGGTGGAGCTATATATCCCTCTACAATGTAGTTATACCCCTCCTCGGCAATCCACTTCAAGAAGAGCTTCAATCCCTCGGCTTTCCTAGGGTCATCCTGCACGCGCCAAATCAATATGTGGGTTGGACCTAGTATAGGGTAGCTCTTTTCTCCTGGTGCGTATATAAGACTATCAAGTATTCCACTGAAATCGTCTAGAGGGGATGATGGAATATTAGCTTTTTTCAACGCCTCTTGTAGAGTCTCTCTCGTGGGGAGTACGAAGTTTCCAGCGGCATTCTTAATACTTGCTACTCTAAGGTTGTTTTTAATTGCATAACTCCACTCAACGTAGCCTATTGAATACTGTGTTTGAACTACTGTACTCGTCACACCCTCATTTCCCTTGCCTCCAACACCTCTCCCAGTTGTATCTACGGGCCAATTAATGCTTTTTCCTACTAGTTCCCTGGACCATACTCCACTGGATGCCTTATAGAGGAATGTCGTGAATATCTCTGTTGTGCCACTTGCATCGCTTCTATGCACAGCTATGATCTCTTTGTTTGGTAGTTTATCCGCTACTTCCGGGTTTAACTCTTTTATATATGGGTCGTTCCAGTATGTGATTTCACCCTTGTATATTCTTGCTACTGCAATGCCATCTAGTTTTAGGTTGTAGTTGCCTGGTAGTTCTGGTATATTGTAGACTATTACTACTGGTCCAAACAACCATGGGACTTGGATTATTGACTCCTTGTACTGACTCCACTGATCCCTTGATAAAGGTGGATCACTACCGGCAAAATCCACTGTTTTCTTGAAAAACATGGATTGTCCAGCACCACTACCTACAGATTGGTAAACCACTTGAATACCATATTTGTCCTGGAATTTTCTAGCCCATTCAGAGATCTGTGGATATGGAAAAGTGGCACCAGCACCTTGTAGTATGAGGCCCCTTAGTTCACTAATTGGAGTGGTTGTAGTTGTAGGCGTTGTCGTAGAGGTTGTAGTTGTAAGTGCTGTCGATGATGGAGTTCTAGGTATAATTTGAGAGATTAAAACACCTACTACAACTATAGCTACTACAGCAACTATTATTAGAGTTAAACGCCTATTCATTATTACACCCGTGAATATAAGTCATTTTAGATCAGGAATATATAGACCATCTAAATAATCTATATATTCATTAAGAGAACTATATAGATACATAGAATCTCAGAGCGCAGATTAAGTCCAAGTCTAAATCACATGATGCACCTCTATAATATCGACTTGAAGAGTGAATAACAGGTTTATTATGTTAAGTTCGATGATAGATAGTGGTGCATAGCATGTACTCGGCTAGTGGTGTTTATAGAGAGGAGTGGATTGGAGACTTCCACATTATTGAGTACCCCCCATTGAGCTGGAGAAGCCGAGCTTTGCACTTGTTTCACTACCAGATACTGGCTTAGTTGGAGTTATTAGTGCTATGCATGTTGTGAAAAACCTTGGTTTAAGGGAGGTTGCAGGTATATACTCGTACGTATACCTACCCCCAATTATTGTAGTTAGTGGTGGCTTCCTCAGAGCACCTATTAGGGTATTTGCCGTCGTGAAACTGCTTTGTTTTTCTCAAAGGTTTATAAGGGTTGTTGATGCTTTCTCTACTGTGGAGTCGCCCCGGGATGCGGGTGTATTGTAGAGACCCAAGTGGGGTGTGTCTTGGGGGCCAGGATGCGGGGGTTTCCCCACAGCAATGACCCAGAGGAAACAATGAAGGGGGAGCTGTGGGCTGGGGTTACCCCGAGTGGGTGGAGCCCAGTGACATGGATCCCGGTGAAAAGGGATCCCGAGGGCAGTGAAGCCAAGGGAAGAGAGCTTGATATCAAGCGATATCAAGTCCAATGAAACCCAAACCTCGGTGGAAACCTCCTCGTTGTATATAACGAGTTTTCGCTGCCGCAGCATGGTTTAATTCAATTATCTAGGGTGCTCGTAGACTACCTCGAGAGGCGTGGCGTAGACTACGTGATTTTATCCTCTGGGTTACCCGCACAGAATAGGTTTGAATTAGAATCCCTGAAGACGTATTACCTAGCAACCACTCCAAGAGCAATTGAGTTATTGAAGAACACTAATGCAACCCCATTTGAAAACGGGTTTCTCGCAGAGGCCTACGCGCTATTACTAAAAGAACTTAGTCATGCGAGAATAAACACTATTCTACTACTAACAGAGTCCTTCCTGGAGTTCCCAGATCCCGAGGCGGCTGCGAGGAGTCTTGAATTTGTATCGAGGATTATTAATAAACCTATAGATGTCAAGGAGTTACTAGAGCAAGCTGAGATGATCAGGATTAAGGCAAGGGATGCCATGAAGAACACTATGCGGGGATTAGCGCAAATGAGGAAGGATGTTGAACAGGCGATCCCAATATACACTTAGAGAAACACGGTGTCTTGGATGAATAGCGAGGAATTCGATGAATTTATTAAGAGAATGAGGGAGTTGGAGAGGAAGATCAGGGATTACGTGGAAAGCGAGCTGGAGAGAGCACTGAGAACTTTCAGTGAGGAGTTGAGACAAGTAGAGGACACGTTGAGACCTATGTGGCACCATGAAGGATACCTTAGGCCACTATACAGTATTAGAGATCCATAGACTTGCCGAAAGCAGATGAATAGACTATAGAGGTTAAATTCAGGGAGAACTACATGTATATTAAAGCAAAGCTCAGGGAGGAAGTAGTATTTCATGGAGTCATGGGTCGTAGTGGTGAAACAAGATTCCACGAGTATCGAGAAGTCATAGAACTACCATTCAAAGTGGACTCTGAAAAAGTGAGAGTAGATGCGAGGAAAGGACGCGTGAAGATAATTATACATAAGTAAAGACTTCCCAGCCTTAGAAATACTCTAATCATCGAGGATTCTTTAGTGGGTTCACAGCGAGTCAATGAATAGAGCAGATCCATTAGGTATCTCCACTCGTAGAAATGAATTTATAACCCGGTTTATCCAGGGGTTTTATGGAAGCTTCCAAAGCTCGTATTTGATGAGAGTGCAGTTGAGGGGTATTGGAGAGTATTGAGAGATACTGGTTAAAAAGCAGTGCTGAGTGTACTTAAACTACGTATTGGAGTGAATTTTCCCAATTTAATAGTTAATACTCTAGTATACAGCGGGGCGTGGACTGTACTTTCCAAGTATTGATGGGGCTTGTGGAAATAATTGTAGAGGTTGGTGAGGATACTGGGTTTTTAATACTGTAATCAATATAATACTACCTGTCTAATACACAGCCCTCGGGGATCTACGTGTTGCCAGATTGGTTTATATATGCTTTACTGGGAGCAATAGCGGCGGCTCTAGCATCTATTTTCGCTAAGATGGGTTTGCAAAATGTGGACTCTATCACAGCCACAGCGTTGAGGTCGATAGTTATGACTATCATGGTATTCGCAGTACTATACTTTACGAGGGGTTATAGTGGTTTAACTAATTTGACTCAGCGTGAATACTTGTTTATACTATTGAGTGGTCTAGCTGGAGGCGCAT
>Ga0080004_1139291_pt1 | contig 10360 bp, 5 predicted proteins | sample WasSprMetagenome_FD_69207 | JGI IMG/M metagenome (GOLD analysis project Ga0080004, IMG submission 69207) | Sulfidic aquatic microbial communities from Washburn Spring, Yellowstone National Park, USA - WS (SPADES assembly) (version 2) | ecosystem: Environmental > Aquatic > Thermal springs > Hot...
TTCTCTTCTAAAAACTACTGCCCCGGCTGATTTTTCTACCGGCATGTTTAAATAAAATCAAAAGTCAAAAGTCAAAATTAACTGAGCGAAGAATAAATCAAATTATTCAGATATTATAAAACTTTAAAACCAAAAACAAAAGCCGCTTTTCGCGGACTTTTAATTTCTTATCAATTTTTATTCCAAAAACCTAAAAGTAGAAAGCATTTGGTTGAAATAATTTAAATATTCTGATGGAATTTCGGGAAGAGTACTGTAATCACGAGAAAACTTAATAATAAAAACATCATTATTTCTCCCGATATAAGTCTTAATCACCCATAGGTAATAAGTGGCTTCAGAGAAGCTTGGAGGTTGTTTTAAAACACTTTGAAACTGTGTGGCAATAAATTCGTTTAACTTAATTTCTACTTCTTTTTGAAAAATTGGTTCGTAACATTCCCCTCCAACACAAGCCATTATACCCCTTTCCCGTGTCTCTGAAATAAGGCCTTCTAATGTAATTGCTGGTGCTGCATCTTTATACACTATGATTTCAACCTCTCCCCCTATTTCTGGAGGATTATTAAAAAGTATGGAATTATAAAATTCACGAGGTTTTGAATCTGGAGGATACTTTATCTCAAACCCATATTCCTCATTCCTATAGGTTTTCCAATTGGCGGTTTCTTCTTCAATTTTTGGTTTTTCTGGCTTTTTTATTTCGGGAAATTTAGTAAGAGAAGAAATTTCTTCATTGAAATATCTCAAATAACCAAAAATCCCTACGCCAACTATCGCAGCTAAAACCACTACAACCAAAATATATTTCCAATTTGTTTTTCTTTTTGTTAAAAATGGCATGGAAATTATTTTTTCAATTTGTTCTATTTCATTGACTATCCACCAATCTGTTCATAATAGGCATTCCATATTTCTGGATCTACATTATCGAATCCTTTTTCATGATCATATTCCATAATCCTTATTAATCCATATTCTTCTCCCTTCCATGAAAATTCAGAAAAGTATCCACAGCATGTTCCCATGGGAGAATGAGTAACTAAATTAAAATATCCACCTGAACGACGCGTTTTCAGTGCTATCACTCTACTTCCCTCCAGTCTTCCAATCAATTTCCATTTTCCTTGGACAAATCCAAAGACAAAAATTGGACTGCCACTCGTACCTCCGATACAATGGGGTTTATTTTCAATATAAAAACAATCAAGAGAGAGGATAAATTCTGGAATTCCGTCCCCATTCAAATCAACTTTCCCCCCAACTCCTAAAGGAGTATTGAAAATAAAGCGTTGTATTTTGCAAATTTCTTCCTTTTCGTAACCTAAATTCTGTAGTTCTTGCGTTACAACTTTAAGAATTAATGAACGGAGAGAGTCATCCTTAATTTCTTTCATTATCGATCCTTCGAACGTTCCTTTAAAGCATAGTTCTTCCTCTTTGGTGATTTTTTCTGATTTCTCTATGAATCTGAAAGAAGAAAGGATTTGATCGCATATCCTAGATTTGGATAAATCACTGCACCAGAAATCAAAAAAGAGATTATTTCTCTGACCAATAAAAACTGAATACTCAGAAATTCTTGTTGCTCCAAATTCCGGATGAAAACATTTTAAACGCTTTTGGCCACCGATCTCTATTGAGCCGCTAAAAGCACCACCTCTGCTCTGACACCATGTGTCAGTAACTCTATTAAAATCGCGTACTGCCAGCTCTCCCCATATTTCACGAGTACCTTTTTTAATAAATCTTACATTTATTAACCAAGGAAGAACTCCTAAATCTGTAATTTTGTTTTCAGGCAACTCTGTTATTCCTAACCATTCTGGATACTTTATCTCAAACCCATATTCTTCATTCCTATAGGTTTTCCAATTGGCGGTTTCTTCTTCAACTTTGGAAAATAGCCAACCAAAAAATTCTATAGTTCTAGTTTCTGGAGCGAGTTTGAGAGTAATGCTTAATTCTTCTGGATTATAATCGACGAATTGAGCAATTGAAGGTTCGGAGACGTTTCCGAAAAGATCATTTGCAATTTCTTTATTTTCTGGGAAAAATTCCGGTAATGATTTGAAACTAATCTTCAACAATCCCTTGTCTTCTTCGTAAAGCCAATTTAAACGATTTTTGCCATGCTGGGTTATCCATTCAGGAAACTCAAGCGTGCCATCATCATGAAATATCAAATAACCCTCAGGCTGCTCACTTGCTAGAATATACCATTTTCCCAGAATATCCAACCTACTCATTCCCTTCTTTATTTTTTTTGGCTTCTTAATCTCTATAAATTGAGTAAGAGAAATTATTTCTTTTTCTGAATATCTCAGATAACCAAAAATTCCTCCACCAACTATCACTGCTAAAACCGAGACAATCAAAATATATTTCCAATTTGTTTTCCCTTTTGTTAAAAATGGCATAAGTTATTTCTTTAAAAATTTTAACATTTTTTCTAATGGCCAACAATTTATAATATCTTCTTTTTCTGCCCAGCCTCTCCTTGCTTGGGCAATTCCAAGTTCGATGAATCTCATTTGGTCTACATGATGGGCATCTGTGTTAATTACCATTTTTACTCCCATTTCCTTTGTCTTTTTAATGTTTACATCGTTTAAATCCAACCTTTCAGGATAGGAATTGATTTCTAAAATCGTTCCAGTTTCCTTTGCAACTCTCAAAATTTTGTCAAAATCGATTTCGTATTCATCCCTTTTTTGAATTAACCTTCCAGTAGGATGAGAAATTATATCAACATTCGGATTTTTCATTGCCCGAATTATTCTCTCTGTCATCTCTTCCTTTGTCATCTTGAACCTTGAATGAACTCCAGCAATCACAAAATCTTGTTCTTTCAAACATTCGTCATCGATGTCGATTTTTCCATCTGGCAAAATGTTTGCCTCGCATCCTTTTAAGATTCTCAATTTGCATTTTGCATTTTGCAATTTGCAATTTAATTTATCGATTTCTTTATTCCTTTCTCTTAATCTTTCCTCATCTAGTCCATGTTCAATTTTTAAAAATTTTGTGTGGTCTGCAATTCCGACGTATTCATATCCCATTTTTATTGCGTATTCAGCAATTTCCTCAATCGAATTTTTCCCTCCATCCCATTTTGAATGAACGTGCAAATCTCCTTTCAAATCTTTATAATCAATGATTTTTGGAAGTTTCCCTCTCAAGGCAGCTTCAATTTCTCCCCTATCTTCCCTTAACTCTGGAGGAATCCAATCCATTCCCAATTTTTGATAAATTTCTTCTTCATTTTCTCCTGCAATCATTTCAGAACCTTTAAAAAGCCCGTATTCAGAAAGTTTTAATCCTTTTTGAATTGCAATTTTTCTTAAGGCAATGTTATGTTCTTTTGATCCGGTGAAATATTGCAAAGCAGCGCCATAAGATCTCTTTGGCAAAACCCTAATATCCATATCAAAACCCTCTTTCATTCTCACCGATGCTTTTGTGTTTCCCTTTCCCCAAACCTTAATCACTCCTGGTAATGAAACAAAAAAATCCATTATTGGTGCTGGATTTTTTGAAATCACTAAAAAATCGACATCTCCGATTGTCTCTTTCATTCTTCTTATTGACCCTACAACATCAATTCTTTCAACTTCTTTTAAACTTTTTAGCTTTTCGTAAACTTCCTTTACCCTTGGCAAAATATCCCCTAATAAAAATCTTCCCTTTGATCTTTTTGCAAATTCGATTGCCTCTAAAATATTTTTTTCAGTTTTTTCTCCAAATCCATAAAGAGGAGCAATTTTATGAGATTTTACTGCCTCTTCCAAATCCTTCAAATTTTTAATTCCCAATTTCTCATACAAAACTTTCATTCTCTTTGGTCCCAATCCCTCAATTCCCATTAACTCATCCAAATTTATTGGATATTTTTTCTTGTAATCTTCGTAATACTGAATCTTTCCAGTTTTCAAATATTCTTCAATCTTTTTAGCAATACTTTCTCCAACCCCTGGAATTTTTCTCAATCCTTCAAATCCCTCTTTTTTGTAAATTTCTTCAACATCCTTTTCTAATCCTTCCAAAGTCAAGGCTGCCTTTTCATAAGCATAAGGCTTAAATTTTACTCCTTCCATTTCTAAAAAGTAGGCAATCTCATAAAAAATTTTTGCGATCTCTTGGTTCTTCATTTTATTCTTTTTTTAATGGTAATATAATTTTCTTTAAAAAACAAAAAGCACACCAAAAATTTGGTGTGGGTAAAAAAGAGGAATTTAATTTCCTATCTTAATCTTTTTCTTAATTTCTTTTTGAGCAAATTTAATTGCTAATTGAGAATACAACCAGGATTTCTCTAAGCTTTTGATGGCTTTGTCTGGCCTTCCTTTTCTTAATTCTTGGTTTGCCTTTTGAAGTTCTTTTTCTGCCTTTTCTATTAAGCTTGCAACAATTTTTCGAAACTTTTGGTTTTGAACCTTGGCGTTTTTGGCATCAAAAAGAGAAACCTTAGCTAAAAGAAAATCTGCTTTCACTAACTTCTCAATCACCCTTTCAAAAACTGGTTTTAATTTCTCTGGAATTTTCAAATCTCTGAAATCATCCATTTCCTTTAAAGCTTCGGGGTTAGGTTTTTCCATCATTAACTCTACTGCGGTTTTCTCATTTTCAAAAACTAAAATTCCTGATTTTGGGAATTTCTCTTTTATTTTCTCTAAATCCATATTCTCATCTTTTAACATTTCTTCTAAATCTGAATCTTTTCCTTTTCCAAAGAAAACCAAACGAGAAGCATCGAGCCACAAGTTTTCATTTAAGCTTTGATTGATAAACCAAACGATTTTATCAGTTCTTTTATCAATTCTTTTTTCACCAGTTTTAGCAGATTCTAACTCTTTGATGACATCTTCTTTTAACCATTTAGCGCTCTTTAGAGTAAATGTTCCTTCACCTTGAGCAGGATTGTAATATTCATTTCCAGCAAAAATAACAACGATTGGGTAATTTTCAATTACCTCTTTTGGAATTAAATTCACTTTCCAATCAATTTTTGCTTTTCCTGTGGCATTTATAGTAGTAGTTCCTATTGTGCTCGTTCCAACTCTGAATTCAACAAAATATCCTGAACCCCTCTCTTGATACAATAACTCTCCGTTTTCATCTTTCGCTTCTGCCTCTAAAATTACATCGTCAAAAGCAAACCCTTCTTTATTGGTAACATTAATCACTACATTTTTCTTCCTTACAAACAAATCTATTGGAAGATAGATAATCGATTCATCTAAATCGTTGCTATTTATTACAATGTATCCTTTGTATGTCCCGGGCTTTAAATTAGTCGTATCGATGGTTAAAGTGATTTCTGTTTTCTCTCCAGGATTTAATGTTCCAGCAGTCAAAGAAGTTGAAACCCAATCGATCGCTCCAATCTTCGTCGACCCGTACCCTTCATCAGGTACTACATCATCGTGATGCACTCCTTCACTTCCCATTACCAAGGTAAAATCTAAATTTCCATCGTCGCTTATTTCAGATAAAGGAAGAGAAATTGCAATGGAATTTTCATTTAAACTTATCGGTAAAGAAGAAACAAATTCAAAATATTCACCAGTCCACCTATAAAGATAACCTCCGCTGTATTCTCCCCATTTGCTTATTGATAGCGCATAATCAGCGCCAATATCATTTAACCCATAACCTGGCCACCATTGATCAGTAGCTCCAGTTGAGGAGCTTTGGTCTGTATCTAACCAGAGATAACCCCAAAAATAATCGGGCAAAGGAGAATAAGTTTCGATCAAAAAGTTAACAGTAGTGGTTTCTACGCTGGCAAGAACGTTTTTAACATCAACCAAATCATCCTCTTGAGGGTCAGTAATTAAAGTACCAGCCTGGGTTTTAATTTCAAATTCAAGGGAAGCCTCCCCACTATTTCCAATTGTTAAAATTTTCTTTTCGATTGCATCCCAAGGAAGTTCCAATTCAAAAGATTTAGGTTCTACCCAAATATCTGGCATTGGTGGTGGTTTTTGAGTGAAATCTACCCAAGTAGTTTCGCCAAGTTTCACCTCAACATTAATCGAGTTTCCTTTTTTGACGAATTTGTTGTTTACAAAAATATACCAAGACTCATAGCCTGGAGCATCGATATTTATGGTATAAGTTCCAGCTTCCAATCCTGGAATGATATATTTTCCTTCTTCGTTTGTGGCATAACGTGGCATTTCATAACCACTCAAATAGAGATGAGCATTAGGAACTGGATTTCCATTAACATCAGTCACCTTACCTCCAATACTTCCACCAAGATTGAGAGTAAAATCTTGAGTTATAATTTCTCCTGCTTGAACACTAACTGAAACATGAGCTGACATCAAATTGGCATAAGGATCTGGTGTGACATTTATCGTGTAATTTCCGGACATCAATCCTACTAATTGGTAATAACCATTTTCATCGGTATAGGTAGATTTTTTATCAACCCCAATTACTTGGACGAACGCATTCGAAACAGGATTGCCTTTCGTATCAACTACTTTACCATCGATAATTCCGCTAGCATATTGAGAAACATCAACTGAAAGTAAAAGTTCATCGGCTGAATTGTAAATGTTAATTGTCTTGGCGTTGTGAAAATAAGGAAGGATTAAAGGAAAATCTACATTATCTATCCAAGTCGGTCCTTGATATCCTATTTCACCTAAAATTACTCTTGGATCTGAAAATCCATACTCACCTAATACTTCACCCGTTAAAGAAACAATCTCTGCTCTAAAAGGATAATTCCCAAGTGAGTAATTCGGAGGAGCACTCTCTGAAATTTCTGATTCAAGAAGGGTCAGCTGATTATTGTTTATATTCAGATAAAGAGATATTGATTTTTCAGCCAATTTTTCAGCATATTTTGGACACCAAGGACAAGGATAAAGAATGTCTATTGCTTTAGGAAGCTCTTCATTAAACACATAATTAATACGCCTTTCGCTCGCTTTTCCAAAACCATTGTAGAAATATTCTCCGTCAAACATGATGTATCTGTGGTTGGGGTCAAAATATCGTTCGTTAAGATCCTTAATTTTAGGGTCACCAAGCTTCCAAAATCCTCCTTGGCAAGTAGTAAATTGATAACATTCATCTGGATTCCAACCTTGGCTAATCGCATCATTTCGACATGATTCTTCACTATTCCAAATATTTGGTTTAGGAGGTAAAGGATGATCTTTATCAGCATACATGGTTTTGCAATTTGGCGCGGCATTATATTCGTCTCTTAAATCAAAAATTCCATGACCGCTTTCATGAATAAAGGAACGATCAAATTTAGCTTTACATTCTTCTGTCCAACATATTTCCTTGCTATTTGAAGGTAAATCTCTTGTTGGTCCTTCGGCTGAGCAAACTTTTGCTTTGTTATCTTCACACCAATCGTCGATTGTTTTTGCATGAAGAATCATCACCATATCGGCAAATTTACAGGATTCATCTTTCCAAAAGCTTCGCCAAAAACTAACTCGGGGGAGCTTATGAGGAGGAGCAGAACCTGTCTTTCCAGGTTTCTCTGTGTAATAGAAATTAAACTTATCCATATTCTCCTTTATTGGCGAAACTCCTCCTAATCTCTCATTGATTTTATGTTCCATATCTTCTTTAAATTTATTCAGAGCATTTTCTCCATAAACTTCCCAATAATCCTCATCAGGAACAAAAATAACATCTTTCACTCTTTGGTGAGTGGGATCGTTTATAATATAAGGAATGCATAAAGAGGGTTTTGTAATCTTTATTTCTATATCTTTTGCTACATCAAAGTTTTCGTAATTTGGCCAATATTCAAGGTTATCAATAGGAGGACATCCTCCATAAGTAGCCCGACCAACAACTCTGATAGTGAAAGTATTTTCTTTTCCTGGCGGTCTGGGAATTCTTACTTTTCTACTGAAAGAATGATCGCCCAAATAAACAAATTCGCAGTAAGGATCTACATTCTCTAAGAGCTGCCATTTTTGACCGGGATATCGACCATACATTAAAAATCTATAATATGGACACCAAATGTTTGAAGTGTAATTCACAGTGATTGTAATTTCCTCACCAACTGAAACAGTAGTAGTGGAAGGAATAACTTTAAGGTTAGTGATGTATTGAGTGTGATGAGTGAATGCTGATAAGGGTTTTATCTTTCCATCGTTTTGCTTTACATAATCTAAAAATTGAGAAAGAACATTTAGTTTTGCATTGTCTCCTCCAGTAATTGAAGGATGAATGACAATGATTAAAGGTTCTTTCGTTTGAAATTTTTGATTGTATCCTTCAATAAGAAAATTAAGGAAATCTTGAGAGTTGGCAAAATATTCATCATCCAGAGGTATTTTGTTTACTTGAGAAATTGGAATTGCCCAAAACTCATTGGTTATAGGATAAGGAAAAGTAACTTTTCCTAAACTTTGAACATACCAACACTTAGAAAATGATTCGTGGTCGTTAGATTCAAAAATCCCGCTAATAGACCTTGCTCCAAATTCCTGAAGGGCTCTAATTGTATCCACATTGAATTTGTATCCTTGGGGTTTAAAATCGACTACTGCTTCTTGTTTTGTAGTAGCCATCCTCACTGTCGAAAATGCTTTTTTGATCAAAGCCAATTGCTCATTGAAATTTAAATGGGTAAGATCTTCCTCTCTCTGCCAACCATGAACTGCTATTTGGTGTCCTCGATTTTCAATATCTCTAACCACTTCAGGATATTTAGAAGCGAATTCTCCTGTCACAAACACTGTGGCACGTCCATTGTGTTTTTCAATTTCATTGAGAAGATTGTAAATTGTGTCTCGATCATCTTCTTTTTCTAAATCTACTTGGATATTGAGCGCAACTGGTTTAAGAGTTAAATTGAATGAATTTTCCGCAGCAGCAAAATTATTTTTTACTAATTCTTTAACCGCTGCAATTCCTACTAATGTGACAATTACACCTAATGCTAAAATAAATTTTTTATTAAATGTTTTGATTTTTAAATACATTTTATTTCTGCCTCGTTTAATAAATCTTACTTTTATTTTACTTTTATTTTATTACAAATTCATTGGAATAAGCAAATTTTGTTCCTTGAACCATTATGTCCTTTGCTACTTCTTCTATGTTTCCATATCTTATCTTAAATCTATATCTTCCTACCTTTAATTTCTCAGCTTTTTCTTTTCTCCCTTCACACCAATGCAAAGTTTGATCCCATTTTGTTTCTTTTATTTCCCTGGGTTTGAGTTCATGAAGATCTGTTTCGCAAGAAGCTATTTCACATGGACAGGCAACAAAGACCTCTCCTTTAAGAGAAATCCATTTTCCGTTTTCGTATTTCAAAACTTCTAAAACGCTAAAAAAATTGAAGTAATCCCACCATCCAAAAGTTTTCTCAGTGCTATTGTTTTTAATCGTGATTTTTATCTTTTCTCCTTTTTTGTATTCTGTCTTATCAGTAGTGATGGTAATTTCAGATTTCTCTTCTATGGGTTTTGTCTGAACAGTTCCTCCTAATTCCTCAATCTCTTTTTTTAATCTATCAATTTCTGCCTGTAATTCATTTACTTTTGTTGTTAAATTCGCATTTTCCTCAATCTTTTTTCCCAACTCCCCTTTTACCTGCCACCATTGATAGGCAAAAAAGCCAGTAACAAAAAGAGCTACAATTAAAAGTATAGTGAGCCAAGTCGTTTTAGAAAAATTTTTCATTTTTAGAAACATATTTTATTTTTATTATCTTAATCAAAATTCATTATCAAGTGCGCTCGCTGCGGAAAACTTACTCATTTTTTATTTATACCTTAAATAAGCATGAAAAATTTTTGCGATCTCTTGGTTTTTCATCTCTTTAAAAATTCATTTTTTAAAGCAAAAATCAAAAAAGAAGAAACCAAACTGAAAATGCCAACTAAAATAAAAGTAACATCAAAACCAAATTTTGTTACTAAAAATCCACCGATTGCTGCAGTAATTCCGGTTGCCAGAGAGATTAAGCTTGCCCTAATTCCCCATTCGGTTGCCTCTTTTCCTTTATCAATTTTCTTTGTGAAAATTGACATATATCCTGCAAAGGCAGCCGAAGTCGAAATTCCATAAATTCCTTGCAAAAGATAAATTTGCCAGGGGAATTTTGAAAAAATAAAAAAGAATGGCAAAAAAGAGGAAATCAAAAATCCGAAAAACATTGACCAAAAATCGTCGCTCTCTCCTTTTCTCTTGTCCAGGTAAATGGAAAAGGGAATTCTAACAAAGGAAAACAAAATTAAATAAATTGCTGATGCCAAACCGACTACTGCAGGGGTTCCACCAACAATTTTTTCGACAACAAAAATTGCAAAAACTGGAGAAATCAATCCCCAAGATGCTTCAAAAACCAAATCCCCAA
>Ga0080004_1134603_pt1 | contig 10351 bp, 10 predicted proteins | sample WasSprMetagenome_FD_69207 | JGI IMG/M metagenome (GOLD analysis project Ga0080004, IMG submission 69207) | Sulfidic aquatic microbial communities from Washburn Spring, Yellowstone National Park, USA - WS (SPADES assembly) (version 2) | ecosystem: Environmental > Aquatic > Thermal springs > Hot...
CCCACGACCTCCGCGAGATCCACCGGCCCCGGAACATCCAGGACGCTCGCGTAGCACCGCAAACCCAAAACCTCGCTCGCGTTCGGGTTCACAGGGTAGACGGCGCCGCGGAAGCCGGAGGAAAGGATGTTGCGGAGGATCCTAGAACCGATCTTGCTCGGGTCCCTCGAAGCCCCAATCACCGCCACGCTCCGCGGCCGGAAGATCGCCCACAGGTTTCCAACGCTCACATTAAAGGTACCTATTGCGCACAGCTTATAAAGATGCTTTCGAAACTTTTGCGGTGGCGATGCTCTGGGAGGCGTGCTTCCACGGGAGGGGCGGGCAGGGGGCGGTCGTCGCCGCCCGCCTCTTCGTGGAAGCGGCGGTCCTCGAGGGGTTGTGGGGGCAGGCGTACCCCACGTTCGGGGGCGAGAGGAGGGGCGCCCCGGTCAGCGCGTACGTGAGGGTTTCCGACGCGCCGGTTAGGCTGCGGAGCCCCGTGCGGGAGCCCGACGCGCTGGTGGTCTTCGATAGGGCGCTCCTCCCCTCCCTCGGCTTGAGGGTGAAGGAGGGCGGCTTCCTGCTCGTCAACTCGCCCCAGCCGCCCCCGGCGGAGGGGAGGGTCTACTGGGTGGACGCCACCGGCATAGCGAAGCGGCACGGCCTGGTGGTGGCCGGCTGGCCGGTCGTCAACACCGCGATGCTCGGCGCGCTCGCGAGGGTGTCGGGGCTCGTCGCCCTCGAGTCGCTGAAGAAGGCGATCTTGGGGGCGTGGAGCGGGCGGCTCGGCGAGGCGAACGCTGGGGCGGCGGAGGAGGCCTACCGCGAGGTGAGAGGGGTTGGCTAGCGAGCTCCCGCTCACCGCGATCGCCGCTCCCACGAAGGGGGCTGCCGGGCGCACGGGGCTGTGGAGGACCGAGCGGCCCGTGATCGACTACTCGAAGTGCGTCGGGTGCCTGCTCTGCTGGCTCTACTGCCCGGAGGGCGCGGTCGTCAGGCGGGGGGACGGCGGCGTGGAGATCGACTACGACTACTGCAAGGGCTGCGGGATCTGCGCGAACGAGTGCCCCGCCAAAGCGATAGCGATGGTGGAGGAGGGGGTGGGCTGAGTGGCTCGCGCAGTCCTCTCGGGGAACGAGGCGGTAGCCCTCGGGGTGAAGCTGGCGAGGGTCCAGGTCGTGGCCGCCTACCCGATCACGCCGCAGACGACGATCGTGGAGAAGATCGCGGAGTACGTGGATAGGGGCGAGCTCAAAGCCCGCTTCATAACGGTCGAGTCGGAGCACAGCGCGATGGCCGCCTGCGTGGGAGCAGCCGCGGGCGGCGCGAGGGCGTTCACCGCGACGTCCTCCCAGGGCCTCCTGTACATGAGCGAGATGGTCTTCTGGGCCGCCGGCGCCCGCCTCCCCATAGTCATGGCGGTCGTCAACCGCGCGGTAGCGCCCCCCTGGAGCATATGGTGCGACCACAACGACGCCCTCTCGCAGCGCGACGCCGGCTGGATCCAGCTCTGGGCCGAGAGCGCGCAGGAGGCGCTGGACATGGTGATCCAGGCTTACAGGGTCGCGGAGGACGAGCGGGTCCTGCTGCCCGCGATGGTCAACCTCGACGGCTTCCTGCTCTCGCACGCTTACGAGCCGGTGGACGCGCCGGAGCAGGCGCTCGTCGACCGCTTCCTGCCCGAGAAGACCCCGGCGCCCTACTGGATCGACCCCTCCAACCCGAGGTCGTACGGCACGATAGCGGCGCCGGACACGTACATGGAGTTCCGATACAAGGTGCAGGAAGCCATGGAGAACGCGGCGCGCGTCATCGAGGAGGTCGACGAGGAGTGGGGCAAGCTCACGGGGAGGAGGTACGGCGGCCTGATCGAGCGCTACCGCTGCGACGACGCCGAGGTCGGCTTGATCCTCGCGGGGTCCTGGGCGGGCGACGCGAAGGAGGCGGCGGACGCGCTGAGGAGGAAGGGCTTAAGGGTCGGCGTGATCCGGCTGCGCGCGACGAGGCCTTTCCCCGCCGAGAGGCTGGCGGAAGCCGTCGAGGGGATGGACGCCGTCGCGGTCGTGGACCGCAGCCTGTCGCCGGGGCTGCCGAGCGTGCTGGCGGCGGAGGTCAAGGCGGCGCTCTACGACCGCGCGCGCCGGCCGCTCGTCAAGGGCTTTATCGCGGGGCTGGGCGGGCGCGACGTGACGCCCCTCGACTTCGCCAGGATCGTGGAGCTGACGCTGAAGAGCTTGAAGGAGGGGGTTGGAGGGGTCGAATGCTACGGCTTGCGGGGTGGTGGCGGTGGTGACGGTTAGGGAGCTCCCGGTTGAGGAGTACTGGCTGCCGGGGCACTCCGCCTGCCCCGGCTGCCCAGCCGCGCTGGGCTTGAGGATGCTCGGCAAAGCTCTCGGCGGAAGGTTCGTCCTCGTGGTGCCCGCCGGCTGCACGACGGTCATCCAGGGCATCTACCCTCGGACGCCGTCGCGCGTCCCGCTGCTTAACATCGCGTTCGCTGCCAGCGCCTCGGCGGCCTCCGGCTTGAAAGCGGCGCTGGAGCTGCGGGGGCTGGACGTCCCGGTGGTCGTGTGGGCGGGGGACGGGGGGACCGTGGACATCGGCCTCCAGGCTTTAAGCGGGGCTGCGGAGAGGAACGAGGACATCCTGTACGTGTGCTACGACAACGAGGCCTACCAGAACACGGGCATCCAGAGGAGCGGCTCCACGCCGGCGGGCGCTTGGACGACCACGACGCCCTCCGGCAAGAGGGAGCGGAGGAAGGACGCGGCCCTGATCGTGGCGGCCCACAGGGTCCCCTACGTGGCTACGGCCTCGGTGGCCTACCCGCTCGACTTCGTCGAGAAGGTGAGGAAGGCCGCATCGATCAAGGGGTTCAAGTACATCCACCTGCACGCGCCCTGCCCCACCGGCTGGCGCTTCCCGCCGAGCAAGATGGTGGAGGTCGGGCGTCTAGCGGTGGAGACGGGGGCTTGGATCCTCTACGAGGTTGAGAACGGCGTCCTCAAGCTGACGGGGAGAAGCAGGGCCCTCCTCGACCCCTCGAAGCGGAGGCCCCTCGAGGACTACCTGCGGCTGCAGGGCAGGTTCGCGCACCTGCTGAGACCGGAGAACAGGGAGCAGCTCGAGCGGCTGAAAAAGAGCGTAGACGAAGCGTGGGAAACCGTGAGGGCGATCCTGGAGCGCGGGGGCAGGGTCTTCTAGCCCTTGGCGGGCGCAGCCCGCGCCGCGGCGTGCTCGGCTATCAGCTTGGCCAGCCTGGCCACCCCCTCCCTCATCGCGTCGAGCGGCGGGTAGGAGAAGCTGAGCCTAGCCGTGTTCCGCCCGCCCCCGTCCACGTGGAACGCGCTGCCGGGCACGTACGCGACCTTGTACTTCGTCAGGGCTAGCGGCAGCAGCGCGTCCATGTCCACGCGCTCGGGCGCTTCGAGCCACACGAACATGCCGCCGCTCGGGCGCGTCCACCTCACGCCCTCCGGCATGTAGGTTTCGAGGGCTTCGAGCATCGCGTCGCGCCTCACCCTGTAGATTTCCTTCAGCATAGGTATCTGGCGGTCCACGAGCCCCCTCTTCAGCGCCTCGAGGAGCACGTACATGCTGAGCGTCGGCGACTGGAGCGTCACCCCCTGCTTGGCGATCGCCAGCTTCTCGACGATCTCCTCGTCGGCCACGACCCAGCCGAGCCTCAAGCCGGGCGCCAGGATCTTGCTCACCGTGGAGACGTAGATGACGCGGCCGCTCCCGTCCACCGACTTGAGGGAGGGCGGCTCAACCCCGTCCAGGTAGAAGTAGCTGTAGGGGTCGTCCTCGACGACCAGGAAGTCGTGCTCCTCGGCGAGCTCGAGCACCGCCCTCCTCCTCTCCACGCTCATCGTCCTGCCGGTGGGGTTCTGGCAGGTGGGGATGAGGTAGGCCAGCTTGGCGCGCGAGCCCTCGCCCCCCAGCCTCTTCAGCGCCGCCTCCATCGCGTCGACCCTCAGGCCGGCCTCGTCCATCGGGACCCCCACCATCCGAGGCCCGTAGACGGCGAAGGCTTGGATGGCGCCGAGGTACGTGGGGTTCTCGCTGAGCACCGGGTCCCCCGGGTCGATAAAGACGCGGGCGATGAGCTCCAACGCCTCCTGGCTGCCGGAGGTCACCAGCACGTTCTCCTCCCTCGCCCTCACGCCCCGCCTCGACATGAAGCGCGCGATCTCCCCCCTCAGCTCGTCGAGCCCCTCGGTCGGCGCGTACTGGAGCGCGGCCGCCCCCCTCTCCTCGAGCACGTCGAGGATGATCCGCTTGATCTCCTCCATGGGGAAGCTCGCGGGGTCGGGCACGCCGCCGCCAAGCGAGATCACGTCCCTCCCGATCCACTTGAGGAGCTCCCTGACCTTAGACGACCTGAGCGCGCCGGCTCTAGCCGAGAACCGCCTTCCAGCCTCGACCATCTCATTTTTAACGTTTGCGCAAGGTTAATAAAGATTAGCGCTAGTAATTCACCGGGACCCGCCCCCAGCGGCTTAAAGCAAACGCTGCGACCGCGCTCGAGCGCTCGCAGACCCCGCAGAGCGCGCGAGAGGCCCGTTGAAGCGGTTAAAGGCCGAGAGCCGAAGCCGCCGCGTAGACGAGCCAGCTGACCGCGGCGGACACGAGGATCGACCAAGCTACCGCTGCCGCCGCGAACTTCGCGCTCCCCGATTCCTTGTAGATCGTGGCGATCGTGGCGGCGCAGGGCATGTAGGCCGTGTAGAAGACCGCGAGGGCTAGGGCTTGCGCCCGGCTGAGCTCCAGAGCCCTCAAGGCCTCCACCGGGTCAGTCGAGCCCTGGAGGGCCGCGAGCGAGAGGAGGACGGTCTCCTTAGCCACGAGCCCCGCCAGCGCAGCGAACACCGCCGCCTCCGCCTTGCTGCCGCTCAAGCCGAGGAACGACGCGAGGGGGGCTAGGGCTCTGCCGGCTATCGCCGCGTAGCTCTCTCCCGGCTCCGCGGGGCCCGAGGGGCCGTAGCTCGTGAGCCCCCAGACGACCAGGCTGAGCCCGAAGATCACGAGGCCGGCCCTCTTCAGGTAGTGCTTCGCGTAGTCCCAGGAGATCCACCAGAGCACTCTCAGCGAGGGCTTGTGGAGAGGGGGTAGCTCCAGCGCGAGCTCCGGGGCCTCGCCGGCGCCCAAAGCCCTCCTAACCGCTAGGGAGGTTGCCGCGAAGAGGGCGAGCGCGATCGCGTAGGCCGTTACGAACGCTGCGGCGGCGAGCAGCGGCGAGCCCGCGAAGTAGGCGGAAGCGAACGCGAGGAGCACGACGAGCCGCGCTTGGCAGGGGACGAAGGGCACGGCCGCCATCAGCTGCCTCCTCTCCGCCTCCTCCGGAGCAGTCCTCGAGGCCATGACAGCCGGCACGTTGCAGCCGAGCGCTACTAGCAGCGGGTACGCGGCGCGCCCTGACAGCCCGACCCTCTGGAACAGCCTGTGGAGCGAAGCGGCGGCGTAAGGCCCCACGCCGCTGTCCTCGAGGAACGCGAGGACGAGCAGCGCCGTCAGGATCAGCGGGAGGAAGGAGAGCACGAGCGCCAGCCCGCCCAGCAGCCCGTCCGCGAGCAGCGAGGCGAGGGGCGAGGGCGGGAGGCTCGCCCGCAGGTAGCCGGCGACCGCGTCGAAGAAGCTCGAGATGAGGCCCGAGAGCGTGAACGACTCCAACCGCTCAGCCATCTCGCTTAAGCCGACCGCTTCGAGCAGCGCGTTGAGCGGGAAGCCGGTGTTCAGCGAGAAGACGAGCACGTAGGCGGAGACGAGGATCGCGAGCGAGAGGAGGGGCCCCGCCACGGGCGAGAGGAGGAGCCGCTCGAGGGTCCCGCGCCCCTCCGAGACGCGCGCCCTCACGACAGCCCTCCTGCTCACCTCGTCGACGAAGCTGAAGCGCCTCGCGACCGCCAGCTCCTCGGGGTCCACCCCGGCGGACCTCGCGACCGCCTCCCTCAGCTCCCTCGCCCTCCCGACGGCCGCCCCTCCCCCCGCCCCCTCGACCAGCTTCGCGAGGTCCTCGTCGCCCTCGAGCAGCTTCAGCGCGATCCAGCGGGGCGGCGCCCTCACGCCCAGCCTGAGGCCGGCGAGCTCCCGCTCCACCTCCGCGATCGCGGGCTCCAGCAGCCCGTAGTCCACCTTCAAGGGCTCGCCGCCGCCCCCCTCGAGCACCTCCCGCAAGGCTTTGACGAGCTCGCCCAACCCCTCACCCGTCACAGCCGAGACGGCCACTACGGGCACGCCGAGCGCCCGCCTCAGCGCTTCGACGCGCACGTGGACCCCCCGCGCGTGGGCGGCGTCCCACTTCGTCAGCGCCACGACCGCCCGGCCCGTCAGCTCGAGGACGTGCACCGCCAGGTACAGGGTGCGCTCGGGAGCCAGCGAGTCCACGAGCACGAGCACGGCGTCCCAATCCCCCCTCAGGATGTAGTCCCTCGCGACCTTCTCCTCGACGCTGACACCGGCCAGCGAGTAGACGCCCGGGAGGTCGACGAGCACGACGTCGGCGCCGTCCAGGTGCAGCACCCCCTCCTTCCGCTCGACGGTGGTCCCCGGCCAGTTCGCGATGTGTGCGATCTCCCTCGTGAGCCTCGTGAAGAGCGTAGACTTGCCGACGTTCGGGTTGCCGACCACCGCCACCCTGTAGACCCGCCTGCCGCTACCCACTTCCGCCACCCGCCGGTCTCACCAGGATCTTGGCGGCCACGCCGCGCCCGAGCGCCACGGTCACGCCCCTAACCCTCACGACCACGGGGCCCCGCCTGTTCGCGATCACCTCGACCTCGCTGCCGGGCGCGAAGCCCATCTCGAGCAGCCTCCTCCTCGCGCCGACCCCACCCGCTACGCTCACCACCACGACCCTGCTCCCCTCCGGCACGCTAGCGAGAGGGACCTCCACGACCCCCTCACCCCGCCCTCTCGACGTAAATGAGGCTGGCCACGTCCATCGGCAGGCGAACCACGCTGCCCCCCGCTCTGACGAGGAGGTGGTCGCCCTCGACGCCCTCGACCTCCACGCGCGCGCCCACGCTCAAGCCGAGCCTGCCCGCCCACTCGAGTACTCCCCTGAGCTCGCCCAAGCCGGTGACCGTGTAGGCGCCCCTGCCCGTGCGGCTGAGCGGCAGCCCCCTGCGCGAGCCCCTGGCCGGGACCGGGTTGCCGTGCGGGCAGCGGTCGGGCATGCCGAGGTACCTATCGGCCAGCTCCGCCAGCCCGTCAACGTGCTCGAGCGCGTGGGCGAGCTCGTGCGCCTCGCGGGGGCCGGCCCCGAGGACGTCGGTCAGCAGCCGCTCGACGACCCGGTGGTTCCTCACGACCCTCTCCGCGACCCGCAACCCCCTCTCCGTCAGCCGGTAGGAGAAGCCCCTCCGCTCGACGTACCCGCGCTCGCGCAGCTTAGCCAGAGCCTTCGCCGCGGTGGGAGCGCTGACCCCCAGCTCCCCGGCGATCACGCTCAACCTAGCCTCGACGCCGGCCTCGCTCAGCCGGTAGAGCAGCGCCAGGTAGTCCTCGCTCCGGATCGGCCTCTCCCCCTTCACCTCCTCGTGCGCTTCCCCCCTCGAACCCACGGGGCGAGCGGCGCCGAGCGCCCTTAAAAATTTTCGCCTAGGCTAACTTTCACTTATGAAAGGCGTACACGAAGGCCTGCTCGTAGGCCCCCTCCGGGAGGTACACGGCTGTCGCGTAGCCCCGCCGCTCGAGCTCCCGCGCCACCAGCGCGCTGGGCGTGACGCTCGTGTGCACCTCGACCACGATGCGGCGCGCGCAGCGTGGTGCGAGGAGCTTGGAGCCGCGCAGCAGGTCGAGCTCGTACCCCTCCACGTCCACCTTGACCAGGTCCAGGGGGCCTTCGGCCTCAAGGAGGGCGTCGAGGGGGAGCAGCCGCACCCTCCTCCTGCTCCGCGCGCCTCCCATCGCCTTAGCGTACGCCGGCTTCAGCGTGGCGTTGATGGGCAAGGGCGGCACCAGCAGCTCCGCTTCGCCCCACCTGTCGGAAGCGCAAGCTCCCACGACCCTCACGTTGGCGAGCGAGTTCGCCGCAGCGTTCATCATGACGAGCCTCGCGTGCTCCGGGAGCGGCTCCACCGCGACCACGCGGCCGCCCGGCCCGACCAGCTCGGCTGCCCTCACCGCGTAGATTCCGACGAACGCCCCCACGTCCGCGACGACCCAGCCTTCGCGGGGCTTGAACTGGCTCAGCGCCTCGTAGTCCCTGTAGAAGAAGACGTGGAGCGCGTTCCTCACCACCTCGGGCAGGTAGCCGAGCGGGGCGTATACGCGGAGCCCCATCGGGAGCTCCAGCCGGAAGAGCGCGCGGCCCGCAACGAACCTGAAGGGGCTGAGCGCGAGGAGCGCCAGCCCCCGCCTCAGCGGGAAACCCGCCGCCACCGCGTCCGCCAGCCAGCGCACGGCCGGCGGTCGCCGTCAAGCTATTTAATCGCGCGCCCGGTGGGAGCGCGTGAGCAGGGTAAACCCGATGGAAGCGCTGGACTACATGCCGCACCCCCTCATCATCGTGACAGCCGGCGACCCCGACAAGCCGGGCAGGAGGGGCGGCATGACAGCCGCTTGGGCGTGCCGCGTGTCGTGGGACCCACCGCTGGTCGCTGTCGCCATCGCCCCGGAGCGCTTCACGCTCGAGCTGATAAGGGAGAAGGGCGAGTTCGCGATCAACGTCGTGGGCCCGAGCCTCAGGGACGCGGCGTTCGGGGTCTTCGGCTCGGTCTCCGGCAGGCAAATGGACAAGTTCGAGAAGAGCGGCGCGAAGATGGTGAAGGCGAAGAGCGTGACGGCCCCCGCGCTAGCGCGCGCCCGCGCGGGTTTGGCCCGCGCTTTTCTGCCCCTCTGGCCCGCCTGTCACTGCTCCGGCGGGCCCACGGGGGCGTTGAGCTCTTCACCGCCCGAGACCCGGCGCCGGGTCTCGGGCTCCGTCCCCGAGCTTCATCTAGTCCGCTAGGGGCGCCCGGCGCGCGCACGGGCAGCGGGGCGGCGCCAGAGGCGCGACCCCGCCAACTCGCGCCCTCATCCAGGGCTCCCGGGTCGTTCTTAGAGTTCAGCTGTTAATTAACAGCTTTTGGCGCAGCTCCTCCGGCAGCTGCAGTTTTCGCAGCGGGTGCTTCGGCATCGGCAAGCCCAGCTCCTTAACCCAATGGTGAAATGGTACGAAGTCCCTGTCGTCGTAGAATCCGCACTTCCGGCAGTAGGCAATCCGCGTGTGCCTCGTGTAAATCATTTCAAGCTCCGCGCCGCAGTATGGGCACTTCGTCGAAGGGTAGCACTCGAACGTGGCGTAAACGCCGAACCAGTTCGCTAGATTCCTAGCAACCTTCCCTAAAGAAAGCAGAGTTTTCTGCAGATAGGAGTTCTTAATTGACTCTGGATCTGGTATGTCGAAGTTCGTGAGCACGCTCCTACCGTTCGCTCTCTGGAAAGCTTTCTTGAATATCCGAGCGGCAGCAGCCTTCACCCATCCTTTCGCTCTGAACCGCGTCGAGAGCCGAGCGAGCGCGAGGTTGATACCGCGCTTGTGGCCGTAAGCCGCTGCTGCCTGCCTCTTCGCGGCGGCTTTCAACCGCCTGCCCCTGTTCGGAGGCCGTAACTTGGGAGTCTCCAAAACCTTCGTCTCGCTCCCGTCGGAGACCGCGTAAACGGCGACGATCCCGTAATCCGAGTTCGCGTCCACGTACACTAGCAGCGCGCTCTTGGGCTCCGGCATCACCGGCTTTCGCCGCTTAACCCTCAGCACGATCTGCACCTTAAGGTACTCGGGTCGCTTATCCTCGCGCCACTGGATACGCACGGTTTTCGTGACCTTCAGCGGGGCCACCTCCCTCTCCTTCTCTTGAAGCCACCTTAGCGCTCTTTCTGGAAGCGGCAGCTCCAGCCTCTCACCGCCGCCGAGTCTGACGACTAGCTTGCCGCCCTCGGTGTAGCAGCCGCAGTTGGGGTGCACCGCTTCAACGAGCGGTAGCTGCAGCACCACCTTCCTCGGTCTCTTCATCTTCTCAACCTCGCTGAACTGGTAAACCTGCGACCTCTCGTCGAACGCGTGCCGGTAGTAGCTCGGCAGCAGCTGCCGCACGCGCTCAAGCGCCAGCTCCACGCCCCCCTCGAGGTTCAGCCGCTTCGACCAGAAGTACAGCGCGCCCACCGCCCTGTACGCCTCGAAGAGCTCTACAAGCCGCTGGAAAGCGCCAGCTGGAAGCTCTTCAACGCGGTACAGTAGAGTCAAGACCCGGAAGCCCTCAACAAGCCCCTTCTTCCTCCTCCCACCTCCATAACCCGCCCCTCGCGCGAGGCGGCTCTCGAGCTCGGAGGCCCGGGGCTCAAGCCCCCTCACCGCTTGCACCCTTACCGCGTTTTCCCCGCGGGG
>Ga0080004_1160470_pt1 | contig 10351 bp, 6 predicted proteins | sample WasSprMetagenome_FD_69207 | JGI IMG/M metagenome (GOLD analysis project Ga0080004, IMG submission 69207) | Sulfidic aquatic microbial communities from Washburn Spring, Yellowstone National Park, USA - WS (SPADES assembly) (version 2) | ecosystem: Environmental > Aquatic > Thermal springs > Hot...
AAGCTCCTGAACTCCGGGTGGTCCGTGACGATCACGACCGCGTCAGCGCCCCTAACGGCGTCCTCCAGCGAGGCGGCGCGCTCGGCGCCGAAGGTCTCGCCCGTGTAGGGGTCGAAGACCACCACGCTGGCGCCCCTACCCAGCAGCTCCTGCACCACGCGCCTGCTCGGGCTCTCCCTCGTATCGTCCACACCGCCCTTGTAGGCGGCGCCGAGCACCGCGACGCGGGCGCCCCGCAGCTGCACGCCCTCCTCCCCCAAAGCCCTCTCGACCAGCTCCACCACGTGCAAGGGCATGTAGTCGTTCAACCGCCGAGCCAGCAGGACGAGCTCCGAGCCCCAGAAGTCCCGCGCCAGAGAAGCGAGCATGTACGGGTCCTTCGTGAGGCAAGGCCCGCCCACGCCAGCGCCCGGCAGGTGCACGTTAACGCGGGGGTGCGTGTTCGCGAGCCTGATCGCCTCGTAAACGTCCACCCCGATCCGCTCCGCAATTAACGCCAAAAGGTTCGCGAACGCGATGTTCAAATCCCTGTACGCGTTCTCGACCAGCTTGACGAACTCCGCCGTCGTAGCGTCCGTCGGAAGCAGCCTCGGGTTGACCCTGCTGTAGAGCTCCACAGCCTTCTCCGTTGACCTTGGCCCCACGCCGCCCACCACCCGCGGAGCACTCAGCAGCTCCTCGACAGCCCTCCCCGGGGCGATCCTCTCCGGCACATGCGCGAGGAAAAAGTCCTCCTCAACGCGGAGCCCCGACTCCTCCAGCAGCGGCTTAGCGAAACCGACAGTCGTGCCGGGCGGGACGGTGGACTCGATAACCACCAAAAGACCCCTGTGCAAACCCTCCCTCACGCTCTCGAGCGCGCTCTTGAGATAGCTGAAATCGACCACGCCGCTTTTGACTGGCGTAGGCACCGCGATGATCACGGCATCGGAGCTTTTCACCGCTCTAACGGCATCCGTGGTGGCTCGGAGAAGCCCCTTCGAGACAGCGTCTCGAATCATAAGATCAAGCCCAGGCTCGCGGACGTAGCACCCGCCGTCGTTTATCGCATCGACTTTGGTAACGTCGTTATCAACGCCGATTACGTAAAAACCTCTGCTAGCCAGCAGAGCGGCGGTAGGAAGACCTACGTAGCCTAAACCTAAAACACAAACACGCTTTAGTTGCATAGGATCTTGTTTATTTTATTTTAACTATCCATTAAGATTTTCACTTGTTGGGCAAGCCTGACATGGGTGAGTACTCTTGTGGGCAGCTCCTAGGCTCTCGCCGTTCGCATAAAACGTAAGTGGTAAAGCGAGCCTTCTTACACGCGAACCCAGCTCCTCGCAGTACGTGTAAAACTTCGCGAGCGTTACGCGAGAGCTCGAGCACAACGTATCGCGCTTTACGGAGCACGCTCTGAGCGCCCCTTAGCACTTCCAGCTCTGCGCCCTCAACATCGATTTTAATGAGGTCTACGCGATTCTCATCGCGCAGAAGCTCATCTAGCGTTAATGCCTCCACTGTAACAGCGCCTTGTCCCTCCCTCGTCACAGAAGCTAAGCCGTATAACGACCCTGGAACGCTCAACGTCAACTTCCCGCGAGCGGACCAAGCTGCTACCTCGTGTATTACTACGTTGCTGCAATCGTTAAGCCTAACGTTAGCTCTGAGAACAGCTGCTGTGGAGGGAAACGGCTCGATCGCGTAAACGCGGCCTGCCGCCCCCACCAACTTCGAGGCCTTTAAGGTGTAATAGCCGACGTTCGCTCCTACGTCGACAAACACGAAGCCTTCCGCTAAGTGGGACTCAATGTAAACCTCCACATCACCCTCACGACCAGGAAGCAAGTTGTAAAGATCATCGGTACCGCCTCTCACAGCAACGATCCCCAACCCCTTAGCTTTAAAAAAGAAAAGCCCCTTCAGCAGGAGCCTCGGGTTAATGCTCGCACCGGTAAACGCGTAAAGAAGAGTATCGCAAAAAGCTGAAAGCAGCAAGTTAAACGCACTTTTCAGAGTAAGACCTCTAAAAGCCTTCAGAATCCTCAGCCAAATGAAAAACCTATTGAAGAGCTTAGACGATATTTTCCTCATCCATTAACGAGCTCTTGGTAAAGCTTCACTATCTTATCAACTCTTTTTTCTATATCGAACCGCTCTACAGCGAGTTTCCTCCCATTAAGACCCATCCTTCTCGCTTCCGAAGGATTCTCCAGAAGATACAGGATCCTATCCGCCAGCGCTTTGGGATCCCTCGGCGGGACAAGGAAGCCGTTGTAGCCGTCGATAATCTGATCCGGAAGCCCGCCCACCCTGCTCGCGACCACCGGCTTACCGCAAGCCATAGCCTCCGTCGCCACGAGACCCCAAGCTTCTTGAAGTGAAGGCGCAACAACAACATCGCTCGCGGCATAATATTGCGGAACTACATCGCGAGAAATTTTTCCAGTAAAAACCACATATTTAGAAATATCTAATTTAGCAGATAAAAATTCATAATATTTTAATAATTTATCATACCCTCCAATGATAAATAGTATATCTTTTCTGAAACTTAATATCTGTTTTATCGCTAATAATAAATATTCTATGCCTTTTATTTTAAAATTGCGTGCTATAGTTAAAACAATTTGTTTATCTTCTCCCCCATATAATTGCTTAACATAGCTACCATTTATGTTTGGGTTAAAACGCTGAATATCAACTCCATGAGGAATTATATGCAACTTTTGTATGTTGTTAACTAGTTTAACGGCTTCGTCGAAAACCGCTTTGCTAGCTACAAGTACTAAATCAGAATTATTTAAAACATGCCTTACAAGTGCATCATAACGCTCACATAACCTGATTCCATAACCCAATGTAGGCTCAACGAGTATATCGTAACCATGAAGCGTTACTATCAGCGGAATGTGATACTTCGAGCTAATTTTTGCTAGAAATGCCACCCATCCTTCAGGGTATGCATAATGTGCGTGGAGCAAGTCTGGTTTAACATGTTTCATTAAACGAACAACGTGTTCACTATAAGACAGCTCTAAAAACAATCTATAGGGTGAACGCAAGATACTATTAAATGATGGATAGTATGCAATTCTGTGTATAATTAATGGAAAGACTAAGAAAACATATTTATCTACATCGTAAAAAAATACATTATGGGTCTTTATACTACCTTTAAAATCAAAACATGCGACAAGAATGTTAATATTTCGTTGAGCCAGTCGAGTAATTTCATCAAAAATAAAGCTTTTTGCATCGTCCAGAGGATTCCTAGCTATATCATTTGATACTATAAGTACATCCATATTTGCCTTAATATATTATTTTAAAGTTTACATTCAATTTTATTGATGATATAACTCATTCTTTTAATAGTATGCGTAATTTCTCGTAATTTCTTAGGTATCTATTTTTCATATGCATCCTCATATTTTTAGTCTGAGATTATAATATGTTTTATAAATTTGATTGCTCGTATCAAAAAATGTTCTTTAAAAAGACAATTTATTGAAAAAATTTTAAATGCACTAAAATCTAAATTGGAAATACTAATGTTAAATAATTTAACATAACCGTTAGTTATTGTTAAAGGTTCTTGCACAATACTATAGCCATATACATTACAAAGCCCTAGTTCTTCCAGCGGGTAATCAAGTCGAGGTACAGAGGCTGCTAAGTTCAAATAATGAAATAAACCAATTTCTGTCATCAACGCGGAACCAAGATTGGCTTTCATACCCAGTTTCTGTGTCTCTAACACTGCTTCGCGAGTAATAGTTAAACAACCAAGTTTAGACGGATGGAAGTTTATGGCATCCGCGGCCTCTATCTGCGCAAACAGCTTGATGTCCGATGGTTTTCGCAGACTCTCATCGAGCATTATTTCTAAGGAAGGATAAAACTTTTTTCTAAGCTTTGCGGTTTCCCTAAGCCTATCTCGCGGCATAGGCTGCTCGACAATGTTGACACCACGCTTTTCCATGAGAGCCAAAGCTTTCACAGCACTTTCAAACGTAGTGAAGCACTCGTTCGCATCCGCTCTTAAAATAAGGTCTTCTATATCATTTTGTTTCCTTATAAAATAAATATACTCAAGTAATTTTTCAAGTTCTTCAAAATTGCAAGGTATTTTGAATTTTATATGTTTGAAGCCAAGTTTAACAGCTTTCTCTAATTTCCAAGCCATTATTTTAGGATGATTTAAGAAAATAGTGTAAGCTACAGGTATTTCAGTCCTGTAAGTACCACCTAGTGCTTCTGCTTCGTATTTCACTTTCCTATAAAGGGAAAGAGCATACAAAACAGCCGATTCCATCGCTAGGTAAGCACCATAATTAAGGTGTTTTTTTCTCCTAAACTCTTCATACTCCTTTAACCTCAAGGTATCTAAGGCATCTTCAAGCGCCAATCCTTGAATAATCTTAGCTAAAGATAAAGCCTTGGTATAATCCTCAACAATATTTGATCCATAAGGCGTGCCTTCGCCAAGGCTAATGACACCCGTATTAGTTACTAAGAATGTTACAAGATGAAAAGTTTTAGTTATGAGTCTCCATCCACTAATATAGTGAGAAGTAGGATAAGAAAGAACAACAATATGTATAGCCTTAATATAGGCTACCATTATACTTTAAATTTTAACATTATATTGCAGCGCGCACGCATGACCTCTTGAGCTTCTTAAGAAAAGTTGAAAGCCTGCTGCTATATAGTATGAATACCGTTAACACCAAGCTCAAAGGTAAGTGCTTCAACAGTAACGGTACCGATTCCCACTCTGAGTAAATGTTGAGGGGGGGTTCAAACGAAACTTTAGCTCTAGTGGCGTCGGCCACAAAGTACAGCAAGGAAGAATCTCCAACCAAGAACTTGAACGAAGCATCCCCATGCACTAGCAAATCGAGGGTCACGTAGGGGTATAGCAGGGACTGCCCAACCACCCCCTTTGCCATGGTCCGCTCAGCAGTAAAAACAGGCCTCCTCGCGAGAACCAGAAACTTCCCCTCCAGGGTCATGTTACCTTCCAGATGCAAGGAGCTTCCGTTGCTGAAGTAGATGAAAACCCTTGCACCCACAACGTGCAGCTTACTCATTTCGGCAACCGCGTAGAAACCTAAACCGGATTCCAGCACAGCAAAATCCGAAAACAGCTTGAAAGGCATTTCGGACGAACCCATTACCACCACATAGCTGATATCACGAGCCGCGAGTTGATCGAAGGGCATGTACAGTTTAAGTGAGCCCGAGGGAATTAAAATTACGCTTGGGGATATTATGGTCAAATTATACAAAATAACTTTACTAACTGCTAAATTGGAATATGAAACTTCGCTATAATACTTTTCAGAATTAAAATAGACATTCCTTTCTCCGCATTTAGCAAGTATTTCACTTATAAATTCTATTGAATAACTTAAAACTGACGCTTTTCTTGCAAACTTTATGTAATTAATTCTTGTATTCCCTAGCATTACCTCGAACGTCATGTTTAATCCTTCTTTTAGAGCTAAAAGAGTGTAGTTACCTGCTTCGAGGCGTTTTTTATCTATGAACCTCCTTCCACGGGCTTCGAGCACCGCGCCTTTTACCTTCACTAGCCATAATCTGTCGGCGCGCACGCCCATAAGCCCTCCGGAATAGTCTGCAGCAAAACAAGCTGGTCTCAGCGAGTCGAAAGTTAAGCAGAGCCTTCTATTCGCGACATCAAAGCTAACTTTCACCACGTGGTCTCCAAGCACGCTGACCTCGCTTCCTATCAAAACACCAGGCCAAGGCGGTGAGCAGGTACCATTCCCTTCCGTGAGCGAGCAGTTAAGCGCGTACACCCAGCCCTGCTCGGTGAAGATCACCCCTACGTACTTGTAATTCCTCGCGTCCCAGAAATCGTAAACGAAATAGAAGTAGTTCAGCACCTTCGGGTTGTACTCCCTGACCTCGAACCTCACGGTAACGTTGAACGCCTCAGGGGGCAGGTAGAAGGGGTTCCTCCACACAACGATGTTGCCGAGCCTCTCCGCGCGCCCGCCGAGCTCGATCGAATCCGTGTCGATTCTCACGGCGCCGCTGGTGAACGCGATCGGAGCCCTCAGCAAATCGACGGTAGCATTTCTAGTTTCTTCCAGCGGGTCGTACGGCACCACGATGACCCTGTAGTTGTAAAGGGCTGGGTCGATCTCGAGCACGCTCGTGAAGTTCACGCCCGCCAGCGAGAGGAGGAGGTAGGCCTCATCGACCGACTCGTCCCAGACCGGCGGGATCGCGAGCGCGACGCTGCCGTTGGGGAGTGGCGGCGCCAGCGAGGGAGCGTCGTACATGTCGATCGAGCCCGCGCTGAAAAGCTTGGGCAGGCGGGGCAGGAGGATCCTGCCGATCCAGCCGGAGCGGGCGGGCTGCGAGTCGGTCGCCCAGTTGATGTAGAGGTAGGGCGGGTCGAAGTTTCTAGCTTTGAAGGCTGAGAGCGAGAGCTCGGGAACCTGCCGCCACCAAGCGTAGGAGGGATCAGAGAATACGTAGTAGATCGGCGCCGCGAAGGCTGACGCGTCCCTGCTTCGGGGCGTGGGCGATAAGACCCACCGGTTGGAGTTAGCCCAGAGCAGCTCGCTCAGCTTATCGAAAGCCTTCTCCTCGGCAACGTTTATCCTCCAGCGCTCGCTTGCGATGCCCCAGTACGAGGCGCATACCGCCGCGTTGACGGCCAGGAGGGCCAGCAGGAGGCTGAGCGCGGCAGCTTTTAGGGGTTTGCCGCGGGCGAGACGCTCGAGCGCGTAGGCGGCTGGCAGCGCTAGCGCAATGTACACGAAAAGGACAAACCTCTTTTCGCCCCAGTAGCCCGTGTCGACCCCAGAGGCATTAAGAAAACCTAGGGTTCTGCCCACGGCGGCAGCGAGAGCCGCGAGCAGACCCAGTACAGCGACTGGTGCTTTCGAGCCTTCGCGAGCTAGCAGCTCGTAACCGTATAACCCTAGCGGTAGAGCCGCGCCCAATAAGACCGCGTACATGAACCAGGGTACCAGACCTACAACCCATCCCGGATCCGCCCTGCTTGTAGCGAAAGTGTTGGAGGGATCTAAGGCGACGGAAACTCCCAGGATTAGCAGGAAGGTGCCTAGAGCCGACGCTATAGGAGCTCGCACGCGTAGACGACTAGACAGCCTCGCGAACAAGGGCTCTAACCTTACACCGAAAGAGCTGAGGACGAGCGCGGCTACCGTTGCCAAGGCCGGCGCGAAGAAGGCTGCAGCGCGCAGCAGCATAAGGCTCTGTAAATAGGGCATACCTTGAAGAGCGAGAAGAACAACCGCTATATTGAGCGCTCCTCCCGCGAGCGCGCCTGCAAGCGCTCCCAGACAGATGGGCTTCAGGGCACTGGAAAGGCTTTTGTCCCAAAGGAGCGCCAACAGCGCGAGGAGCGCTGCTGCCACAACACCCTGCGGAGGGTGCGTAGACAGCATCGAAAACATCAACAAGCCGGCTGCGACAGCCGCTCTAGGGAGCGTACCCTGCAGCTTAACCATCTTAAGAAGGAGGGACAGGAAGAGAAGAAAGGCGGCGACCGAGAAGGATTGAGGTACGGGCCACATAAGCGGAAACGGTATGTACATTAAATTTCTGTACACTTTTTCGCTGCCGCTCACCAGAGCTGCGAAGTACACCGCAGGACTCGTCGGCTTGTTGAGGAGGAGGTAGAGCCAGCCCAAACCCGAGAAAACGAACGGGAGTATCAGCGCGATGTTTCTGGATGCGGGGTTCCCGGCGACGTTAGCGGTAAGCTGGGCTAGCGCCAGCGTGCTCAAGAGAGCTACGGGCAGGAGAACACTGTTGAGAAGCGGAGCGTCGTAGCAGTTCGCCAAAAGCATGAGCCCCCCTTCGAGCGCGTGGAAAACCAGGTAATTATCGGGGCCGAGGCCTAGGAATTTCCAGGGGTTTCTGATAAGGTTTATCGACCACATGTAGTGTCGCAGCATGTCCTCGCCCGGAAGATACACATCGTTTGGATAGTATATCAGGTAGAAATTATAGATGAGCGTTAACCAAGAGCTTATGAACAAAAGACTATCACCTTTTATTTTAATTTCAATTGATTGACTTTTAGTTTTTTTCGAGCAGATACTAATAATATGAAATGTATGCAAAGCTACGAGCACCAACGCAACGTAGCGGTTTGCCGGGAAGCCTAGGAGAAGTGAAGCACCCAACGCTATAACTCCGAAGTACGTTGAACCGATGATGAAGGAAAATAGCGCGAAGCCTAGTACATCATCAAAAACCCCTCTGAGCTTTAATACCTCTGCCAGCGAAACTCCGGCTACAAGGGCAGCGTACACCAGCGCGAGGAGCAGCGCCAGCCAGGGAATCGGTATGATGCTCGCAGCAATCAACGCGGCTAAGCCTGCTACGAGTGCAAGTGTGACGGTTCCCCGCGGCAACCGCAGCAATATATGGAACTGCCTACCAGGTCTCCGAACGGCGATGAAAAAGGAAAACGCGATCAGCGAGGAGTGTATCATCAGTTTTTCGGGCCACGGGTAATAGATGTACATAGCAACGACGAAGGATAGCAGGGACGCAAGTAAAATTGCCAGTGTCACTAGCAGGATCTCCCTACTCACAACAGCGCGCATTACAGAGCCAGCTGCTCCTCCCTCGCTCATGGGTTAAGCGTCCCGCTTGGGCTCCAGCAGTTCACGGAGCAAGCTGAACAGCTTCTCTGCAGCTTGGCGTCTATCGATAAGGGGTCTTACGCGAAGGACATTAGCCCTGATGCTTTCCATAATGCTTTCGTCAAAGATTTTTTCTAAAGCTCTCGTAATGCAATCGAGGTCATGCGGCTCACACGCAAAGCCCACCCTCCACTTCGTGATCAGCCTCCAGAGCTCTGAGCCGCGCCTAGTCAGCGCTATAACGGGGAGGCCGCAAGCTAAGTACTCGTAAAACTTCGCTGGTATTGCCGGGTCGTACAGCTCCGAGGACACGAACGTGATGACCCCCGCGTTCGCGGCTGAAAGGACCTCCGCCAGCGTGCGCGCATCTTGTATCGGCTGCAGAACCTTTATGTTGCCGGATAAACGCAGCTCCTTTGCTACTCGCACGAACTTCTTCGCATAAGTTGCGTCTCCGAAACCCCCGACGAGCAAGAATACCACTTTGTTTTTGAGCTCGGCTGGCAATTTAGCTACTGCTTGAAGGAGGGGGGTAGCGTCGTAATAGCCGCCCAAGCGCCCGCTGAAAACGATCACTATGGTATCATTGTTTAGGCCAAGTTTTCTTCTAACTTCGTAACGAGGATAAGGCTGGAAAATTTGCATGTCAGCGCCATTCATTACAAGATGCGCAACTATGCCCTGTTGTGCGAGGAGCCTAACTAAGCCAGGAGTAACCGCTAGAACAAGGTCAGATTTACGCATAAGTATGTAATCAAGCAAAGTAAGGAAATCAAAAAATTTTCGAGTAAAACCTTTTGTCCAGCTTGGCCAATACTCCAATGGATCACGCACATCTATAACTACTTTTGCATCTATTAACCTAGCTGCTAAATATGCAATTGGCAATGGTTCGATATAAGGTATAGAAATATAAACTATCTTGGGTTTTAACAAGGGTAAAATTATTAGTAAAGGAAAAGTTCCTATTAAGTTAAAGATTTCGTTGATTAGGACAGGTATTCCAATACGCCATTGTAAATTAAATATTCTAAACTTATCGTATGTTGTTCCCCTCATAGCTTTAGTCATTTTAGAAATTTTTCTGTCTAATTCAATTGCACCTATAACGGTTACATCTATTTTATATCTAGAAAGAAAGTTTAAAAAATATTCAATTCTTCTCCAAGGTGCTCCTACAAGAGGAAAGGTGTAACTACATACCATTACAATTTCTGCGTCTTTATTCATTTTATTTCTATTCATCACAATTTATATATTTATTTTTATTAATTTATTAATATATTTATGCTTTATTTTCGAGCTAATTGCTGAAAAGTGAAATACCATCTAAGGGCGTCTGTCGCTTTTCTTTTAGTTTTCCATAAATTTTTAAGCTGTATTCCTCTTTGTTTAGCTAGTATATCTATATAATACCTCATTTGAATATTTTTTCTGAGTTTCCTTAGTAAAGATCTTAAACAAATAAGTAATTTTAGTGGTTGTTTAGAAATGAAAATGGATGAAAATGTGATCGTTCCAATTGTTCCAAGGATCATGAAAATTGGTGCACGAAACTGTACAAAGATATTAATAGCATTGTATAAAGTATAAGGATCACGATGTATTTGTTTTAAGGAATCGTGATATACTATACAACTGGGTATAAGTAAGAGTTGATAGCCCGATACTTTTGTGAATATTGACAGAAACCAATCCTCATA